>Ga0315900_10005354_pt1 | contig 17650 bp, 6 predicted proteins | sample LakEriMetagenome_FD_203521 | JGI IMG/M metagenome (GOLD analysis project Ga0315900, IMG submission 203521) | Freshwater fungal communities from buoy surface, Lake Erie, Ohio, United States - Buoy 12 MA114 | ecosystem: Environmental > Aquatic > Freshwater > Lake > Lake biofilm | place: USA: Lake... | reverse complement strand
GCGCGGGAATGCTCGAGAACCTCGCGGATTTCCTTCGGGTCGTCGCCTCGGGCGACCGTGCCGCCGAGTTCGGCGTGCCGCCGTGGCGCGCGAAGCTTGCAGCTCCCGGTGCGGTCGAGCTGCGCTTCGCGATCGTCGATGAGATCGAGACCGTGCTCGGCCCCGAAGTGGCGCTTGCGTACGGGCGATGCTGGCGCCGCCTCGAGCGCCCCGAGCTTGAGCCGGCGCGGATCGCCGCGATCGCACGCATCGAGTCGATGCTCGGCGCTCCCGGCGTCGATCCGGTGACGAATTCGCTCCTCAGCGCGATCCTCATCGCGTCCGAGGCTTCGCGCGACGAGGCCGTGCGCACCACGCATCGATGGCGCGCCGCGCGTATCGTCGGCGAGCGCATGGATTCCGCCGATCAGTGGCGCAACGCTGCGCCCATCGAACCGGTCGGCGCCTTGCTCTTCAGCCGCATCCGCGATGGCGACGAGCGCGCGGTTGCGCTGTGCCACGCCGCAGCGCGGTTCGCCGGCGCCGACGAAGCGCTTGCCGAGGCGCTCGTGATTCGCGAGCGTCCGATCGTGCGCACGCTGCGCCCGCGATGAGATGCGGGGAGGGCCGACGCGGCCGACGCCGTTGCTCCCGAGCGACTGGACGAAGTCCATCAGGTTGTTGGTGATGCCGGGGAAGAACGGAACCTCGGAACCGTCGATGATCGGCGCGACAACGCCGACAGCGATGAACACGCGAGGCTGGCCGTTGACGGTCTCCATCCCGTCCGTTGACGCGACTACTCGGTTGGTCCGGCCCCGCCCGCTGGCCGCGCCTATCGGGCGCATGTGTGCGGGTGTGTGCGCGTGGGGGCACCCCCGCCGGGGACATCTTTGAAAGAATATTGAGAACGGGCGCCTTTGCTGCATCTGCGGCTGTTGCATGTGCGACACCTACGCAGCGGCGTCCGCTGTCGACCCGCCTGACCCGGAACCTCGTTATGCACCGAATCACCCACACCCCGTCCCAGCTCGTCCGGCTTGCCACCGTCGCAGTTCTCCTTCAGATCGTCTTCGGGCTCTTTGCTGGCGAGTGTCTTGCCCAAGGCGCGGACACGCGTTACGTCCGGGCGAATGCCCCCGCTGGCGGCAACGGCACCAGCTGGGCGACGGCGTACAACAACATCAAGACGGCGGTCACCGCCGCGAACTCGAACCAGGGCATCAAGAAGATCTGGGTTGCGAAGGGGACCTACTTCCCCGGTACGACTCGGTTCACGCTGAAGAACAACCTTGCGATCTACGGCGGGTTTGCGGGCACGGAGACGCAGTTCGGGCAGCGCGACATCACGCTCAACGAGACGATCCTGACAGGACAGGGAACGAACGGCATCATCAGCGGCGGCACGACCAACGAGTCGGCGGTCGTCGACGGGTTCACCATCCGCGACGGCTTCGCATCGCAGGGGAACGGCGGCGCGGTGCTCAACGGCAGCGGGACCTTCCGAAACTGCCGCTTCATCAACAACATCGCGGAGGCGAGCGGCGGCGCGTGGTACGGCGCGACGGGAACGCCCCGGTTCATCACCTGCGAGTTCACCGGCAACGAGTGTGAAGCGGGGGGTGCCGCGATCGAGACGGTCGACGGATCGATCGTCGTGGTCGGCTGTCGCTTCAGCGGAAACCAGGCTCCGTTCGCTGCCATCTATTCGGACACGGGCTCGGTCACCGTCATCGACTCGCTGATCGCGGCCAACAGCGCGGGCGGGGTCCTCGCCAACGCGGGCCCTGTGTTCATCCGCAACTCGACGATCGTCGCGAACAGCGGGCAGTTCCTCGGCAACACGGCGATGCGCTCGAACGGCGTCATCACCATCGAGAACTCGATCATCTGGGAGAACCAGATCGTGGGGAACTTCACGGCGACCTACTCGTGCCTGCCGACCGCCGCGCCGGGCGCAGGCAACATCAGCGCCGACCCAAAGTTCGTGAACGCGTCGGGCGGCGACTGGCGGCTTGCCGCGAATTCGCCCGCGATCGACGCGGGAAGCGTGTCGCTGCTGCCGACCGACGCCTTCGACCTCGACGGCGATGGCGATGTCGCAGAGAAGCTTCCCATCGACGTACTGGGCAGGCCCCGTCGCTTCGACGAGCCTTCCGTCGCCGACACAGGCATCGGCCCAGCGCCGGTCGTCGACATCGGCGCCACCGAGTACTTCAGCGACTGCAATGGAAACGGCACCTTCGACGCGACCGACATCGCGAACGGTACCAGCGCCGACATCGATGCGAACGGCGTCCCGGACGAGTGCGAGGACTGCAACGACAACAACGTTCCGGATGGCCTCGACATCTCGAGCGGAGCGAGCGATGACTGTCAGCAGGACGGCGTGCCCGACGAATGCCAGCTCGGTTCCGGCGCGCTCGTGATCTCGCGCGTCGATGACGGCATCGCCGAGGACAGCGTCGGCAACAACGCGGTCGGCAACTTCATCTGGCTGAACGCCTTTCAGGTCGAAGCGGGCGGCGAAGTGCTGCGCGCGGTCGATCTCGCGTTTGGTTCGGGAATCGCGGAGGGCGAGACGGTCGCCGTGCATGCGTGGACCGACCCGAACAACGACGGGAATCCCGAAGACGCCGTGCTCCGCAGCACCGTCACGGTGAAGGCCGTCTCTCCGGGCACAAGCGCGTTCACGACGGTCGACGTGCCCGATCTCATCCTCGGAGAGGCGGGTACGTGGTTTTTCGTCGGGGCGCAGACCTTCGACACGCCGTTCCCGGCGCCGCGCGACTTCCAGGCTCCCTCCGCGCTGCAGAGCTGGGTCTCGGCAGCGACCCAACGTGACGATGCAGACCCAGCCGATCTCGACGCGGCGGGTTTGTTCGGACTCATCGACAGCTACGGAATCTCCGGGAACTGGCTCATCCGCGCCCGGAGCTTCCGCGACGGCGACTGCAACGCGAATGGCATTCCCGACGACTGCGACATTGCGAACGGCACCGTCGCGGATTGCAATGGCAACTCGATTCCCGACGGATGCGAGCTCGCCACCAACGACTGCAACGCGAACGGCGTTCCGGACGACTGCGATCTCGCCAGCGGTGCGGCCAAGGACTGCAACGTGAACGGCATCCCCGACAGCTGCGAGATCGCGCAGGGGTCGGAGTCCGACGTCGATGGCAACGGCGTGCCCGATAGCTGCGAGGACTGCAACGGGAACAGCGTGCCCGACGGACTCGACATCGGATCGGGCTTCAGCCTCGACTGCCAGCTGGACGGCATTCCCGACGAGTGCCAGCTGAACGGCAAGAAGCCGGAGCTCTACTCCTATGACGATGCGCGGCCTGAGTTCTGGGTGTCGTCGGACGCGCCGAACATGGCGTGGCTGAACAACTTCACGATTGAAGAGGGCAAGGAACGTGTCGTTGCGATCGACATCATGTTCGGCCTCGTTTCCGAGGGCAGGCCGCATTCGATCTACCTTTGGAGCGACCCGAACGGCGACGGCAATCCCGACGACGCGCAGGTGCTTGCGTCGGTGAACACCGTCGCGGTCGACGTCGGCGAGGCGTTCACCTACACCCGCATCGATATCGCCGACGTGGATCTCGCTCCCGGAACGAGCTTCTTCGTGGGTGCCGTCACCAACGGGTTCACGCTGTTCACCGACGTTCCGGCTCCGAAGGACTCGACGCCGCCGAACGGCAAGAGCTGGCTCGTGGGAAGGTTCAGCGCCATCGATCCCAACGATCTCTCGAACAATGCCGATGAGTTCCTGCGGATCGACGATCTGGGCGGAGCGTTCATCGGGAACTGGTGCCTGCGCGCGGTGGCGGAGTCGACCGCCGACTGCAACGGGAACAACATCCCCGACGACTGCGACATCGCGGACGGAACCTCGAGCGACGCGAACAAGGACGGCGTTCCGGACGAGTGCGCGCCGTGCACGGCGGATCTCGACGGCGACGGCGACGTCGGCTCATCCGATCTCGCAATCGTGCTCTCAGGTTGGGGAACGGCCTCGCCGCTCGCCGATGTGAACGACGACGGGCAGGTCGACTCAAACGATCTCGGCGTCATCCTGAGCGCCTGGGGTCCGTGCGGAAAGTCGAACAGCTGAGCGCTCCGCGCCAAGCATCCGGACTCGGCACTGGGCGGCGTGCAAGCGTGAACCTTCAGCGGGGTCCCTGTCGATTGCTCGACAGGGGCCCCGCGTTTGTCGGCCGAGGCCACGAGTTACCGCCCCTGCGGGATTGGCGGTTTGTGGCCGCGCCGTTCAGATTTCTCCTGTCCGCTGGCGCAGTCGTTGAACCCGAGGAGCCCGCCCTGTAGCCTCATGGTCCCGGTTCCCTCCCGGGACTGTCCCTTCGAGTATCCGTTCCCTGTCCCCACAACTTGGAGAGTTTGAGATGAAGAAGCAGATGTTGCTTTCAATGGCTGTCGCCCTCGCCTCCGCTGCGAGCGCGTCCGCCTCTATCGTCGCCGGCTGGACCATTCCGACCGCCGCGAGCGGCACCCTCACCGGTTCGAACTACACCTACGGCGCGGCCGACACCGGTGCAGCCACCGCGGGCACAAGCCTCAGCGGCTCCCACGCTCTGGCCGCCACCGTGTGGTCGAGCCCCGCTGGCAACGGCTCGCAGTTCTCGCTGTCGAGCAACAACTGGTCGGTGGGCGACTACTACCAGATCGCCGTCTCGACTGTCGGCTACAGCGACATCTACCTCGCGTGGGATCAGACCCGCTCGAGCACGGGTCCGTCGTCGTTCCGCGTCGACATGAGCACCGACGGCACGAACTTCACCACGATTCTCGCCAGCTACACCATCATTCAGGCGGGCGCAACCGGCACGGGCACGCTCGCTTGGTCGACGGCGAACGGGGTGCAGAGCGCCTTCACCACCACGATCTCGAGCATCGCCGGCGCCGACAATCAGGCGTCGCTCTTCTTCCGCTTCGTGAACCTCTCGACGGTCGCGACCGGCGGCACGAACCGCATCGACAACATCTTCGTCTCGAGCGGTCCGATTCCAGCCCCGGGAGCCGTTGCGCTCCTCGGTCTCGCGGGCCTCGTCGCGCGTCGTCGCCGCTGAACAGCGCCGAACGCGAGGTACATGTGAACTTCGAAGCGCCCCGGCCCTTGCGGTCGGGGCGCTTTGTTGTTGCTTCGAGGAAGGCACGGAGGCTCCGAGTCCGGGAAGAGATGAAGCGAGGAAGAGAGGAAGGGGATGGGGAGACTCGATCTGTGACGAAATCCGCCGGATCGACTACGTGCCGTCCTGGGGTTTCTTGTTCCTCGATCTAGCGGCCGTCAACAGCCGGCCCGCGAGGAGCCCCAGATGCACATTCGATCGATGTACTCGTCCGCCGCCCTTGCCATGCTCGCATCGCTTGCGCCAGCTGCAGCGGAGGCGCAGACTGTGAACACGCTCTTTCCACAGCTTGCGACGCTGACGGCGTCTGATGGGCAACCCTACGACGGCTTTGGCAACGCAGTGGCGATCGACGGCGACACGATGGTGGTGGGTGTGCCGTACGACGACGTTGGTTGGGGCTTCAACCAAGGCAGCGTGCACGTGTTTGTGCGCAGCGGCTCGATGTGGACGCTGCAGGCCACGCTGACGGCGTCCGAGGGGCAAAGTGCCGCCTTCTTCGGCTCGTCGGTCGCGATCAGCGGCGACACGATCGCGGTAGGCGTGCCGTATAACGATCTCGGCGCGAACTCCGACCAAGGCAGCGTGCGGGTGTTCACGCGGATCGGGACGACGTGGGCTGCGCAGGCGGCGCTGACGGCGGCGGACGGGGCGTCTCTGGACTTCTTCGGCGAGTCGGTCGCGATCAGCGGTGACACGATCGCGGTGGGAGTGCGGTATGACGATCTCGGCGCGAACTCCGACCAAGGCAGCGTGCGGGTGTTCACGCGCAGTGGGACGGTATGGACGGAGCAGACGACTCTGACGGCGTCGGACGGGGCGGCGTTCGACGAGTTCGGCGAGTCGGTCGCGATCAGCGGAGATACGATCGCCGTAGGCGCGCGACTCGACGACGTCGGCGCGAACTTCGACCAAGGCAGCGTGCGGGTATTCACGCGCAGCGGTGCGTCATGGACGACGCAGGCGACGCTCACGGCGCCGGATGGCGCGTGGGGCGACCGCTTCGGTGAGTCGGTCGCGATCAGCGGCGACATGATCGCTGTGGGCGTGCCGTACGACGACATCGGTGGCATACCCGACCCGGGCAGCGTACGGGTGTATGTGCGCAGTGGCTCCGCGTGGACGCTGCAGGCGACGGTGACGGCCTCGGACGGGGCGGGGATCGACTACTTTGGCAGTGCGGTGGCGATCTCCGGCGACACGATGGTGGTGGGGGTGGAAAGCGACGATGTCGGCACGAACGAGAACCAAGGCAGTGTGCGGGTGTTCACGCGCAGCGGCACGGCTTGGACGGCGCAGGCGACGCTGACGGCGTCGGACGGCGCTGTGCTCGACCTGTTCGGGAAGTCGATCGCGATCAGCGGCGACACGATCGCGGTGGGCATGCCCTCCGACGATCTCGTTTCCGGCGGCGTCACCAAGACTGACCAAGGCAGCGTGCGTGTCTTCGGCAACCACCGCGCCCTCAACCAGACGACAGGCGTCTACTCAAGCAGCCTCGCGAACGCGATCGCCACCTCGGCCACCGGCGACCGCCTCGTCGTCGGCGACGCAGCGTTGTCCCAGTCGGTCGGCCTGATCGACGCCTCGCAGAAGCGCCTCACCTTCGTCGGCGTCGAGCCGATGACGCTGGGCGCCGGCGCGCTCCTCAATCTCGCGAACAACTCCGCGTTCGTGCGTTCACTCGACGTGCCGGCAGCAGGCCTCACCGTCGCGGGCAAGCTCTCTGCGCCGCAGAATGGCACGCTCACCCTCGACCAGATTTCGGTCGGCGGTGGCGGCCAGCTTCTGCAGCGGGGCTCCAGCATCCTGGTGATTCAGGACTTCTCGACCGCAAGCGGCGGCGTGTCGTACCTCGATGGACCGATCCTCGCCGAAGGGGTCTCGACCGCGGTGGGCGGCCAGCACCGCGTCTCCGCGAACACCGACGTCTTCTCGAACTACACCAACGCCGGCACGACGATCGTGCAGCGCGGCATCCTCTACATCTACGGCACGCTCGTGAACACGGGCACGATGACGGGGCAGGTGAACAACGGCCTGCTGCCGCCCTCGCCCGGCGACGGCTTCGCGATCGGCGGCGACCACTCGGTGGCGGCGGACTCGTCGCTCACGCTGCCCGACCCCGCGTGGTGGCTGCGCGTCGGTGGCAGCCTCGACATCGCGATCGACGACCCGGCGCGCTTCGACATGGGCGTGGCGACGATCGAGATGTCGGGCGCGGACGAATCGCAGTCGCTCGAGGTGTTCGGGCGCGACGATGGCGCCATCGACACGGGCTTCGCGGCGTCGAACTACCTCGTGGGCGCGCTGCGCGTCCGCGCCGGGGCGACGGTCGAGCTCGTCGACAACCACAACAACGCGTCGGGCAAGGGCGGCGAGGCGATCTACGCGAACGAGCTCGTGGTCGCGAAGGGCGCGACGCTCGTGACGAACGGCTACAAGGTCTACACGCGCGCGGCGACGATCGCGGGCACGGTGTCGGACCCGGCGGACGTCGTGGTGGTCGAAGGTGGCGACGCCTGCGCCGGCGACATCTACGAGGACGGCGTGGTGAACTCCGCCGACCTCGGGATCCTGCTGGCGGCGTGGGGCGCGTGCGGAGGCGACGCGTGCCCGGCCGACATCAACGACGACGGCGTGGTCGACAGCGCGGACCTCGGACAGCTGCTGTCGGGCTGGGGCCCGTGCGCGAACTGAGCGCGGCGTCCTTCCCTCGCCCGGCGAACCACATCGAACGCACGTCGAAAGCACGACGAAAGCACGACGAAAGCACAACCTGAAACCCTGACGCGACCTCCCGACGGAGTCCCACTTCCATGCGCACGATCCTTGCATCCTTCATCCTCGCCAGCACCGCGATCTCGGTCTCGGCGCCGGCCCATGCCCAGACGCTGAACACGCTGTATCCGCCGCTCGCAGCCATCACCGCGAGCGACGGGGCGGTCAACGACCAGCTCGGCGCCTCGGTCGCACTCGACGGCGACACGATGGCGGTGGGGGCGCCGTCCGACACCGTCGGCACGAACTCCGGCCAAGGCAGCGTGCGGGTGTATGTGCGCAGCGGCTCGATGTGGACGCTGCAGGCGACGCTGACGGCGTCGGACGGTGCTGCGAGCGACGCCTTCGGCTGGTCGGTCGCGATCGACGGCGACACGATCGCGGTGGGCGTGCGGTCCGACGACGTCGGCACGAATCCGAACCAAGGCAGCGTGCGCGTGTTCACGCGAAGCGGCACGACGTGGACCGCGCAGGCGGCGCTGACGGCGTCGGACGGGGCTGCGAATGACGAGCTCGGCTGGTCGGTCGCGATCAGCGGCGACACGATCGCCGTGGGCGCGCGACTCGACGACGTCGGCGCGAACGTCGACCAAGGCAGTGTGCGCGTGTATGCGCGCATCGGCACAGCGTGGACCGCGCAGGCGACGCTGACGGCGTCGGACGGTGCTGCGACCGACCAGTTCGGCTACTCGGTCTCGATCGACGGCGACACGATCGCGGTCGGTGCGTCCGAAGACGATGTCGGCTCGGTTGTGAATCAAGGCAGCGTGCGGGTGTTCACGCGCAGCGGCACGTCGTGGACCGCGCAGGCGACCGTGACCGCCGCGGACGGTGCCGCGTCGGACTACTTCGGCGACGTGGTCGTGGTCGAGGGCGACACACTGGCCGTGACCGCCGCCTTCGACAACGTGGGGTCGAATCCCGACCAAGGCAGCGTGCGCGTGTTCACGCGCAGCGGCGCGATCTGGACCGCGCAGGCGACGCTGGCGGCGTCGGACGGTGCGGCGTCGGACTTCTTCGGCGAGGCGCTTGCGATGTCGGGCGACACGATCGTCGCCGGCGCGCGTCTCGACGACGTCGGGAGCGCCGCCGACGAGGGCACGGCGCGCGTCTTCGTGCGCGCCGGTTCGACGTGGATTCCGCAGGTCACGCTCACGGCGTCGGACGGCGCGGCGGGCGACTACTTCGGCGACGCCGTCGCGGTCAGCGGCGAGACGATCGTGGCGGGCATGCCCCTCGACGACATCGGCAGCCTCGCGAACCAGGGCAGCGTGCGCGTGTTCGGCAACCACCGCCTCTACAACCAGTCGGGCAACTTCTTCCAGCCTTCGCTCGCCGCCGGGGTCGGCAGCGCGTTCGTGGGCGAGCGCCTCGTCGTCGGCAACGCAGCGCTCTCGCAGGCCTCGGGCATCATCGACGCCACGCAGAAGCGCCTCACCTTCGTCGGCGTCGAGCCGATGACGCTCGGCGCGAACGCGCTCATGATGGTCGCGAACGAGTCGGTCTTCATGCGCTCGCCCGACGTGGCGGCGGCGGGCCTCACCGTGCTCGGGAAGCTCACGGCGCCGCTGAACGGCACCGTCACCTTCGAGCAGCTCGCGATCGGAAGCGGCGGCCAGTTCCTGCAGCGGAACTCGACGGTCCTCGTGAACGACACCTTCGCCACCGCGAACGGCGGCGTGGCGTACCTGCAGGGCCCTGTCCTCGCGGAAGGCGTGTCGACCGCGGTGGGCGGGCAGCACCGCGTGGTGGCCGACGCGGACATCTTCTCGAACTACTCGAACGCCGGGTCGACCGTGATCCAGCGGGGCATCCTCTACATCTACGGATCGCTCTCGAACGCGGGCACGATCACGGGCGAGGTGAACAACGGCCTGCTGCCCCCGAACCCGGGCGACGGCTACTCGATCGGCGGCGACTACTCGGTGGCGGCGAGCTCGTCGATCGTGCTGCCCGACCCCGTGTGGTGGCTGCGCGTCGGCGGCAGCCTCGACATGGCGATCAACGACCCCGCGCGCTTCGTGATGGCCGTGGCGACGCTTGAGATGACGGGCACCGGCACGTCGCCGCAGCAGTCGCTCGAGGTGTTCGGGCGCGACGATGGCGCCGTCGACGCGAGCTTCGCGGCGTCGAACTACCTGTTGGGCGCGCTGCGCGTCCGCGCCGGGGCGACGGTCGAGCTCGTCGACAACCACAACAACGCGTCCGGCAAGGGCCGCGAGGCGATCTACACGAACGCGCTCTTCGTGCCGGCCGGCGCGACGCTCGTGACGAACGGCTACAAGGTCTACACGCGCGCGGCGACGATCGCGGGCGCGGTGTCGGACCCCGCCGACGTCGTGGTGGTGCCCGAGGCGCCGCCGTGCCCCGGCGACATCTACGAGGACGGCGTGGTGAACTCCGCCGACCTCGGGATCCTGCTGTCGGCGTGGGGCGCGTGCGGAGGCGGCGAGTGCCCGGCCGACATCAACGCGGACGGACAGGTCGACAGCGCGGACCTCGGCGAGCTGCTGTCGGGCTGGGGCCCGTGCGCGAACTGAGCGCGGCGTCCTTCCCTCGCCCGTCGAACCACATCGAAAGCACGTCGAAAGCACAACCTGAAACCCTCACGCGACCTCCCGACGGAGTCCCACTTCCATGCGCACGATCCTTGCATCCCTCATCCTCGCCGGCACCGCGCTCTCGGTCTCGGCGCCGGCCCTCGCCCAGACGGCCCAGACGCTCTTTCCACAGCTTGCGACGGTGACGGCGTCGGATGGGCAAACCAACGAGAACTTTGGCCGCGCGGTGGCGATCGACGGAGACACGATGGTGGTGGGTATGCCGTACAACGACGTGGGTGCGAACTCCGACCAAGGCAGCGTGCGGGTGTATGTGCGCAGCGGATCGATGTGGACGCTGCAGGCGACGCTGACGGCGTCTGATGGGCAAAGCGTCGACTACTTCGGCGGATCGGTGGCGATCGACCGCGACACGATCGCTGTGGGCGTGCCGTTTGATGATGTCGGCGCGAACACGAATCAAGGCAGCGTGCGCGTGTTCACGCGCGCGAATGGGGTGTGGACGGCGCAGGCGACCTTGACAGCGTCGGACGGGGCTGCGTTCGACGAGCTCGGCTGGTCGGTCGCGATCAGCGGCGACACGATTGCGATGGGCGTACAGTTTGACCGCATCGGCACGAACACGGCCCAGGGCAGCGTGCGCGTGTTCACGCGCAGCGGGATGGCGTGGACTGCGCAGGCGACGTTGACCGCGTCGGACGGGGCGGCGTTCGACTACTTCGGCAACGCAGTCGCGATCAGCGGCGACACGATCGCGGTGGGCCATAAGGATGACGACGTCGATGTGAACGAAGACCAAGGCAGTGTGCGCGTGTTCACCCGCGTGAACGGGGCATGGATTTTGCAGGCGATGCTGACGGAGTCGAACGGGACCGCGTACGACTCCTTCGGCGGGTCGGTCGCGATCAGCGGCGACATGATCGCTGTGGGCGTGCCGTATGACGACGTCGGCACGATCTTGAGCCAAGGCAGCGTGCGCGTGTTCACGCGCAGCGGCACGACATGGACGGCGCAGCCGACGCTGACGGCGTCGGACGGGGCGCAAGAAGACCTGTTCGGTGCCTCAGTGGCAATCGATGGCGACACGATCGCGGTCGGTGCGACGGGCGACGACGTCGGCACGAACTCGAGCCAAGGCAGCGTGCGCGTGTTCACGCGCAGCGGCGCGACATGGACCGCGCAGGTCACGCTCACGGCGTCGGACGGTGCGTCGGCCGACTACTTTGGCATCACGACCGCGCTCAGCGGCGACACGATCGCGGTGGGCGTCCCGTACGACGACATCGGCAGCATCGCAAACCAAGGCAGCGTGCGCGTGTTCGGCAACTACCGGGTCTACAACCAGACGGGTGGGGTCGGATCGACTACGCTCGCCGCGGCGGTCAACAGCGCGTGGACCGGCGACCGCCTCGTCGTCGGCGACGCAGCGCTCTCGCAGGCCTCGGGCATCATCGACGCCTCGCAGAAGCGCCTTACCTTCGTCGGCGTCGCGCCGATGACGCTCGGCGCGAACGCGCTGATGACGGTCGCGAACAACTCGGTCTTCATGCGCTCGCCCGACGTGGCGGCGGCAGGCCTTACCGTCGCCGGCAAGCTCACGGCGCCGCTGAGCGGCGCGCTCACCCTTGAGACGCTTTCGGTCGCAAGCGGCGGCCAGTTCATGCAACGCAACTCGACGGTACTGGTGAACGGCGCGCTCTCGACCGCAAGCGGCGGCGTGTCGTACCTCCAAGGACCGATCCTCGCCGAGAGCGTCTCGACCGCCGTCGGCGGGCAGCACCGCGTGTGGGGCGACACCGATGTGCTCTCGAACTACACCAACGCCGGCACGACGATCGTGCAGCGCGGCATCCTCTACATCTACGGCACGCTCGTGAACACGGGCACGATGACGGGGCAGGTGAACAACGGCTTGCTGCCGCCCTCGCCCGGCGACGGCTTCGCGATCGGCGGCGACCACTCGGTGGCGGCGGACTCGTCGCTTACGCTGCCCGACCCCGCGTGGTGGCTGCGCGTCGGTGGCAGCCTCGACATCGCGATCGACGACCCGGCGCGCTTCGACATGGGCGTGGCGACGATCGAGATGTCGGGCGCGGGCGAAGCGCAGTCGCTCGAGGTGTTCGGGCGCGACGATGGCGCCGTCGACACGGGCTTCGCGGCGTCGAACTACCTCGTGGGCGCGCTGCGCGTCCGCGCGGGCGCGACGGTCGAGCTCGTCGACAACCACAACAACGCGTCGGGCAAGGGCCGCGAGGCGATCTACGCGAACGAGCTCGTGGTCGCGAAGGGCGCGACGCTCGTGACGAACGGCTACAAGGTCTACACGCGCGCGGCGACGATCGCGGGCGCGGTGTCGAACCCGGCGGACGTCGTGGTGGTCGAAGGTGGCGACGCCTGCGCCGGCGACATCTACGAGGACGGCGTGGTGAACTCCGCCGACCTCGGGATCCTGCTGGCGGCGTGGGGCGCGTGCGGAAGCGGCGCGTGCCCGGCCGACATCAACAACGACGGCGTGGTCGACAGCGCGGACCTCGGACAGCTGCTGTCGGGCTGGGGCCCGTGCGCGAACTGAGCGCGGCGAGGGGGATCAGCCTCCGATCAACCTGACAACGGACACCACGCGCCCCGGCCCTTGCGGTCGGGGCGCGTTGTTGCCGCTTTCCTCAAGGAACAGGCGTCCGCGACGGGGGAACGCGCGTAGATCCCCGCAGTTTCACCGAAATCAGGCGTCAAGCCCGCCGCGCGGTCCACAGCGCCTGTCGATCCGCCGATGTACTGTCCACCGAACGCCATGGTCACCGATCCCTCCGCGCAACGCATCGACGCCACCAGCACCCCCCGCACCGCTCGCGCGCATTCGCACGCGCTGGCGCTGGCTCGGCCGCGGCTGGCGTACGTCGTTCTTCATCTCGTGTTTGGTGTCTCGCTCGGTGCCTCGCTCGGTGCGCTTGCTGGCTGTGCCGCGCAGCGCCCGACGCCCGTCGCGCCCGCCGCCACCGCGTTCCCCGAAGGCGCGACGCCTCCATCAGGACGCGACCCCGCCACAATCCCGCCGCCGATTGCGATTCCCGCCGATGGTGCGGCGGTCATCGGCACCGCGAAAGCGACGATCTTCGATTCGCGCAAGGTCGCCACGCAGATCGATCGCCGCGCGGTTCCGGGACCGCAACGCCGCCCTGGCAGCCTGTTGCCCGAGCATCGGCGCCCGCCCATCGAGAAGGGGTCGCCGAACGGTCTTGCCTACGGCATGCAGGGGACGGCGCAGCGCAACGACGTCGACCCCGCGTTTCCCGGCATCGGCGCCACCGTGTGGACGCCCCCCGATCCCTACCTCGCGGTCGGTCCCTCGCACATCGTCGCGACCGTCAACATGAAGATCGCGTGGTATCTGAAGAACGGTACGGCCCAGTTCGAGAACTTTCTCGACTCGAGCGGCAACCCGGGGTTCTTCGAAGAGATCGGCGGCGGCGCGTTCACCTTCGACCCGAAGTGCTTCTATGACGAGCACACCGGCCGATTCCTGGTGCTTGCGCTCGAGTTCTACTCCGCCACCAACGAGTCGTGGATCACGATCGCCGTCTCCGACGACTCCGATCCAAACGGGGTCTGGTTCAAGTACCGCACGCCTGCGGTCGTCGAACTCGCGAGCGGATGCCGCTATTGGATCGACTATCCGGGCCTCGGCTACGACGGGCAAGCGTGGTACGTCACGGGCAATCTCTTCTCCCTCTCTTCGAATCCCGCGGGATGCGCTGGGTTCGGCGGCACGCTGGTGCGCGTCTTCGAGAAGCCCGGCGCCATGACGGGCGGAACCGCGGTGTGGCGCGATGTCGTCGAGCCGAGCGCGTCGTGGCAAGTCGCGAGCGCGCGGCGCGCGGACGACGCCGCGCGTCTCGTGAGCGTGAACAACAGCACGTCTCTTGCGATCATCCGCGTCAACAACCCGCTCACGGCGCCGACGCTCGCCAAGTCGGTGTGCCCTGTGCCGCTCATGGTGGCCGATGGGAGTGCGCCGACCCCGGTCGGATCGCTGTCGCTCGTCGATCGCCGCATCTTCAACGCGGCGGTGCGGAACGGGCGCGTCTTCGCGGGCAACCATGCCGCCGCGGCCACCAACGGCGATGCGAGCGCCATCTGGTACGAGATCGACGTGTCGGCGGCCACGCCCACGCTCGTCCAGAGCGGCCGCATCGCGGCGATCGGCGGCGAGCACACGTTCTTTCCAGCGCTCGCAGTGAACGACAGCGGCTCGATGGCGCTCGTCTACGGACGCTCGTCGGCCACGCTGCATCCCACGATCGAAGTCGCAGGCCGCGTGTCGTGCGACGCAACCGGCACGCTCGGCGCGTCGACCGTGGTCGCAAGCAGCACCACAAGCCCGGGTGGCAACAACCCGCGCTGGGGCGACTATTTCGGCGCGGCGGTCGATCCGGCCGACGGGAGCACCTTCTGGGTGATCGGCGAGCGGCAGATCGCAAGCGGGTGGACGACGGAAATCGTCTCATTCCGCGTTGGCCGGGCTGGCGACCTCAACGGAGACAACGCCGTGAACTCTGAAGACCTCGGCGTCCTTCTCTCCGCATGGGGCGCGTGCGGAAGCGGCACCTGCCCGGCCGACATCAACAACGACGGCGTGGTCGACAGCGCGGACCTCGGACAGCTGCTGTCGGGCTGGGGCCCGTGCGCGAACTGAGCGCGGCGGTTGTTTGCGGCCTGTGGAAACAGAGGAAACGGAAGGCGAGGCCTTCCGTTTCTCCGTGTCGAGTCGGGCTGGCGGGATTCGCCCTTTCGGCGAAGCCGGAAGACCGTACAAGCCCTGGGCGTCGCGAAGCGACGCTCGGCGCGTGACGCAACGCGTCACGCGGCTGCCAGCCCGACCGAAAACGAGGAAACGGAAGGCGAGGCCTTCCGTTTCTCCGTGTCGAGTCGGGCTGGCGGGATTCGAACCCACGACCTTTTGACCCCCAGTCAAACGCGCTAACCAAGCTGCGCTACAGCCCGTGGGATCGCCGAGTCTAGCACAAGGGACCGAGATACGTGCGGGTGGTATCCGACAGCACCGGGGGTGCTCGCGCGATCCAATAAGCATGATGTTCTGTGGATTTGAGCGTTGGTCGCATCATGAATCAACTCGCCAGGCCCGTCGGTATCATCCCAACCGCGGCGCTTGGGAGTCGCCCAGCGCGGTTGAATTCTGCCTACTTGAGCGCTCGCGCACTTGGTCCATCATCACCGACATTGACCCCACATGCCCGCGTCCGACCCCAACGACTCCGGAGCATGCGACAAGCCGCGAGTGGATCGTTCGGGTGATCGGGCTCGGTTCTCGCGTGATGATGTTCCCGAAGCTTCGCAGATCTCAAGCGAGGTCCCGGGCGCCGACGGTGGCGCGGGCGAGTGGGCTGCGTCGGCGGGCGACGCCATAGGTCCCTTCGTTCTGCGTTCTCGAATCGGGGAAGGGTCCTTTGGTTCCGTGTGGCTTGCGGAGCGGCTCCGGCCGTACCAGGAGAAGGTGGCGGTCAAGCTCCTCAAGCCCGGAATGGACTCGGCGGCGGTGCTAGGGCGCTTCGAGATCGAGCGGCAGACGCTCGCCGTCATGAATCATCCTGGAATCGCGCGGATTCTGGACGGCGGCATGACGCCTCGCGGAAGGCCGTACTTCGCGATGGAGTATGTCGGTGGCGTTCCAATCACCGAGTTCTGCGATGCGGAGCGTGTTGGAATCCGCGAGCGGTTGACGCTCGTCGCCGAGGTGTGCGACGCAGTGCAGCACGCGCATACCAAGGGCGTGATTCACCGGGATCTGACGCCGTCAAACATCCTGGCGGCCTGGAGCACAGGTCGCAATCCGACGGTGAAGATCATCGATTTCGGCATCGCGAAGGCACTCACTGTCGCGCCGGATGCCCGCACTGCGGAGACGTTGCCAGGCGATCTCTTGGGCACGCCGGAGTACATGAGCCCGGAGCAAGCCGCCGGGTGCATTGGCGGCATCGACACGCGAACCGATGTGTATGCAATCGGCGTCGTGCTCTACGAGTTGCTTTGCGGCGAGCGGCCGTTGGTGTTCCCGTCCCCGCGGAGGGCGCATCTTCAGGAGATCCGCAGGATGATCATCGAGGATCCTCCGAGTCTGCCCGCGACGCGATTCGCGCGCATCGTGAAGGGAGATCCCCGCGCGGCTGAGGCGATCTCCAGTTCTCGGTCGAGCGCACCGTCCGAGCTTCAACGGCAACTGCAGGGCGAGCTCGCATGGATACTCATGAAGGCGTTGCGCAAGTCGCCTGACGAGCGCTACGGCAGTTGCGCCGATTTCGCGCGCGACATCCGCCGATATCTATCAAACCTACCCATCGAGGCTGCCCCGGAATCGAGGTGGTATCGGTTGCAGTCGCTTCTTCGCCGTCGCCGGCGCCTTGTGGTCGCGAGCGGAGCGTTTGCTGCGGTGCTGATCAGCGTCATCGTCGTGGGAGTCGCCTGGCTTGTCGAGCGTGCGACGGCGTCCAACATCATGCAGGCCGCACCCGGCTCCGTGACCGCGCTGATGCAGTACTCGGATCCGTATACCCAGAGCACCCACGAGGAACGAATCAACCAGCTTGCGGCGATCGCCCACGAGAGCATAAGTCCAATCTGGGACGTCCCGGACTGGCTTGGAGGCGCGCTCGCCGATCAGCCCGCCCAGATCAAGCTTGGATTCGAGAGCTTGGTGGGAGCGCTCGAGGCGAACGAGGGCTTTCTCGACGCAGCCCGCGTGCGATTTGAATCGGTGCTGCAGGAGAAGCGGACCAAGCTCGCGAACGACCCACTGACGATCGCCGCGACCGAGGACAACCTCGCATGTGTCCTCGCCCGACTCGCACGGCGCGAACGGGATCCTCAGCGAGCGACCGAACTCTTCGATCTCGCCGAGTCGCACTATCAGGTCTCGCTGCAGTTGCGCGCGTCCGCCGGCGGGGGGCGGGCAAAGGCGGCGAGCCTGCGGAATCTCGCGGGACTTCGCGCGTTGCGCGCAGACACCATCGAGCAAACAAGCGACGAGTTTCGTCTTGACGCGATTCGCCTCTACATCGAGGCAATCGCGGTGCTCGACGGAGTCGCCGCGAACCCTGACGGCGCAGGCGCTGACCGAGACGGACAGGCGTTTGGCGATGTTCGCCAGTCGCAGGCCGATGT
>Ga0315900_10005352_pt1 | contig 17652 bp, 15 predicted proteins | sample LakEriMetagenome_FD_203521 | JGI IMG/M metagenome (GOLD analysis project Ga0315900, IMG submission 203521) | Freshwater fungal communities from buoy surface, Lake Erie, Ohio, United States - Buoy 12 MA114 | ecosystem: Environmental > Aquatic > Freshwater > Lake > Lake biofilm | place: USA: Lake... | reverse complement strand
ATGTCCAACACGGTGATCTGCAACACCACCTGATTGTCCTCAGGCCGACCGATCACCACGCTCTCCCGATTCTTGCGCGTCAGCACCAACATGGTTCACCTTCTTCATGGTTACGGGTCCCTCCGGGTGGTTTCCTCTACCGACGGGCGACTCCATTGCCGCCCGCCATCTCGACTCGTTGCCGGACCGTGGCATGCCGATGGTCGTTGACCGGCACACCGAGTGCCGGCAGGCCACGCCCCAACAGGAACAGATCGACCGCGGGTGCGGTCGTGAACGTCTTGAGCACGCTGCCCGTCGCAGTGTCGACGTGGGCGATCGCCCCCTGGAGGGCCACGCCGGTGCTGCGGCGGACGTGGCCGACGAGCGAGTCGAGCGAGCGGTCGAACAGGCACTGATGAAAGTCGCGGACCTGATCCGCCCCCTGCTCGTCGGCGGCCAACCGCCGCTCGAAGGTCGAGAACGACTCGTGCAGGCTCACGAACATGCAGCCGTCGGCGGCCACGACGGTCACGCTCGCCGGCGTCCGACCGAGCAGCAGGTGCTCGAAGGTGCCGGCAGCGTGCGCCACCTGGCGGGCGAGGCGGGCGGCGGATGATTGCGTCATTGGATGGTCACCGTGGGCGGTCGTCGTGGGCACAAACGAAAAAAGCCGGCGGGAAAGACCGCCCGAAGGCGTTCTCTCTCGCCGGCTTACGTTGCGACGGACCCCCCAGGCGGCCATGGCCGCCGGACTGCCCCTCGACTCGTCTTCCGTCAGTTTTTACCAACAAATCCAGCGTTTCAGCCGCTTTTCGCGACGGCCGAGTCGCCGAACGGCAGGAATTATATTGGGCAATCTGGGGAACGCAAGCAAGATTTTCCGGCGCTGTCCCCGAGGGGTCGGATCACGTTGCCATGTAGGTTTCGTACCGCGCTCCGACACCCACCGCCCGCATGCCGACACTGCCTGCCGCCGCGATCGTGCCATCGACCGCTGCCGCCACGACGCGGCCGTTGAACCGCGCGGTCAACTGGCCGCCGATCACGTCGAATCGCAGCCACCCCCGGCTCGCATACACCCTGCCCGCCGAGAGCAAGGTCAATCTCCCGCCCACTTGCCGGAAGATCTGCACCACGAACCCGGTGCGGCCGCGGGTGAGCTGTGCCAGATACATCGACTGGTCCCCGGCGCCCGAGTAGCGGGCCACGAGCCCAACGCTGCGGCCCGTCCCCAGGCTGACAAGCGCCCGCTGCACGGAGTTCGCCACGGCCGTGCCACGAAGCGTGGCGATGGAACCGCCCATGCCGATCGAGGCTGCCGATCCGTTGGCCACCTCGAAGCCGCCGATGCGGAGCGTCCAGTCGGCCCGCAGCGCGCCCGCGGCGTTGAACTCATCGCTGAAGGGCAGTGCCACGGCCGAGGAGACGACCACCGTCCGCAGCGGAGTCGTGGCCGGCGGCACCGGCGCGGCCGCGACGCCGAGCGACGCCAGCGCCGCAAAGGCGTCGAGCCGCCCCCCGGTCACGGTCTTGCCGGCCAGCGACGCCAGCGGCGCCGTAGTGCCGAGGATCGCCGCCCGCACCTCGGCCACCGTGATCCCCGGCTTGGCGGCGGCGAGCAGGGCCACGGTGCCGGAGACGTGCGGGGCGGCCATCGAGGTTCCGGACAGAGCGGCATACCTTCCCCCCTTCCAGGTCGAGAGGATGAAGGTGCCGGGGGCGGCGAGGTCCACCGTCGTGGGCCCGTAGTCGGAACTGCCCGCCAGCACTCCCGACGAGGCCAACGATGCCACCGCGATCACGTTGGGCAGGTCGTAGTTGCTCGGATAGCGCGGCGTGACGTCGTTATTTGTCCCATGGTTGCCGGCGGCCGCCACGAACGTGATCCCCGCCTCCCCCTGCTCGCGGATCAGGCCCTCGACGACCCCCGAGTAGCCGGCCGCGGCCTCCCAACTGTTGTTCGTGACGACGACGTTGATGCCGAAGTCGCGCCGCATGGTCGTGGCATAGCGGAGAGCGCCGATGACGGCACTCGTGGTGCCCGCCCCCGAGTCGTTCTGCACCCGCAGGACCATCAGCGACACCCGCCAGGCAACGCCGGTTACGCCGACGCCGTCGTTGCCGACGGCCCCGATGATCCCCGCCACGTGCGTGCCGTGGCCGTAGCCGTCCTGCAGGTTGGCGTTGTTGTCGACGAAGTTCCAGCCGTGGATGTCGTCCACGAAGCCGTTCCGATCGTCGTCGATCCCGTTCCCGGCGATCTCGCCGGGATTCGTCCACAGGTTGGCCGCCAGATCCGGGTGCGTGAGGTCGATGCCCGAGTCGATGACCGCGACCACCACGTTCCGGGAGCCCGTGCTGATGTCCCAGGCCCGCGTGGCGTTGATGTCGATGCCTGCGGTGCCACCCGACTGGCCCCAGTTCTGCAGGTTCCATTCCTGGGCGAACGAGGGGTCGTTCGGCAGGGCCGTGGGCACGATCAGGTCGTCGACCGCGGCCTCGGCAGCGCCGGACAACACCGCCCGCCGCTCGAGCGACTCGGGCGTCGAGAGCGGGCGGGCGGTGCGCTGCCGGCGGCACACCGGCCGCCCGAGCCAGTCCGCGGAAACAGCCCTCCAGGGCTTGGTGCCACTCGATCGACCGCGGGAAACCCCACGGGGTTCCCAGGTCGCTGCATGCCGCATCCCGCGACGAGCGTCCACTCCGACGGCCTTCATGCCGGTGCTTCCTTGCGTGAAAAAGGCTTGCGAATCCCTGCCCGGAACGTGGTGTTCCGCAAGAAACTTTCCTGGTGGGAAAGTCCTCGCCGGCATCATGGGAGCCGCCGTCGGGCCGTGAGGGCCGGCGGGCTGAAACCCGAGAAATCGCCCGATTCACGGGCCTAAGGCGTGTTTCCGGGGCACTGGACACCTGCGCGACCTGCCGGCACGCCACCCCAGCCCCCCGAACTTTCCCAGACTGAAATCCGCCGGTCGACTCACGGAACGCGGGCATCGCTGCCGAAACAACTCCACACGGAACCCCACCCAAGAGGGGTTTCACGGTGCCCGGCGGGTGCGGCGCCGGTGGGGCTGCAGGGAAGCTTCCACCGGCGCCGGCTCCGCCCGGGAGCGGCCGCGGAGACGCAGCATGAAATCGCAGGGCGAGATCGAGGCGGCCGTCTGCGACGCGGTGTCGCGGTTCCAGGTGGAGTACATGGGCCGGGGTCCGAACCGCGTCCACGCCCACCTGGTGGAGAACCGCCTCTTCGTCCATCTGCAGGGCGTGCTCACGGCGGCGGAGCAGCGGCTCATCGCCAGCCAGGGCAACGGCCGCGGCGCCGAGCTGCTGCGGCAACTGCGCTGCCACCTGGTGCTCGCGGGCCGGCCGATGCTCGAGTCGCTGGTCCGCGACGCGGCCGGCGCCGCGCCGATCAGCGTTCACCATGACATCAGCCCGACGACGGGCGAGGAGGTGATCGTGCTCACCCTCGCCGCCCCACCCCCGTGCCGCGACCGGAAGCGGCGCTGAGCATGTTCGGGAGAAGGAGTTGACGACCAAGCGGAGGAGGCGCGCGGGTCGGCGAACGCTCCCCTCCCAATCGATCCCAGTCGGTGGCCGAAGGCGTTCGGCGCATCGGGCCGCCGGTGGTGCGGGGGTGGGAAACCGCCCCCGCCCGCCGGCGGCATGACCGGCCAGCTGCGGGAGCAGCCGCTCCAGTGGCGCAAGCCTCCAGGCTTGCGAATACGGGTCGTGGAGCCACAGGCCGCATTCGACGGTCAGAGACCGCCGCTACAGGGGACGACGGTCAGAGACCGCCGCTCCAGCCGCAATCGAGCGGCGAATCATGTTGTGAGTTCCTGCGACGTTCCAAGAAGCCCCGGGTGGAAACCCGGGGACTCCGGGCACGAAAACCACCCCGCCAAGCGAACCGCGGCCCGATCCCGCAGGTTCACCTACACCATCCGCCCCGGGCGGACCCCAGTTGCACGATCCGCGCCGCCACCGTTGAATCGTGGAACCGCATTGCGGCTCCCGCTCTCCGGAGGCTTCCATGTCCAAATCGCGCAAGGGTGTCGTGTCACAGCAGGCCGAGACCGCGGGCGTGCCCGCCGCGATCGAGGGCTTGGGCGTCTTCTATCTCGGGCAGAAGGTGGACGAGCGGTCGGGCGGGCCGACGCCGGAGCCGCTCCTCGTGGACGCCAAGCGGTTCACGACGCACGCCGTCTGCGTCGGCATGACCGGCAGCGGCAAGACCGGCCTGCTCATCGGGCTCATCGAGGAGGCGGCGCTCGACGGCATCCCCACGCTCGTCATCGACCCCAAGGGCGACCTCGCCAACGTGCTGCTGTCGTTTCCCGAGCTGGCACCGGGCGACTTCCTCCCCTGGCTGGAGCCCGATGCCGCCAAGCGCGAAGGAATCACGCTCGAGTCCTTGGCCGAGCGCACGGCGAAGAAGTGGTCCGACGGCCTCGCCGCCAGCGGGCAATCCGGCGAGCGGATCCGCCGCCTGCACGCGGCCGCCGACATGGCGGTGTTCACGCCCGGCAGCCGCAGTGGCCGGCCGCTGGCGATGCTCGGCAGCCTCGACGCGCCCGCCGCGGAGATCGCCGCCGACCCGGAGGCACGCCGCGAGCGGATCGAGTCGCTGGTCTCCGGCATCCTGGCGCTGGTCGGCATCGACGCCGAGCCGGGCACGAGCCGCGAGCACGTGCTGCTCTCCACGATCATGGACGCCCTGTGGAAAAGCGGTCAAAAGGTCGACTTCGGCACGCTCGTGCGGGCGATTCCCGCGCCGCCGATCGAGCGGGTGGGCTTTCTCGACCTGGAAAACTTCTTCCCCGCCGGCGACCGCTTCCAGTTGGCCAGCCGGCTCAACACGGTCGCCGCGGCCCCCGGCTTCGAGGCCTGGCTCGACGGCGAGCCGCTCGACGTCGGCCGGCTGTTGTGGACGCCCGAGGGCAAGCCGCGGGTGGCGGTCGTCTCGATCGCCCACCTCGCCGACGCGCAGCGCATGGCGTTCGTGACGCTGCTCGCCGGGGCGGCGGTCTCGTGGATGCGGTCGCAGGGGGGCACGTCGTCGCTCAAGGCGCTGTTCCTGATGGACGAGGTCTTCGGCTACGTGCCGCCCACGGCCAACCCGCCGAGCAAGACGCCGATCCTCACGCTCATGAAGCAGGCCCGGGCCTACGGTCTCGGCGTCGTGCTGGCCACCCAGAATCCCGTCGACCTCGACTACAAGGGCCTCTCCAACGCGGGCCTGTGGTTCCTGGGCCGCCTCCAAACCGCCCGCGACAAGGCCCGGGTCCTCGACGGCCTCGAGGGGGCGGCGGCCTCCGCCGGCGGCACGTTCGACCGCGGCCGTCTCGACCGGCTGCTCTCGGGCCTCGAACAGCGCCGCTTCCTCATGCATAGCGTGCATGGCGAGGAGGAGACTCTCTTCCAGACCCGGTGGACGATGGCCTACCTCCGCGGCCCGCTGCTCCGCGAGGAGATCCGCCGGCTCACGGCGGCCGCGCCGGCGGAACCACACGCACCGGCAGCGGCGACCACGGGGACCGGGCCGGGCCACCCGCGAACCTTCGCCGGCGGCCCACGGCCGATCCTTCCGCCCGGCATCCGCGAGGTGTTCCTCGCCCCCGACGGCCCCGTCGATCCCGACCGCGGGGTGGTCTACAAGCCGGCGATCCTCGGCCGGGCGCGGGTCCGCTATGCGCGGCCCAGCCCGCGGATCGAGGTCGACCGCGAGGTGATCTTCATGGCGCCCGCCGGCGACGTGCTCGGCGAGTCGGCCTGGGAGGCGGCCGAGACGTTCGCGGAAGCGCCCGAGGTCGAGCCGGCGCCCAGGCAGGGCTCCTTCGCCCCACTGCCGCCGGCGCTCTCCGGCCCGCGCGGCTACTCGAGCCTCGCTGCGTCGCTCAAGACCCACCTCGGCCGCACCTCGAAACTCACCGCCTGGCGGGCGCCGGCGATCGACGCCGTCTCGCGGCCCGGGGAGACGGAAGGAGAGTTTCGCGCCCGCATCGCCCACCGTGTCAAGGAGTGGCGCGACGAGCAAATCGACGCGGTGCGGACCAAGACCGCCACGAAGCTTGCCGGCCTCGTGGACCGCATCGAGCGGGCGCGGCAAAAGGTCGAGAAGGAGAAGGCGGAGGCCAAGAACCAGTCGCTGCAGACCTACGTCTCGATCGGCACGGCCGTGATCGGCGCCCTCTTCGGCCGCAAGAAGATCAGCGCCACCACGATCGGCCGGGCCGCCACGTCGATGCGGTCGGCGAGCCGGGCCACCCGACAGCAGGCCGACGTGGCCCACGCCGAGGAGAGCCTGCAAACATTGGAGGAGCGGCGGCAGAACCTCGAGACGGAGATCGAGGCGGAGCTCGACCGCATCCGCCGCGAAGCGTCGGCGGATCGGATCGCCCTCGAGGAGATCGACATCCCCGCCCGGAAGACCGACATCGCCGTCGACGCCGTGGCGCTCGCCTGGGTCCCCGAGCCGACGGCATGAGCGCGTCATCCTCGGCCCCGCGCGAGATCGTCCGCGTCGACTGCCCCGACGACGTGGGCCTGATTCACCGGATCACGGGCGTCCTCCAGGGCCACCGGCTCAACATCGAGAGCAATCACGAGTTCGTCGACGGTGAGGCGCGGCATTTCTTCTTTCGTGCCGAGGTCACGGCCGCCGCGGCCGCGATCGCCGGCGGCACGCTGCACGCGGACCTGGCGGCCGTGCTGCCGCCGGGGGCGCGGGTGCGGGTGACGCGGGAGGACCGCCGGCCGATCGTCGTCTGCGCCACCCGTGAGCCGCACTGCCTCGGCGAGCTCCTGCTGCTCGACGCGGTCGGCGAACTTCCCGGGCGGATCGTCGCCGTGGCGGCCAATCACGACGACCTGCGGGGCCTCGTCGCGCGGTTCGGGGTGCCGTTCCACCACGTGCCGCACGAGGGCGTGAGCCGCGCCGCCCACGAGGCGGCGCTCGGGCAGGTGATCGACGCCCACGCGCCGGCCTACGTGGTCCTGGCCCGCTACATGCGGATCCTCTCGGAGGGGTTCGTCGCCCGCTACGCCGGCCGGCTCCTCAACATCCACCACTCTTTCCTGCCGGCCTTCGCCGGGGCCAGCCCCTATCGCCAGGCCTTTGCCCGCGGCGTGAAGCTCATCGGCGCCACCGCCCACTTCGTGACCGCGGAACTCGACGCCGGGCCGATCATCGCCCAGGACGTGATCCCCGTGGACCACACCTTCACCCCCGAGCGGATGGCCCAGGCGGGCCGCGACGTCGAGAAGCTGGTGCTCGCCCGGGCCGTGCGGCTGGTGCTCGAGGAGCGGGTCTTCGTCCACGGCCGGCGGACGGTCGTTTTCGGGTAGCTGTCAGGATCCCAACAGCCCGCGGAGCTTGGCCATGGCCCGCCGGCGGGTTCGCGACACCGTGCCCGGGCAGACGCCGAGCACGTGGGCGATCACGGCCTGGCTCTTGCCGTCGAGAAGCATCTGCACGACGGCCTGCAGGTCCGGCTCCAGGCGGTCGATCGCCGCCACGAGCCGGTCGTGGACGTCGGCCTCCGCTTCCTGCCGCGCCGCGTCGTCAGGGCTCACGAAGCTCCACTGCACCTGGTCACCGGCCGACGAGAACGGGCACTCGTGACGCCAGTGACGACGATGGCTGCGGGCCACGTCGAGTGATCGATTGCGGGCCAGGAGCCGGATGAACCTGCCGCCCCGATCGCTCCCCGGATCGGCGCCGCGGAACATCGCCACCGGCCGCTCGCCTTCCTGGCCGCCGGGCAGCCGCCGCAGGTGATCGAGCACCAGCGACACGACGTCGTCCACCGCCGACCGATCCGCGATCCGCCGGCTGCGCAGCACCCGCACGGCAACGGCCTCCACCATCGGCCGGACGGCGCCGACCAGCACCGCGAGCTGCTCCGGGTCGTTGGTCGCCTGCCAGCGATCGAGCAGCCCACCGATCCCCACATCCCCGGTCAGGTTCGCCACCGTGCCCTCGACTATCCTGCCACCCATGACCCCCCCTTTTTGGGCCGCCTGCCGCCTCCAGGCGCCCCCCCTTTTGGTGATTGGATGATCGCCGCTCGGCTCGCACGGTTGGTCTGCGTCCAAACGTGCCGAACAAAAAATGACGGGCGGCGCGCACGATTCGCCTTCGAGGAGCGCATCCACCTTCGGAGGGGGTGCGGCACGAGGCCTGCCCCACGTTGACCGCCAATCGCAAGGAGTGCGTCATGCCGACGAGTCTTTCGCAGTGCGCGCAAGCGCTGGCCGAGGAGGGGGTGCGCCATCACGTCGACGCTGAGGAGCAGGCGATCCGCGTGGCCTTCGTCACGCGGCACTATCGCAATCTGCGCGGCGAGCGGCTGGCGATCGTGCGGATCGAAACGCCCGACGACGGCCATCGCTGCCGGGTTTCGATCGTCCGCGCCTTCGCCGTCGGCGCCGACCCCGACGCGGCCTGCGGCCGCCTCTGCCGCCTGGCGGCCGACACTCCCCTGATCGGGCTCGAGTTCGACGCCGATCAGGAGGACCTGCGGATGGTGGCGGAGATTCCCGTCGAGGACGGCGCGGTGACGCGACTCCAACTCCTGTCGATGGTCGATCGGCTCATCGAGGCCGCCGAGGTCTGGCACTTTGCGCTGGCGCCGGCCGCACGCGACAGCCGGGGCGATCGGAACGTCGCCTGAGCGGACGTCGCCGCCTTGCCCGAGTGCTGGCGCGGAGCTACCCTGCCCACCGATCCGCAGCCCCGCGGCACCCGAGTCCGCATTGCCGGCGGCTGGCAACGGGCACGCGTGACCAACGGTGCCACGTCAGGGGTCACATTTCGGGCGTCCGGGAGAACGCCGGGGCCGGACCGGTGGGGGGTCTCGCGGATTTTTCGGCCCGGCACCGCGGTCTTGTGACGCGACGCTCGCTCCGCACCTTTTGACATTCACACCATGCCCCGCAACTTCTCGCGCCACGAGCAGTTCCTCCGTATTTTTGCCCTCCTCGAAATCCTCTCCAATGCCCGTCAGCCGCTCGACGACCAGTCGCTGATCGCGGAACTCAAGGAGCGGCTCGGCCTCTCCCGGCTGTCCACGCGGACGCTCCACCGGGACTGCGACTTCCTCGTCTCCTGCGGCTACCCGATCGACCACATGCCCCTGCCGGGCATCCGCCGGTACGGCTGGCAGATGACCAAGGACACGGCCGCGGGCCGGCGGATCCCAGCGGAGCCGGTCACGCTGCTGGAGCTCGTGTCCTTCATGGTCGGCAGGGATCTGCTGCGGACCTTCGAGGGCACGATCCTCTGGTCGGGCATCGAGTCGCTGCGGCACAAGATCGAGCGTGACCTGCCGCCGCCCCTGATCGCCCGCCTCGAAGGGGCCAAGCAGGTCTTCCACGTGAAGAGTTTCAACCCTGCCCGCTACGCCGCCCGACCGCGCCTGCTCTCGACCTTGAGCGCCGCCATCACCGATTGCCGCGAGATCGAGATCGACGAGCGGCCCGCCTCCAGCGGGGCTGCGGGCCGCCGCCGACTGCGGCCCCTGCGGCTGGTGATCGAGCCGCCACGGGTCCAACTCCTGGGCATCGACGTCACCCCGGATCAGGCCGCTCCGCCCGTGTTCATCGACATCGACCGAATCGACAAGGTGACGCCGCTCGACGTCACGTTCGCCCCGCCGGCCGTCGACACCGAGGCGCTGCTCGCCGCCCAACGGGCGTGCGACTGAACGCGGCTCCGGTCACGGGCCGCGTTCGATGTCGCGAACGTACTTGTGGCACTGGATGCACTTCATCGTCACCTCCATCCAGGCCAAGGCCGCGCCATCGAGGTTGCGGGCCTTGGCGGCGGCCCGCAGCCCATTGCAGGACCGGCGAAACTCGTCGCTGTGGCGGGCGTAGTCGGCGGTCTGCAGCACCTGCCAGCTCGAGGCCTGGCTGGCGAGCGCCAGCTCCTGGGCCCCGCGGTCGATGAGGTCGAAGTCCTCGACGGCGAGTCCCTCGAGCACGAGTCGGGAGTGGTCGAGTTTGGCCCGCATGAAGGCCGCCACCTTGTCGGCCGCGACCGCCGGCTCCTCGGCCGCCGGCGCGCCGCCGCGTGTGACGAGCGTCGCCGCGAGCAACAGCCCCCCGGCCGCCAGGGGCCAGGCCCGTTCAGTCCAGCCCCAGGTCCTCGTTGTAGCCTTCCTGGACGACGGCATTCTCGTTCCTTTCGTGCTCGAGCAGGTGCTGCGCGAACCGCTCCGCGGCGGCCGCGATTTGATCCCAAGCCGCGGCACTATCGGCTGTCTCCAGGCTGCCGATCAAGTCGTCGAGTTCGGCCAGCAGCGCGGGGTGTTCGCCCATCACCGTGCGGGCCGCGGCCGAAAGCCGCGGCATCCGCGCGATCGACTCCTCCAGGAACCCGCCCATCTCCTCCTGGCGGAAATGGCTGCGGAGATGGTCTCGCAGGCTCTCGAGGGCCGCCCGCAGTTCCGCGACGCACCGGCCGGAGCCCGCCAGGCAGGCCCGCACCGCGACGAGCTGGGCGTGCAATTCCCTGTGCTGGGCCAGAATGTGCCCCATGATCACGGGGTCGGCCCGGTCGATCGAACTCATGCGCGAGTTGCTCCGCGTGCTTGCCCTGACGGGAAAGCATAGGCTTCCCGATGGGCGGTCGTGTGGTGGGCAACCGGCCGGTCGGCTGGCCTTGCACCGCAGCCCGCGAGACACTTGGTCGCCGCCATGCCTGAATCGCATCCGTCCCCCGCCGTGCCGCCACCGGCTCCGGACCCCGCCGCGTTCCAGGCGCGAGCCCTGCTGCTGGGCCAGGGCATCGATCTCGCCGCGGTCGGTGCCACCGACCGCACCGGGGCGGCGCCACTGATCCTCGCGCTTCCGGAGGCCGCCGGCCTGGCGGTGCTCTTCCGCTACGGCGCGGCCGTCTTCTTCCGCACGCCGCCGGCGGCGATCGCCGCGACGCTGCGCCGCATCGACCCGCATGTCCGCCAGCCCTTCGCCGCCCATGAGCAGGAGACGGAACTGCTCGACATCCGCCTGGATGCCCTGGGCAAGGAGGCGCTCGAGGGCAACACGCTGGTGCTGGCCGACGCGGCGCCGGAGAAGCTCCAGCTCGTGGCCGACATCCTCGCCAAGAGCGTGTCGCTGGCCCACCACGAGCGGAGCATCGAGCGGCAGTTCGAGCGGATCGAGCCCTTTGCCGTGAACCTCGACCACTGGGGCCGCGGCGGCCGGGCGGCGCGGGAACTGCTTCAGCACCTGGGCACGGCCCTGCTGGCCGAGCATCGGGTCGTGGCCGGCGCCCGGGTGGACGACTCCCCGGAGCTGCTCTGGGACCATCCCGAACTCGAGCGGCTTTGGGCCCGCCTCCGCGACGAGTTCGAGATCCGGGAGCGATTCGCCGCGTTGCACGGCAAATTGACGCTCATCTCGCGGACGGCCGAAACGGCCCTCGATCTGATGCAGAACCGCCGGGCCCTGCGGGTGGAATGGGCGATCGTGGGGCTGATCGTCTTCGAGATCGTGATCACGCTCGTGCAGTGGTGGCTGGCCGGTTTTCGGCCCGGCGGGGTATAAGGATCACTCTTCCTTCTCCCGGGAAAACTTCCATGCGGATCGAATCGTGGCTGGTGGCGGCGGGCCTGGTGTTCGCGGCGGCGGGCTCCGCGGCGGCCCAGCAGGTGGCGGTCGAGGAGTTCACGCTCCCCAACGGCATGCAGTTCCTGCTCGTGCCGCGGAGCGACCAGCCCAACGTCGTCAGCGCCGGCTGGGTGGCCAAGGTGGGCAGCGTCAACGAGCGGCCCGGCATCACGGGGATCAGCCATTTCTTCGAGCACATGATGTTCAAGGGGACCGACACGATCGGCACCCGAGACCCCGCCAAGGATGCCCGCTACCGGGCCGAGCAGAAGGCCCTCCGCGACGAGATCAACCGGCTCGTCTGGACGCGGCAATATGACCGGTTCTTCAAGGGCGAGATCGACGATCCCTGGAATCCGGCCAACGACACCCAGGAGATCCGCGTCCTGCGGGCCAAGCTCGACGAGTTGATCAAGGCCCAGCAGGGCCGTGGCCCGGGCGGCCCCGCGGCGGCGACGATCGTCAAGGACGAGTTCGACCAGGTCTACACGAAGGCCGGCGGCAGCGGTATGAACGCCTTCACGACCTACGACCTGACCTGCTACTTCATCACCGTGCCCGCCAACAAGCTCGAGCTCTGGGCCTGGATGGAGAGCGATCGGCTCCATGACAGCGTGTTCCGCGAGTTCTACTCGGAGCGCGACGTGGTCCACGAGGAGCGGCGGTTGCGAACCGAGAGCACCCCCACGGGCCGCTTCGAGGAGCAGTTCGACGCCCTGTTCTGGGCCTCGAGCGGCTATTCATGGCCGGTGATCGGCTGGCCCAGCGACCTCAACAGCTACACCTTCGAGCAGGCACAGGACTACTGGAACGTCTACTACCGGCCCGGCAACCTCGTCGGGATTCTCGTCGGCGACTTCGATCCGCAGCAGGCCCGCGGCCTGATCGAGAAGTATTTCTCGCGGCTCGACCCCGGCACGCGGAAGCCGCCGCCGGTGGTGACTCTCGAGGTCGGGCAACTCGCCGAGCAGCGGATGAACGCCGCGGGCGACGTGCCGCCGGGCGTGGAGATTCGCTACCACACGGTGCCGGCCGGGCACGCCGACAGCTATCCGCTCGACATGCTGGCCGAGGTGCTCAACGAGCGCACGGGCCGGCTGTACACGGGCCTCGTGGAAGGCCGCGGCATCGCGGCCACGGCCCAGGCCTACTCCGACACCCGCAAGTACGCCGGGTTGTTCGCCGTCTCGGCCCAGGCCCGCGGCGCGGCGACGCCGGCGGCCCTCGAGCAGGCCTGGTACGAGGAACTCGCCCGCCTGCAGAAGGACGGCGTGCCGGAGCGGGAGCTCCGCAAGGTGAAGAACCGCGTGGCGGCACAGAACTACCGCAAGCTCGAAAACAACATGTCGCTCCTGGTGCAGCTCGCCTTCGCCGAGGCCGTGCTCGACTGGCGCGAGATCAACGAGGGGCCGGCGAAGTACGAGGCGGTCACGGCCGCCGATGTGCAGCGCGTCGCCACCAAGTACTTCCAGGAGAGCAACCGCAGCGTGGCCACCTACCGTCGCAAGGCGGAGTGACCGCCGCCCCCTTCCCGCCGGACAACCACCCATGCCATCACGGTCTCTGCCCCGTCTCGTGCTCGCTCTGGTCGCCTTCGCGTCCGCGGCACCCCATGCCGTCCGGGCCGCCGACGCGCCGCTTCCGGCCCGGCCGGAGGACATCGTCTTCGCCCCGCTGGCCTTCGAACCACCCGACCCGGCCACGTTCCGCCGCACGCTGCCCGACGGCGCCGTCGTCTACCTCGCTCCGTCTCGTGAACTGCCGCTGGTGAACATCGCGATCACCTTCAAGGGCGGCGCGTCGCTCGACCCAGCCGACGCCCCGGGGCTGGCGGCGATGACGGCCCGGATGGTCCGGGAGGGAGGCACGAAGACGTCGCCGCCGGCCGCATTCGACGAAGCGCTCGACTTCCTCGCCACGGAGGTCGCCGTGACGGCGAACGAGACTTTTACGACGGCCACGATGAACTGCCTGAAGAGCAACCTCGACGAGAGCCTGCGGCTGTTCTTCGAGATGCTGCGGACGCCCGGCTTTGACCAGCAGCGGCTGGACACGGCCAAGGCCCGCCAGATCGAGGCCCTCAAGCAACGCAATGACGACGCCGCCTCGATCCTCGGCCGGGAGTGGAAGCGGCTCGTCTACGGCATCGGCCATTTCGAGTCGGCCGAGCCGACGGGGGCGACCGTGGCCGCCATCGGCCCGGAGAAACTCGCCGCCCTGCACGGCAGGATTTTCCACCCCGGCAATGCGATCGTCGCCGTCTCGGGCGACTTCGACGAGCGGGAGATGCTCGAGCGTCTCGCCCGGGCGTTCTCCGGCTGGGAGCGCGGCCCCGTCGCCCCGGACCCCGTGCCGCCGACCGCGGTGCTCGAGCCCGGGCTGTACCACGTTCCCAAGGAGATCCCGCAGGGCAAGGTGGTGCTCGGCCGCCGCTCGATCGTTCGCGACGATCCCGACGCCATCCCGCTGCTCCTCCTCAACGAGATCCTCGGCGCCGGCGGATTCACCAGCCGGCTCATGCAGCAGGTGCGCAGCAACGAGGGCCTCGCCTACTCCGTGCGCTCCGCCGTGGCGCCCAAGGTCGCCTACCCGGGCGACTTCCGCGCCGGCTTCGAGAGCAAGAGCGCCACGGTGGCCCTGGCGACGAAGATCGTGCTCGACGAGATCCGCCGGATCCGCGCGGAGAAGGTTTCCCCCGCGGAACTGGAGACGGCCAAGCGCGGCCTCATCGAGACGTTCCCGCGGCAGTTCGAGAGCAAGCCGGCGATGCTGCGGCTGTTCGTCAACGACGAGTGGACGAAGCGGCCGGCGGACTACTGGAAGACGTTTCGCCGCAAGGTCGAGGCGGTGACCGCCGACGACCTGCTGCGGGTCGCGCAGGCCCATCTCGACCCGGAAAAGATGGCGATCCTCGTCGTCGGCGACTGGAAGGAGATCGCGCCGGGCGACCTGGGCAAGCGGGCGAGCATGAACGATTTCTTCGGCGGCCGGGTGAAGCACCTCCCGCTTCGCGACCCGCTCACGCTCGAGCCGCTGCCGGATGCCGGCCCGGCGAAATGACCCGCATTCCCTCGGCTCACGCCTCGGGCTTCACGGCACCGGGCACGAAGCCGAGCGCCAGGCACCACCCCGCGCCCGTGGCACCCGGGCTCACATCCCGGGCGAAGCGTGGCGACCGTGGCCACGTTGCCCCACTGCCCGTGAAAATCACGCGAAACCTTCCCGGCCGTCGGCCGTTGAAGAAATGCCTCCAGTGCAGCGTCGCAGTAGAGGATCGACGGCCAGAGATCGCCGCTCTTGAAGCACATCCCCTTGTAGCGGCGGTCTCCGACCGTCGGTTGCCGGTTTCCACACCGACCATCCGCGGCCCACGACCGCCGCTTGAACAACAGGAGATTCGACCCATGAAACGCACCGCCCGGTTCGACGGACTTCTCACGACCGCAGCGGCCCTCGCCCTGGCAACGGTGGCGATCGCCCAGCCGCCCGAGGGCGGCCCCCCGCAACGCGGCCCCGGTGGACCGCCGCACGACCCGCTGCGGGCGGCGCTCGATGCCGACGGCGACCACGAGTTGAGCGCCGACGAGATCAAGAATGCGGCCATCGCCGTGGCGCAGCTCGACCGCAACGGTGACGGCCGGATCGACCACGAGGAGTTCCGCCCACCGCGGCCCCCACGGCGCGGCCCGCCCGCGGATGGTGACGAGGCTCGGCGGCCCCCCCGCGATGGCGCAGGGCCGCCGCGCGGCGCGCGGCCCGAGGGTCGCCCACCGCGGGAGTTTGGCGGCCCGCGCGGCGAGCGGCCCGCAGGTGGCCCGCGGCCCGGCGGCCCGTCCCCGGAGCGGTTCGTCGCGCGGGCGATGTCGTTCGATGCCGATGGCGACGGCAAGCTCGACGAAGCGGAAATGGAGAAGTTCGCCGGCGAAATCCAGCAGCGGATGCGTGGCGGCCGCGGCCCCGGAAGACCGGGTGGCCCGCCCGAGGGCGACGAGCGGCCCGAGCAGCCCGAGTGAGGCGAGGTATGCTCTGCAGACGATGAACCTCGCCGCAGAGCCGCTGCCCGCCCGTCCCGCCGAAGCCCACGCGCTTGCGGTCGCCCGCACGCTGTCGGGTGAGCGGATCGTGTGCACGACTGCCGGTCGCGGCCAGGCGGCTCATGCGCTGGCCCTCGAGCGGCCCGCCGCGACCGTCGTCGCCTGGTTCCTCGACCTGCATCCATGCACCGCCGCGCGGGAAGCCTGGGCCGCGATGCCGCCCAACCTGGCCGCTGAGTGTGTGCCCGACATGCCGGCCGGGCCGTTCGACCTGGCCGTCGTGCCGCTGGCGAAGGCCGGCGAGGCGGAGCTCTCACGCGACCTGCTCCAGGCGGCGTTGGTCAACCTCGCGATCGGGGGCCACCTCGTGGCGGCGATCGACAATCCGCGGGACAACTGGCTGCGGGAGCAGCTCGCCGAAACGGGCGAGACGGTGCGGGTGCGGGCCGTCGAGGGAGCCGACCGCAGGGCGAAGGCGGGGACGATCGCCTATGTGGTGCAGAAGACCCGCGAGCCGGCGAAGGTCCGCGACTTCTCCTGCGAGGTCGTATTTCGCGATCGCGACCGGCTGCTCACGGCCTGCACGCGGCCGGGCGTGTTCGCCCATCGACGGATCGATCCCGGGGCCCGCCACCTGCTCAACGCCGTGGACGTCGCCCCGGAGACCCGCGTCCTCGACATCGGCTGCGGCTCGGGCTGCGTGGCGCTCGGGATCGCCGCCCGTGATCCGTCGATCCGCGTGCATGCCTTCGATTCATCCGCCCGCGCGGTGGACTGCACCCGGCGCGGCGCCGAGCGGAACGGCCTGACGAATCTCACGGTAACGCTCGAGGCGGCGGGCCGGGTGCCCGAGCCGGGCAGCTGGGACCTGGCGCTCGCCAATCCGCCCTATTACTCCGATTTCAGACTCGCCGAAATCTTCGTCGAGTCGGCCCGCATGGCCCTGGCCCCGGGCGGCACGCTGCTGGTGGTGACGAAGCAGCCCACCTGGTACGTCGACAACCTCCCCCGGATGTGGACGCACGTCGCCCGCGAGGAGATCAAAGGCTACCACTTGATCGAGGCCCAACGGCCCGACTGATCGGCCACGCCGTGGTGCCATGCCTCCAGGCATGCGAATCCGCCCCACGGCTCGCAGCCCCGCATTCGCACACCTGGAGGTGTGCGCCACAGGAACAGCCAAACCACACCCTCGCCGGCCGTTCCGTGGTGCATGCCTCCAGGCATGCGAATCCGCCCCACGGCTCGCAGCCCCGCATTCGCACACCTGGAGGTGTGCGCCACAGGAACAGCCAAACCACATCCGCGCCGGCCGTTCCGTGGCGCATGCCTCCAGGCATGCGAATCCGCTCCACGGCTCGCAGCCCCGCATTCGCACACCTGGAGGTGTGCGCCACAGGAACAGCCAAACCACACCCGCGCCGGCCGTTCCGTGGCGCATGCCTCCAGGCATGCGAATCCGCCCCGCCCGGTCATCGGTTGACATGCACCACCTTCGCGGGCGGGAAGCCGTTGAAGTGCGTGGAACTGGCGGCCGAGTAGGCGCCGATGTTCTCGGAATACAGGTAGTCGCCGATCTCCAGGTCGGGCAGCTGCTCCGAGAGGCTGATCGTGTCGAGGGCGTCGCAGGTCGGGCCGAACACGGCGCACAGCTGCGGCGCGCCCTTCTTGAAACTCTTCAGGTGGTAGGTGCAGTGGTCGAAGATCACGCCCGAGTAGGTGTGGTAGACCCCGTCGTCCACGTAGTACCCGAGCTTCTCGTTGCGGAACGCCTTGCCGATGATCTTGCACACGGCCGAGCCGGCGGAGGCGACGAGAAACCGCCCCGGCTCCGCGAGGATCTCGATCTCCTTGGGGAACAGCCGGTCGAGCTCATGGTTGATCTGCTTCGCAAGGGCCGAAAACTTCGGCACCGTGGCGTCGTAGGCGGCCGGAAAGCCGCCCCCGATGTCGAGCAGCTTGAGGTTGAAGCCGCGCGACTTGGCCTCGGAGAAGATCCCGGCACAGAGGTGCAGGGCCT
>Ga0315900_10005351_pt1 | contig 17654 bp, 15 predicted proteins | sample LakEriMetagenome_FD_203521 | JGI IMG/M metagenome (GOLD analysis project Ga0315900, IMG submission 203521) | Freshwater fungal communities from buoy surface, Lake Erie, Ohio, United States - Buoy 12 MA114 | ecosystem: Environmental > Aquatic > Freshwater > Lake > Lake biofilm | place: USA: Lake... | reverse complement strand
CACCGACTCGCCAGCCAGCAGCACCCAGGAGTGGTCGCGGGAATAGCGGAGCTCGTCGGGCACCGTCACGCGCGTCAGGTTACGCCTCGTGCACCCGACGGGACACCCCACCACTACGGTGGCGCCGACGACATGAGTACCGACCTTCGCGCCAAGGTGCGGGCGATGCTCGACCGGGCGAACCACCCGGGCACGCCACAGGCCGAGGCGGAGGTGGCGCTCGCGATGGCGCACCGGATGATGCAGCGCCACGGACTCGGACCGGGCGACCTCGGCGACGCGGCTGCGCACCCGACGACGGTGACGGTGCGCCGCGAGGAGATCACCGGCCCCTACCGAGTGCGCCGTGGCGACCTGTTCTGGCGACTGGCGGGCACGCTGTCGTGCGCGTGCTACCGCGACATGGCCGCCGGCGGCGCCGACACGGTGTCGATGATCGCATACGGCTCAGAGCACGACCTCGACTCGCTCGTCGTATTGTTCCGTGCCGCCGACCTGCTCGCGCTACGCACCATGCCGACCGGCAGCAGATCATGGCGCACCGCCTGGTGGCACGGCTTCTGCGAGGGCATCGCCGAGCGGCTTGAGCGCGAAAATCGCACCACCGCAACCGAACGGCCCGGCGCCGGCCTGGTGCTCGCCGACCGGCGCGAGCGTGCCGAGTCGGCGATGCACGTCGCGATGCCCGGGCTGCGCTCCGGCACCGTCAGGGTGCGCGCCGAGCGCGACGCGTGGGAGCAGGGCGCCGCCTCGGGCAGGCGCTTCGATCCGGGGAGTTCGTCGCTGCGTGGCAGCCGGAGGGAGCTGTCAGCGTGACCGTCGACGGCGCTGCACACGATGAGCAGTCGGCGACCTACGCCGCCGAGGATGCACATGAGCGCGCGATGCCGAGCCGGACGATGAACGTCGATGAGGCTCGTGCCTGGCTGGAGACCGTGGCCCACGCCGAGGACATCGAGGTTCCCGTGCTGGTCGTGCGACGCAACAACGGACGGGCCGAGGCGTGCGCGGTTCGCGAGCACTCGGCGATCATCACCTACCGCGCGCGACCGTCGGCGCACGCGCTGCTCCACGAGGTGGCGCACCTCGCCTGCGCCAACCCGTCGCACGGACGCGAGTTCCGGTCACGGCTGGTTGGCCTCGTTCGCCGTCACGTGTCGCTTCCACATGCGGCGAATCTGCACGCGGAGTTTGCGGCCCATGGCCTCGCCGTCGATCCCTTCGAAGCGACGGCGCGCTAGAGGACGCGGCCCGCGAGCAGGTCGTCGAACTGCTCGCCGGGGATCACGCGGATGCCGAGTTCCGTGGCCTTCGTCACCTTCGACGCACCGGGCGCCTCGCCAACGACGAGCGCATCAGTCTTGGCGCTCACGCTCCCCGTCGCCTTGCCACCTCGCTGCTTCACCGCCGCCTCGGCGCCCTCACGCGACCATCCCGGCACCGTGCCCGTGACGACGATCGTGCGGCCGGCAAGTGTCTGTTCGAGCGTGCTGCGCTCGACCACGTCGAGGCGCACCCCCGCCAGCCGCAGCTTGTCGACGAAGGCGCGGTTCGCCGGTGACTCGAACCAGCGGTTTACCGACGCCGCGATCACCTCGCCCACACCCTCTACCTCCGCAAGCCGCTCCGCCGGCGCATCGACGATCGCCTTGAGCGAGCCGAACTCGGTCGCAAGCGCCTCGCTCGCCGACGGGCCGAGGTGTTTGATGCCGAGGCCAACGAGCAGCTTCGGCAGTGGGCGCTGCTTCGAGCGCTCGATCGACGCGACAAGGTTCTGCGCGCTGATCTCGGCGAAACCCTCCAGCGACAAGAGCTGCGAAGTGGTGAGCGAGTAGAGGTCGCCCGGATCGACGATGTACCCCGCGTCGGACAGCGCGAACACGGTCTTTTCGCCGAGTCCCTCGATGTCCATCGCCCCGCGCGAGGCAAAGTGGATGATGCGCTGGTCGCGCTGGAACGGGCATTGTGGCTCAACGCAGCGCGTGTCGGCCTCGCCCTCGGCCTGCACGAGCGGCGTGCGGAGGTCGCACGGGCACGTCGCCGGGAACTCCCACTCCACGAGGCCCTCGGGCCTGAGGCTGAGCACTGGCCTCACCACCTCGGGGATCACGTCGCCGGCCTTGCGCACGACCACCGTGTCGCCGGGGCGGACGTCCTTTGCCGCCACCTGCTCGCGGTTGTGCAGCGTCGCCATCGACACCGTCGATCCGCCGACGAACACCGGCTCGAGCACGGCGTACGGCGTCGCGCGCCCGGTGCGGCCGATGCTCACCTCGATGGCCCGCAGCACGGTGTTGCGCTCCTCGGGTGCAAACTTCACCGCGATTGCCCAGCGGGGTGCACGGGATGTGAAGCCGAGCGACGCGCGCTGCGCGAGGCCGTCCACCTTCACGACGACGCCGTCGATCTCGTAGCCGAGCTCGTGCCGTCGCGACTCCCAGTGCCGGCAGTACGCCGAGATCTCGTCCATCGAACCAACCACACGCACCTCGGGGTTCACAGGGAAACCGAGCGACGCCAGCCAACGGAGCGACTCGTCGTGGCTCGCGAATGCCGGCGCGCCGACGACCTCGCCCAACTGGTACGCCCAGAACGAGAGGTCCCGCGACGCTGTGACGCGCGAATCCTTCTGACGCAGGCTCCCTGCTCCCGCGTTGCGAGGGTTGACGGGCAGTGGCTCGGGCTTGCGGCCAGCAGCCACCCGTTCCTCGTTCTCGCGCATCTTTGCCGCACGCAGACGCTCAAACGACGCGATCGGCATGAACACTTCACCGCGCACCTCAAGCACCTCTGGCAGCACGGACCCGTCGGGGGTCACGATCCGCTGCGGCACGGCCGAGATGGTGCGGACATTGGCCGTCACGTCCTCTCCGGTGCGGCCGTCACCGCGCGTGGCGGCCTGGACAAGTTCACCACCCTCGTAGCGCAGACTCACCGCGAGCCCGTCAATCTTCGGCTCACAGGTGAATTGCACCGCCGCACCGCTGAGGCCCTTCACCAGCCGCTCGCCCCACGCCGCGAGCTCGCCCGCGTCCATGGCGTTGTCGAGGCTCGTCATCGGACTGCGGTGCTCCACTGGCGCGAACGCCGGCGACGGTGCCGTACCAACCCTTGACGACGGCGACCCAGACACCGCGAGGTCGGGGAACGCCTTCTCGATTGCACGCAGCTCGCGCACCAGATCGTCGTACTCGGCGTCGCTGATCTCGGGGTCGTCGTGCACGTAGTAGCGCTCGTCGTGGCGGGCGATTACGTCGCGCAGTTGCGCCGCGCGCTCACCCGCCCGCTCGCGGTTTGCGGCGTCCGGCACGCCGCCGAGGCTACCCATCGCGGCTGAAGCGTCCCTAGGCTTCGCGCGTGCAGGTGCGACCCGTCACTGCGTTCCCGTGGCTTGCACGAACGCTGCTCCTCGTACCGCCACTTGTGCCGGGCACGTTGTCGACCATCGGCAGCACTGACGGTGCAGGGCGCGGACTGCTCGTGTGCGCATGGCTCGTCTGGACCGTGGCAACGGTCGGCACGTGGCTGCCACATCCGGCGGGACTCACCACCGCACGGTGCACACTGCCGGTGTTCGTTGCGCTGTGTGCAGCCACCGCCGACGGCTCGACGGGATCAATTGCGGGCGTCACGGCATCGGTACTCGTCGCGATGCTCGCCGCCTCGGCACACTTCGCGCAGCACTTCGTGCAAGCCGGCGCCTACGGCGATGAACGGCGGTGGCTGTTGCGGCTACCGGCACCGCTCGTGCTGCCCACCCTCTTCGGATGGCTGCTGCTTGTGGGGCCGGTCGTCGCGACATTCGTGGCCGGAGGCGCAGGACGCAGTGTGCCCGCCGGGATCCTCGGTGCGGCGTCACTCGCCACGCTCTCCGTCGTGCCGCGCCGCCTGCATCGCCTGTCGCGCCGCTGGCTGGTCCGCGTACCTGCAGGGTGGGTGGTGCACGACGACGTCGCGCTCGAGGAGAACCTGTTGCTGCGGACTGTCGTCGCGATCGCGCCGGCACCAGCGGACACCGTGGCGCTCGACCTCACGTGCCTCGCGCCGGGCACGCCGCTCGAGTTCACTCTTGCTGCACCTGCGCAGGTCAGGCCGACCGCGCTCGTGCAGCGCGTGGCGCGGTGCGGGCCGCTGGAAACAACGACGTCAATCCTCGTCGCCCCCAGCCTGCCCGCGTCCGTCAGCCGCTAGGCCGCCGCAGCCTCCGTGATCGCCGCCTCCCGGGCCGCGGCGACGAGCGCCGCGCGCACCTTCGAGCAGGTGCGGGAGATCGTCTCACGACGTACGCCACGCTGTTGTGCCACGGACGATGCGGTGCGACCCTCAACCTTGACGAGGTAGAACGCCTCAAACTCACGGGCGGAGATCGACTGTGGCACCCCTGTGAGAAGGTTGCGAATGTCGATTGCCATCACAACCGCGTCGTCCCAGTCGATGCCCCGAACGACCGCACGCTCAACACCCGAGACGTCAGAGTCCATTGACGCAATCCGCCGTCCGCGCCGCGCACCCTCGCCACGGTCTGCTGCCTGGCGACGGTCGTAGTCGGCCGCCACGTTGCGGGCGTGCGCCCTGCCGTAGCGAGTCGGGTCGGGGTATCTCTTCGCCTTTGCTGCGAAGTCCTTCCCGAGCAAACGCGTGACTGCGTAACCCGCGACGTCCAGGGCGTCAGATCGATCGCGGACGAGGACGCCGTGGACCGCGACGTAAAAGGCGGTGGCGTACTCGTCGCGGATCTGGTCGGCGGACTTCCTGTGGGGGGTGCCTCCGACGAAGCCGTGCCGACGGGAAATCGACATCCGTTCGTGAGTGGCTTTGGGCACAGGGGTCAACCAGGTGGGGATGGAAGCGGTGGGGTGGATGGTGGTCATTTCGGTCCTTTCGGTTGGTGTCACGCCGACCCACTCGGGCTGGCGGGTTCCAGTGTCGGTGAGGGGTGTGACAGAGTTAATGGCGAGATGACTCGCTTTGTTTTGGTTATTTCACCACTATCATAATCGGCGTCCTACCGGTTCTCCACCCGTGGTCGGAATACGGTGAAGACGTCACACACCCTCTGGTCCTTACGTCACCCACGTAGGACTCCCTCCCTCCTCTGCTCATGTCTTCCTCACCCCCCTCTCCCAACTTCCCCGCCCGTTTCCACGTCGCCGTCGACGTCGTTGCCCTGACCATCTCCGCAGACGGCTACCTGCAGGTCGCCGTCGTCCAGCGGAGCTCCCCCACTTCCTGCATCGCGGGCCGGAACGGGCGCGTCACCGAGACACCTCGCCGTCCCCACGATTTCGCACTTCCCGGCGGCCACGTCGACTGGCGCTCCGAATCGCTCGAGGAAGCCGCGTGCCGCGAGCTGCACGAAGAGACGGGCATCGAGGTCGAGCCCTCCGACCTCGTGCAGGTCGGCGCCTACGGCGACCCGGACCGCGATCCGCGATCCGGGCGAACGGTCTCCGTCGCGTTCGTCGCATTCAACCGGGGCTTCGGCGATCCCTTCGGCGGCAGCGATGCGACCCACGCCCGTTTCATCGACGTCATCGAGCTGCTCGCGAGTCCGAACCGGCTTGAATTCGACCACCGCACCATCGTCACGGACGCCATCGCCCGCGTCCGCGACCGGATGGAGCGCTACCCCGATGCACTCAAGTTCTGTAACGACGTCTTCACCCTCGGCGACGTCCGGCGCATCTACGAGGTTGTCTTCGCGGATGCGTACAGCCGAGACTTCGACGTCGAGTCGATCATTGAGGAGTTCCGCATCCGCCGTGCCGTCTCGAACCGCCTCATCGAGGACCTCGACCTTGCATCTTCACTCGGCGTGTTGTCAAACAGAAGCCTGTCCTCGGGCAGCATGTCCGATCCACAGATCCGCGCTCGTGTAGCCGAGGTGCTCTTCTCGCAATCTCGCACACTGCAAAGCCTCGACGTCTTGGTGCGGTCGCGTGACTCGTCGCGTGCATCGGCCAGTGACCGTGATTCGGACTGGGAAGACCGACCGCGCCACCGAGCCCCCGCCGCGTCGGATCACAAGTCGTACGACCAACTTGTGCGACTGGCGCTGGATCCCGCGAACTTCAAGCGGAAGATCGAGAGATACATCAAGAAGGTTGCCTCCTCGTCGCCTGATTCATCTGACTTGACGAGTTCGTCCGATGTACCCGACTCAACACGATCCCCCCGACCTGGGAGACCGAGCACCCAGTACCTCTGGATGGGTGCGACACGGTTCAACCCACCACTGGTCGTGACGGAACGTCCGTCGACCGAACCAACCTCCGACTCGGACTAGCCCCGAACCCCGTCACACCCCCTTGGCAGGCTGATGCCGACCGTGGGGGCCGTGTCGGCACCGTGCCACTTCAGGCAGGGCGTTTCTGCGACCCTCCAGGTCCACCGGCCATCCGTCACGCTCTGGCGGGTCCGGTGCGTCAGCACCACGTCATCTCACCCGTCCACCTATCCGACGACCGAAAGGGGTCTCCTACCACCATGACCGCTCCGCGCCATTGGCAGCTCCATCCGATCACTGCAACTGTCCGACCCCCGACCGAGCCCCGGCCCACCGGCGACGTGGCGGAGCAACTCGACCGGGTGTTGCAGGAGGTTCACTCCCTCCCCGTCGGGTACCACGCGGCCCGCATCACGATCGACGTCAACCGGACCGAGTCGTCCGACACCACCGAATCGGCAGGCGTATGACCGACGCGCCCGAGTTCCTCGGGACGATCCCCGAGCGCGAGATGGCCGCGGTGCTGTCGCACCTGGCGTCGTTCAACCCCACAGAGGAGTTCGGCGAGGGCGTGCTGTTGACCTGCGTTGATGGACGCAGAACCTGGCAACTGACATCCGATGATGTCTGCGCCACCATCCGCGGCGGACGGCACTCGTTCACGGGCACGTACGTGCTGCCTGGCCGGGTCGTGGTCGCCGCCGACCGGATGGTGCCGCTCGGTGGAGCGTGCACGATGCACGTCGCCGACGGTGGCGTCAAGATCGAGGTCAACGAGACGCTGCGGGCCACCTACTCGCTGGGCGCCGTGACGCCGCGGCTACGCACGTTCGGCGGCCAGGCAGTGGTGCGGGCCCGACTGCCGTTCAACGACCTCAAGTTGATCGCCAGCCTGATCGGCGACCTGCCGATGGATTCAACCGACTTCGAGGAAATGTCGACGGTGCCGCCATACGCCACGATCCGCGTGGCCGACGGACGCATTCAGATGCACAGGGAGTGGGCCTACATGGGCGCAAGCGACGTCGCCCTGTCAGCGACCGCCGTGACTGAGGGTCAGGGATCCTTCATGGTGAACATCCTCACCTTCGACGCCCACCTGTCAATGATGCAGATTGACGACAACCCGCGCAGCGAGGTGCTCGTGTCCTTCGACCCGAAGTTCGGCGACTTCCTCGCCATCGAAGGCGACTCGTTTGCGCTTCACTTCGCACGACGGTCGAAGGGCGCGGCGAACTACTTCGACCGGCTGATCGCCGCGCTGACGTCCGGCAACATCGACCACCGCACCGACTCAGAGGGAATCGTTGCGGCGATGTACCGAGGTATGCCAATGCGGCTCCAGTTGCTTGATGGCGACGGTCCTGTCCTTCGGTGCACGGCAACCGTGCTCCACGGAATCGCATCGAGCGATGAACTGCTGCGCGAACTGAACGCGCTCAATTCGACGCGGGTCTCCACCCGCATCTGGCTCGACAACAACATGGTCGTCGTCGGCAGCGACGTGCGATTCGACGACTCCCGCTCGCCCTATCCGACGCTCGCAGCAGTGGCCAACGAGGCCCGCCATCTCGGGCGGATGCTGCGCATCACCTTCGGTGGCACGGCACCGGGCGAGTAGGGCCAGGCGGTGAGGCGCACCTACGATCGAATCCGTGCACCATTCGGCCGTTCCGACCCGCGCGGACGCCGAGGCACTCGACGCTTCGCGGCGAGTTCGTGGTCGCCGACGAGTCGACGTGCTACCTCGACGGCAACTCGCTCGGCAGGCTGCCACGCGCGTCGCTGCGCGCCGTGGCCGACGTCATGGAGCACGAGTGGGGCCGCGATCTGATCGCCGGATGGGACGGCTGGATCGACGAGGCCCAGCACGTGGGCGATCTGATCGGACGTGCCGCACTCGGGGCCGCCGCGGGTCAGGTACTCGCGATCGACACGACAAGCGCGAACTTTTACCAGCTGTGCGCCGCGGCGCTCCGTGCGCGGCCAGGGCGCAGCACCGTCGTCAGCGATGCAGCAAACTTCCCGACGGACCGCTACATCCTTGAGGGGATTTGCCGCGACCGAGGCCTTCGACTCGTGCTCGTCGACGACTTCGATGGCGAGGGAGATGTGTCTCTCGACCGGCTGGCGTCAGTTCTCAACGACGACGTGGCGCTCGTCACACTCTCCGTCGTCCAGTACCGGTCGGGCGCCCTGCACGACGTCGCGGGGATGACCGCGGCGATACAGCGCCACGCGGCGCTCGCGCTCTGGGATGCGAGCCACGCGGTGGGGGTCGTGCCCCTCGAGTTTGACCGGTGGGGCGTGGATCTTGCGGTGGGATGTACCTACAAGTACGGCAACTCGGGCCCCGGTGCGCCGGCGTGGCTCTACGTCGCGGCGCACCACCTCGACGCGTTGCAGGTGCCGATCCAGGGCTGGTTCGCGCAGGCCGACCAGTTCGGCATGGGTCCGTCGTTCGAGCGCGCACCGGGGATCCGCGGTTTCCAGGTCGCAACCCCGCCGATCGTCGGACTTCGGTGCGTGCGCGAGGGCTTCCGCATGATTGAGCGTGCCGGAATCGGCGCGATCGCGGCGAAAGCTGCGCGCGCCACCGCGATGATGGTGTCGCTGCACGATGCATGGCTCGCGCCACTCGGGTGCACGCTCGTGACCCCGCGCGACCCCGCACGTCGTGGTGGACATCTCACGTTCCACCACCCGCAGGCGGAGCAATTGAGCAGGGCGATGCGTGCCGCCAACGTGATCGGCGACTACCGCGCACCGAATCAGGTACGGGTGGCGTGCTCCCCACTCGCCACCTCCTACGTCGAGGTATGGGACGGGTTTGCGAGGATCCGCGACTTGCTCTCCAGCGGCGGACACCTTCGCGCCGCACCGCCGTCGTCCCGCGTCACGTAGGCGACCAGACCCGTCGCCTAGCCTCGCGGGAAACGACCGAAAGGAACTTGTATGACAACGGCGTCATACCAGGTCCACTCGGCTCTCGAGGCAGCGGAGCTCCGCGTGCGCGAGGCTGGCGAGTGGCTCAATCTCGAGGACGGCCTGATCGAGACGATCGTGGCCCCGAGAAGGATCATCGAGGTGGCGATCCCGTTTCGCCGCGACGATGGCACCCGCGACCAGCTGACCGGCTGGCGTGTTCACCACAACACCACGCGCGGACCAGCGAAGGGCGGCATCCGCTACCACCACGAGGTGGATCGGAACGAAGTGGTGGCCCTCGCCATCGGCATGTCGCTGAAGACCGCCATTGTCAACCTCCCCCTCGGCGGGGCAAAGGGCGGTGTTCGCTTCGACCCCAAGGCATACTCGCGCGCCGAGGTCGAGCGGATCACTCGGCGCTACATCTCCGAAATCTCGCAGTTCCTCGGCCCCGATCGCGATGTCCCCGCGCCCGACGTCGGCACCGACTCGCAGATCATGGCGTGGATCATGGACCAGTACTCCACCGGCGTCGGACATGCGACGCCCGGAGTTGTCACCGGCAAACCGATCGAACTGGGTGGATCGCTCGGACGTGAGTCAGCCACCGGTCGTGGCGTCGTCGAGTCCGCCGCACTGATGCTGGCCAAGCAGGGACGATCGCTCGAGGGCATGCGCATCGCCATCCAGGGCTACGGACAGGTTGGCAGTTGGGCTGCGCGGCTCGCGGTCGCCCGCGGGGCGCGCATCGTCGCTATCGCCGACGTCAGCGGCACCATCGCGAACGACGCCGGCCTCGACCTTGCCGCCATCGATGCAGCGCTGCGCGAGGGGGTGCGGGGCGTGGCGAACACGGGAGTTGGCGAGGTCATCGCACGCGGCGCTGAGGGCGCGGCCGCGGTGTTCGGTGCCGACTGCGACATCGTCATGCCATGTGCACTCGGCGACGCCGTCGGCGAACGCGAGGCACTCGCAATGACTGCGATGCTCGTCGTCGAAGGTGCGAATGCTCCGCTCACCCCGACAGCGGACCAGATCCTCGCCGACAAGGGCGTCACCATCGTTCCCGACGTGCTGGCCAACGCCGGGGGCGTCACCTGCTCATATCTTGAACAGTGCCAGAACTTCGCCCACCTCTCGTGGGATGAGGACGAGGTCAATGCGCGCGTCATCGACCTTATGAGGGCTGCGTTTGACCGGTTCCACGGCTTCGCCACCTCAAGCGGGCTCCCGCTGCGCAAGGCCGCGACGGTGCTGGGCGTGAAGACCATCGCCGACGCACACCGGCTGCGCGGCTTGCACCCGTAACCCGTCCGGCAGACGCCGACTAGACCGTCGAAGAATCCAGCCCCAGACGCACGAAAGGGGGTGGGCGCCGGAGCGCCCACCCCCTCGTCGTTGTGTTCGAGCTAGCGGATCAGTTGCCGCCCTCGGCCAGCGTCACCTCGATCGGGGCATAGCCCGAGCCCGCGGTGTCGATGCCCATGCCCTCGAGCATCGCGAGCGCCTCGGTCACGATGTCATTGGTGTAGGCACCCGCATCCGGCGCCGCGCTGATGACCGTCTTGCCCTCGAGGTTCTTCGCCTCGAGCGACAGGGTCGCCGTGCGGTCCCACGCAGCAGCGTCGATGAATCCGACGCCACCGGTAGCCGGCCAGATCAACTTGTTGACCTCATTCATCTGCCACAGCTGGTGGCTGTTGCCGAGCTTCGAGCCTTTCGACACGACGATGTCGCGGCACGCCTCGACGTTGTCGCGGCAGTACGCCCAGCCCTGGAGCGAGGCGGCCACGAACTTCACGGCGGTGGCGCGGTAGGCCGGGTCGGACAGGCGTGCGCCGTCGGCCCAGATCGCGTCCTGCAGCATGCCGACGCCCTCGTCCTCATAGGAGATGACGTTGAGCTCGTCCACCGTGTACAGCGCACCCGTGTCCGGGTTGACCGTCTCGAGCACCATTGCGAACTCGTTGTAGGTCATCGCTTCAGCCGCGTCGATGTCACCCGCGAGCAGGCCCGACATGTCGAACTGCTGCTGGAAGAGCTCCACATCCTTGGCCGGGTCGAGACCTGCCTTGGTGAGTGCCGCGAAGATCTCGAACTCGTTTCCGAAGCCCCAGTTGCCGATCTTCTTGCCGGCGAAGTCAGCGACCGACGTGATGCCGGCGTCCTTGAAGGACACCTGCAGCGTGCCGGAGCGCTGGAAGACCTGCGCGATGTTGACGATGTTCGCACCGGCCTCGCGGCTCGCGAGGGCCTTGGAGACCCACGAGATCGCGAAGTCGACGTTGCCCGCAGCCAACTCGGTCTGCGGCACGATGTCCACGCCGCCCTCGACGATCTGCACGTCGAGGCACTGGTCGGCGTAGAAGCCCTGGTCCTGTGCGGCGAAGTAGCCGGCGAACTGGGCCTGGATGAACCACTGCAGCTGGAGCTTCACCGGCGTGGGCTCGGTGCACTCCGCGGCGGCCGTCGTGTCCTCGGTCACCGTCGTGTCCTCGGTCGCGGTGTCGTCCGAGCCGCCGCACGCTGCGGCGACGAGGGACAGCGCGGCGAGGCCCGCGACTGCGAACCTGATGCCTGACTTCCTCATGTATTGCTCCCCCTGGGGCCTGCGCCCCGCTTGTGTTGGTGGCTTACTTGCCCGTGCTCATCGCGCCGCCCCGTTTCGAGGCCACGCTCTCCAGCACGACGGAGATCGCGAAGAACAGTAGCCCCAGCAGACAGGCGGCCAGAACGTAGGCCCACGCTGTGGCATTCTTCGAGTTCGCGATGTTGCTCGTGATCCGGCTGCCCAGCCCGTTCTGGGACCCACCGAAGTACTCCGAGACGAATGCGGTGATGACCGACGCTGGGGCGGCAATGGTCAGCGCCGTGAAGAGGTACGGAACAGCGTTCGGGATGCGGACCTTGCGCAGGATCGCCGAGTCGGACGCGGCATACGACCGCATGAGCTCGACGTGCGCGGGGCGCACCTGGGTGAGGCCCCGTGCGACGTTGACAAGCACGATGAAGTAGACGACCAGGGTCACCATGATGCGACGGGGCACCTCGCTCGTAATCGAGTACATGTTGTTCAGCACCGCCACGAGGACGAAGATCGGGATGGCGTTGAGCGCCACGGCAAGTGGCGTCGCCAGCTCGCCGAGGATACGCCACCTGCTCAGCGCGAAGCTCATCGCGCCTCCGAGCAGCGTCCCCGCGAGCAGCCCGATTGCCGCGTTCAGGCCGGACACCGACGCCGCGTCCCAGATCAGGCCGACGTTGTCCACGAACTGCGCGACGATGCTCGAGGGCGGCACCAGGAAGTACGGCTTCAGGTCGAACGCTGCAACCGCCCCCTCCCACAGCGCGGCGAACGCCATTCCAAAGGCCGCGGGGGCCGCAATGTCGCGCGGGTGGACGGCCACGGTCAGCGGTCCTCCAGCCCCGGGTGGGAGTTGGCATGGTCGGCGTGGAGGCCCCGCAGTGACTCGCGCACCTTGGTGATGCCCGCGAAAAAGGCTGCGTCGTTCCGCGTCTCCTCGCTGCGCGATCGGCCGAGTGGCACGTCGACGACGGACGTGATGCGGCCCGGTCGCGGCGACATCACCACGACGCGGTCGGACAGATAGACGGCCTCGGGGATCGAATGGGTGACGAACAGTACCGTCGTCCCCGTCTCGGCGCAGATCCGCAGCAGCTCGCCCTGCATGTATTCGCGAGTCATCTCATCGAGCGCGCCGAAGGGCTCGTCCATCAGCAGCAGCTTCGGGTTCGCCGCGAGCGCACGGGCGATCGCGATGCGCTGCTGCATGCCGCCAGAGAGCTGCCACGGATGGAGGTCCGCGAACTCCGGCAACTTCACGAGTTCGAGCATCTCCATTGCGCGCGCCCTACGGCGATCGCGGTCCCAACCCTTCAGCTCGAGCGGCAACTCGATGTTCCTCGCGACTGTGCGCCAGTCGAACAGGCCCGCCTGCTGGAACGCCATCCCATAGTCCTGGTCGCGGCGCGCCTGCTCGGCGCTCTTGCCGTTCACCACCACCTCGCCCGTCGTCGGAGGCAGCAGCGACGCGACGATGCGCAGCAGCGTCGACTTGCCGCATCCCGACGGACCGATCAGCGATACGAACTCACCCTGACGGATCGTCAGGTCCACCCCGACGAGCGCGTCCACCCTGCGCGGCGTGTCCTCGTTGAAGACCTTGCCGATCCCCGTTACCTGTACTGCGGTCACCACCGGTCTCCTCGTTGTTCCTCGCCGATCGTCACGCGGCCTCCTTCGGGCGATTGCGCATGAGCACGACGTCAGCGAGACCCACGATGCCCGCCATGGTCAGCCCCAACGCGGCGGCACCGAACACGGCAGTGAACACCTTGGCCGGATCCGCCGTGGCTTCGCGCGCATACTCAATGATCAGACGGCCGATGCCGCCCTTGAGCCCCGTCGAGATCTCCGCGACGACGACACCGACGACGGCTCCCGAGGCACCGAGCTTGAGGGCTGGCACCATCGCGGGCACGGCACTCGGAAAGCGGAGCCGGACCAGCACCTGCCGCCACGTTGCGCCGTAGCTCTGCATCAGCTCCACGGCGGCAGCCGGTGCACTCGCGAGGCCGCGCAGGGTGCCGACGGCAACCGGAAAGAACGCGAGGAAGGCGCCAAGCACGGAAGCCGAGAGCCACCGAGGCCACACAAATCCGCCAACCTCGATGCGCCCACCCCATGCCACCACGAGTGGCGCCAGAGCGATGAGCGGAACCGTCTGCGATACGACGAGGTAGGGCAACAGTCCGCGCTCGACCGTGCGAAAACGCGACATCAACACCGCCAGACCCACACCGACCGTGGCCCCAATTGCGAAGCCCGCGATGGCAAGACGGAACGAATACCACGCACCCGAGAGCACCACGGTCCAGATCCTCGTCTCGCTCGCGCGCCGTTCGGGGCGCCCGTAGCGGCTGATCATGTCCCAGATATGCGGCATCGCCGTATCGTTCGACCTTGGGAGGACCGGGATCCCGAGCAGCCGACCGCCATCCTCGGGACCGACAAGCTTGTAGAGCTCCCAGAGCACCGCCACGACCACGAGGGCCAGTCCGAACATCGCAGTCCGGTATCCCGCGCGACGGACGATCGGACTCATTGCTTTGCTTTGCCCAGCTCCAGCATCGCGGGAAGGATGGACTCGCCGTAGGCCTCGAGGGTGCGGTCCTTGCCGTCGTGCTGCAGGTAGATCGCGAACTGGTCGACGCCAAGCTCCTTCAGTTCCTTCAGGCGAGCGAGGTGGTGCTCGACCCCGCCGAGGATGCAGAACCGGTCAACGATTTCGTCGGGCACGAAGTCGGCGTGCGTGTTGCCCGCTCGCCCGTGCTGGTTGTAGTCGTAGCCCTGGCGGCCCTTGATGTAGTCGGTCAGCGCCTTGGGGACCGGAGCGTCGGCCCCATACCGGTCGACGATGTCGGCGACGTGGTTACCGACCATGCCACCGAACCAGCGGCACTGGTCGCGCATGTGGGCGAGGTCGTCGCCGACGTACGCCGGCGCAGCCACGCAGATCGTCACACTGTCGGGGTCGCGTCCGGCGTCACGCGCAGCCTTGCGCACCGCGCCGATCGTCCACTCCGTGATCGCCGGGTCAGCCAGCTGGAGGATGAAGCCGTCGCCGACCTCGCCCGTCAGCGCGAGCGCCTTTGGTCCGTACGCCGCTACCCACATTTCGCAGCGGCTCTTCCCCGCCCACGGGAACCGGATCGTCGACCCGTTGTACTCGACCTCGCGCCCGTTGGCGAGTTCGCGGATGACGTGGATGCTCTCGCGCAGCGTCGCCAGCGTCGTCGGCTTGCCGTTGGTCACGCGAACCGCCGAGTCGCCGCGGCCGATGCCGCACACCGTGCGGTTGCCGTACATCTCGTTGAGCGTCGCGTACGTGCTCGCCGTCACGGTCCAGTCGCGCGTCGCCGGGTTGGTCACCATCGGCCCAACCACCACGTTGCGGGTCTCGGCGAGGATCTGGCTGTAGATGACGTACGGCTCTTGCCAGAGGATGTGGCTGTCGAACGTCCACACGTAGGAGAAGCCGAACATGTCCGCCTTGCGGGCGAGGTCGACGACGCGCGACGACGGTGGCGTGGTCTGGAGGACGACTCCGAATTCCATGGCTACCGGTTCTGCGGAAAGCCGAGGTCGACGGATGACGTGCGCGGGTCCGGCCAGCGCGACGTGACCACCTTGGTCCGCGTGTAGAAGGTGACGCCCTCCGGTCCATACATGTGCTGGTCGCCGAAGAGCGATGCCTTCCAGCCGCCGAACGAGTAGTAGCTCACCGGCACGGGGATCGGCACGTTCACACCCACCATGCCGACGTTCACGTCGAACTGGAACTGCCGGGCGACGCCGCCGTCGCGGGTGAAGATCGCCGTTCCGTTGCCGAACTGGTTGTCGTTGATCGTGCGCAGGCCCTCGTCATAGCCCGACACGCGCATCACCGACAGCACCGGCCCGAAGATCTCCTCGTCGTAACAGCGCATACCGGGCTTCACACCGTCGATGAGGCTCGGATCGAGGAAGTAGCCCTCGCCCGCCGCCCTCGGCGTGCCGTCGACCACGACCTTCGCGCCCTCCGCTGCGGCGCCCGTCACGTAGCCCGCGACCTTGTCGCGGTGCTCGCGCGAGATGAGCGGACCCATCTCCGACGACGGGTCGCTGCCGGGGCCGACCTTGATGTTCGGGATCCGCTCGGCGATCTTGCCCACGAGCCGGTCCGCAATCGACTCGACCGCCAGCACGACCGACACCGCCATGCAGCGCTCGCCCGCCGAGCCGTACGCGGCGCTGACCGCTGCGTCGGCAGCCATGTCCAGGTCGGCGTCCGGCAGAACGAGCATGTGGTTCTTGGCCCCGCCGAGTGCCTGCACGCGCTTGCCGTTCCGTGTGCCCGTTTCGTACACGTACTTTGCGATCGGCGTGGAGCCGACGAACGAGACCGCAGCAATGTCGGGGTGCGAGAGGATGCGGTCGACCGCCTCCTTGTCGCCGTGCACGACGTTGAACACGCCGTCGGGCAGGCCGGCCTGACGGAGCAGATCGGCGATGAACATCGACGCGGACGGGTCCTTCTCGCTCGGCTTCAGCACGAACGCGTTGCCGCACATGATCGCGTTGGCGAACATCCACATCGGAACCATCGCGGGGAAGTTGAACGGCGTGATGCCAGCCACGACGCCGAGCGGCTGGCGGATCGAGTAGACGTCGACGCCGGTGGAGGCCTGTTCGCTGTAGCCGCCCTTCAGCAGGGCCGGCACACCGCAGGCGAATTCAACGTTCTCGATGCCGCGCGCGATCTCCCCGAGCGCGTCACTGGTGACCTTCCCGTGTTCGAGCGTGAGGATCGCGGCAAGTTCCTTGCGATTCGCGTCGAGTAGCTCGCGCATCCGGAACATGACCTCGGCACGGCGCGACATGTTCGTCGACCGCCAGGCCGTGGCCGCAGCCTTTGACGCAGCGACGACTGCATCGACCTCCGCTGAACTCGCAAGGTCGACCTCGGCCTGTTGCTCACCGGTCGCAGGGTTGAACACCTTGCCGGTGCGGCCCGACGTGCCGGGGACGGTGCGGTTGCCGACCCAGTGGTTGATGCGCTGCATGTGTCAGATTCCTCCGGTTCCGCGGCTAGCTCAGGTACTGACAGAGGCCGCGCTTGATGTACTTACCGTGGCCCTTGCGGCCCTTGAACGTGTCGTCCTCGACGACGACCATGCCGCGCGAGAGGACCGTGTCGATCTTGCCGTCGACCTTGAAGCCCTCCCACGAGGAGTGATCCATCGCCATGTGGTGCTTGTCGTTAATGCCGATCGTCGTCTTGCCGTTCGGATCCCACACGAGGATGTCCGCATCCGAGCCGGGGGCGATGATCCCCTTCTGGGGATACATGCCGAACATCCGGGCAGGAGTGGTCGAGCATGTCTCGACCCAGCGCTCGAGCGAGATCTGACCGGTCACGACGCCCTGGTAGATGAGCTCCATGCGGTGCTCGACGCCGCCCATGCCGTTCGGGATCTTCGAGAAGTTTCCGAGGCCGAGCTCCTTTTGGTCCTTGAAGCAGAACGGGCAGTGGTCGGTCGAGACAATCGCCAGCTCGTTCATGCGCAGGCCCTTCCAAAGGTCGGCGTGGTGGTGCTTGTGGTCATGCTTGCTGCGGATCGGCGGCGAGCACACATACTTCGCGCCCTCAAAGCCCGGCTGGGCGAGGTGGTCCTCCAACGTCATGTAGAGGTACTGGGGGCACGTCTCGGCGAAGACATTGAGCCCCTCGCTGCGGGCTTCCGCCACCGCCTCAAGTGCCTCGGAAGCCGACATGTGCACGATGTAGAGCGGCACGTTGCCCGCCACCTTCGAGAGCACGATCGCCCGGTTTGTCGCCTCTCCCTCGAGCAGGCTCGGGCGGCTGATGCCGTGGTACTTCGGGTCAGTCTCACCGCGCGCGATGTGCTGCTGCACGAGCACGTCGATGGCGATGCC
>Ga0315900_10005349_pt1 | contig 17657 bp, 8 predicted proteins | sample LakEriMetagenome_FD_203521 | JGI IMG/M metagenome (GOLD analysis project Ga0315900, IMG submission 203521) | Freshwater fungal communities from buoy surface, Lake Erie, Ohio, United States - Buoy 12 MA114 | ecosystem: Environmental > Aquatic > Freshwater > Lake > Lake biofilm | place: USA: Lake... | reverse complement strand
CTTTCATTACTAATCACATCATTGGATTACAATGTATTATGTTCCCTAAAATGGTTAGCGGTTGGTTGAAAGAAAAATTAAGGGTTGAGAAGTGGGATGCAAGTGATATGTTCTTTAATCAAATATTCAAACTTTCTCCGTATAAGATGGGTATAGTACAAAAACGTCTTACTACACAAGTAAATGGATATTCATTAATTGATAAACAAGATAAAAATTTCCTATGAAAATCTGTCACGTAGAAACGGGATTGATACCGATAAAACCCGTAGGCCAAATGGGATGGGGTGCGGTAGAAAAAATTATTAGGGAGTACAAAGGTTGTTTAGAGGAACTTGGGCATGAAGTCGATATAAGATACATAAACCAAATTGAGCCTAACCAATATGATTTCGTTCATGTTCACATGGGTAACCTAGCACAAGAGTGCCATAGGAAGGGGATACCTTATGTTTTTTCTTTACATGACCACCATACCGAGCATTACGGAAAGGATAGCTATTGCTTCAAGCATAACCTTGAGGGAATGAAAAATTCTATATTCTCAATTACACACGCGGAACACTTAATAAACTACTTTGATGAAACCGATAAATTATTTTATCTCCCACATGGAGTTAATACCAACTATTTCACACCTAACACAAACCGACCTACCGAACATCGTTTGCTTATGGTTGCAAATAACGGATTGGGTGGGGATAGCGGATTCGATAGGAAAGGGTTTAGGTTTGGAGTAGAGGCCGCGAGAGAACTAGGTTTGCCTATTACAATCGTGGGAACCGATACCAATAAAGCATTTTTTGATATTCATAGCGACCTTAAATCCTACGAGAAACTCAATCTAGTGGCTACAAATCCTACCGAGGATGAGTTATTAAGAATATACCATGAGCATACTATTTTCCTACATCCTTCTATGCTTGAGGCGGGGCATCCTAACTTGACCCTAATGGAATCGGCTAGTTGTTGCCTACCCATGGTTGCTACTTACAAAGGTTCTATGGAGATTGTGGGATTGTTTAAACTTAACGAATTAACCACAAGCGAAGTAGTTGCCAACATAAAAAGGGCTATGGATATGTATGAGGGTACTATTTTTGATATGACTCAAGTGAGATTGAAATACGATTGGAAAAAGGTTTGTGTGCGTTTGAGCGATATGTACTATGCGGTATCATCATTCCATAATTTAGATAGCGATACTATTAGAAATAGATATGCTAACGTATATAACAACACTATAAAATATTGCGGATGCTAACTTATAATTTACACCACGTCAATGGTTTATATTTTCAATTAACGGGCGATGGTGGTAAGAATAGAGATTACGAAATAACTATCCTAGATAGAAAATCTAAGGAAACACTTTATAAAACTATCATCGGGATTTCGGGTTGGGTTAGATTAGAACGCAAGTATTTATCCGATTTAGCCATCATCATAAGATATGAAGGTCGCACGATAGAGCAAATCAACTTTTTAGACAAGATTAAAGGTAAAAGGGTATTTATATCTTTTGAAAGCAAAGCATTAGGAGATACTTTAGCATGGATTCCTTATTGCCTTGAGTTTGCTAGGCATTATGAGTGTAAGGTTATTGTATCTACTTTCAAGAATTTTCTTTTTGAAAAATCATATCCCGAATTAGAGTTTGTTGGAAGGGGCGAAGTCGTAAACGATATTATCGCTATGTTTGAAATAGGTTGGTATTGGGATAGCAAAAAGGAGCCCGTAAATCCAATATTAATTCCATTACAACAAAGTGCTTCTAATATTTTACACATACCACATAGAGAGATTGTTCCAATCATTGATTTTGTTCCAAAGGAACGACCTATGCGAGAGAAATATGTTTGTATATCAATGTATTCCACTAGCCAATGTAAGTTATGGTACTATTGGCAAGATGTGATTGATTTTTTAGTAAGCAAAGGATATAAAGTTTTAGAAATATCGAAGGAAAACGATATGATGGGGCAAAAAACGTCGGACTTACGAAACATCACCGAGTTGGAGGATAAATCTATTGAAAACACTATGAATACAATATACCATAGTGATTTCTTTATAGGCTTGTCTAGTGGCCTATCTTGGTTATCTTATGGTTTGAGGAAAAAGGTTTATTTGATTTCAAATTTCACTAACAAGGAGCATGAGTTTACGATAAATACAATTAGATTTTATGATGAGTCAATTTGTAACTCTTGTTGGAATAATCCCAAGTTTAGATTCGACAAGGGTAATTGGAATTGGTGCCCCGAACATGAGGACACTTCGCGTCACTTTGAGTGCCATAAATTAATTACGAGCGACAAGGTTATAAAAGCAATAGAAGAAAATGAAAAGCTATAAGATTTTAGGATTTATTGTTGGTGCCCACTCTTGCGGTGCTTGTTATGTGGTTGATGGAAAGATTATTGCCAATATCGAGGAAGAACGTCTTACGCGTATTAAGGGATATGTGGATTTTGAGAATGATTTTGAAAGATATCCCGTTAAGAGTATTGAACATCTTATAACAAGGTTTGGTTTAAATTTAAGCGAGGTTGATTACTTCACTTCATTTTTACCTAAACAAACGGGTGTTGAGGTTTTTAAGGCCATGTATAACTTTCAAATCCCCGATGATAAGTATATACACATAGACCATCATGAGGCTCATTCAATACTATCCTATTATATGAGTGGATTTCAAGATGATACCTTAGTATTTTGTGCCGATGCTAGTGGTGGGGTAAACTTCCATAGTTCTAAAACCTACCTTGGTTCTAATGGTAAACTTAAATATATAGATGGCTTAAATTTAAACCATAGGTCGTTGGGGCACTATTATTCTTGCCTTACCGAATTTGTAGGATTTAAGAGATTAAAGGATGAGGGTAAGATTGTTGGATTATCGGGGCATGGGAAGTTTTGGCCTGAACTATATAAGGCTTGGGGCGATGTTTTGAAAATTGAGGGCACTAGAACCAACCTTGATAATCACTCAGTTGAGTCGGGAGAGATTTATCTCGATATGTATAAAAAGTATTTTGAGTTCGTAGGTTCTAAGTATTGGAAAAACAAGGGTGCCATAGAGGATATTGCCCATACGGGTCAAGTTCTTTTCGAAAATAGAGTAGTTGAACTCGTAAGAAACCTACATCAAAAGGCTCCTCATACAAAGAAACTAGCATTGAGCGGTGGTATATTCGCGAACGTTAAACTTAATAAAAGACTGAATGAACTTGAGTTATTTGATGAGATTTTTGTTTTACCTCCTATGGGAGATGAGGGATTAGCATTAGGTTGCGTGGTAGGGGTCATGAGCCAAATAGAGCCCGATTTTAAGCCTATTAAGTTCAATGATGTATTCTTGGGTACGGAATATAGTAGAGATGAAATTTTCAATTGTAGTGATAATTTTAAAAAAGACCCATTTTATTTAAATGTGGTTGTAAATCTTCTTTTGGATAAAAAAATAGTAGGCTTGTATCAAGGTCGTAGTGAATCAGGCCCTCGAGCCCTCGGCAATAGGAGTATTATTTGCGATTGCACCTATCAAGATACATACGAAAAATTAAATAATAAGCTACAAAGGAATGATTACATGCCATTTGCACCCGCGGTTTTGGATGAGGATGCCGATAGGATTTTTCACGTCGATAAATCTAGATATGCTTGTGAATTTATGACCATATTGGTAGATACTAGGGATGAGTGGAAGGATAAAATACCGACAGTTGTTCACCCCATAGATAAAACCGCAAGGATTCAAATAGTTACCGAAAGTAGCAACCCCTTATTCCACGCAATACTTAAAAAATATAAAGAGATTACGGGTTTCGGTATTCTTGTAAATACGTCATTTAACGTACACAATGAACCAATAGTGGAAAAACCACAAGAAGCCTTTAATCATTTAAAAAATGGAGTTATTGATTTTTTAGTAACTCCTTATGCGATGTTTTATTGATTCATAATAGATGTTATGACCCTATCTAAATTAAATATATCAAACTCGCTTTTATAAGGAAACTCATTAGGGGCACCAATGATGTTATACTTTGCAAATTGAGAGAATTTTAAATCGGGTTGTCCATTTTCGGGATTAGCTAAAATGTTATCATGGATAGGATACCCGAATACATTTGGTTTATTTGCTATCCAAAGCACACTTGACCTTTTGCTTAGAGCGGCTGCGGTGTGTTGGCAAAAGCTATCTATTAATACTCTTTTTTCACTACGAGCAATCAAACTTGCAATACCCTTGAAATTTTCCGTAACCGATATTACCCCATCAAAAGATGGTTGGTCATCTCTCCTTATGTGAAAAATATCATACTTGTTTTTAAACTCTTGTATGATTCCTAAAACTATATTTCTTGGTATATCTCTAGCCCAACTGTACTTAATATCCGTTTGACCCCCACCATTGGTTTGTAATACCATTATGGGCTTTGAGTTTTGCCATTTGTTTGTGTAAAAATTATATTCTCTTTCGTTTATATAAATTTCGGGAAGTTCACCATTATAGGAAATTCCGTTCATTTTGCACCATGTTTCAATAACCATCTCTTTTTGCAAAATGTGTTCGGTAACTAGATATGGCTCGTTCGCAAAAACTTTTACATCTTGATTTTCTATGTATTTAGAATAGAAATAAAATTCTTGTCCATGACTAAACGTCATATCCACGATGGGATTATTGGAAAAAACATCGGGATAGGCGGTTAATATAAATAGTTTACTATCGGGATATTGATTTTTAATTGCTCGGCATACCGCGGTAGCCATAACCGATTTTCCTATACCACCATTGATGGTTAAGATAATGTTCATTATGTATTTTTTTAATTTTCACTTATACTCCCGTTACGCAATGGAATTGTTTTACTCGTTCTGCCCCTTTCCAATTTAAGACAGCTCCACAATCTTTTCTAGTTCCAAAAACTATCACATTGTAAATACCATCTTGATTAGTAGTAAAGGTAACACAACTTAATGATTCATCTACGAGTCCATATCCTCTACCGAAATGATTTTTTGGCGAAACTTTTACTTGTGGGTTTCTATTTAAGAACTTAAAGTAATCGGGTAATTGTAATGTGTAAGAACAATTTTGAACATTTATTTCATACCTATATATTGTATCTCCCTCCGTTGGTGATTCAAGATAGTTATGTTGAAGCATCATCTTGCCAAACTTAGCGGGGTCGGGATGCGGAATTAAGAAGGAACCACTACTTTTTGTGATTACGTTCATATAAATCCTATCATTACCCCCACTAGAACAAGAGGCAACTCCATTTAGTCCATTTCTACAATATCCATTTGTTGATGAGAGGGTACTTCCATACACGAATCCGTAATAAGCGTTCACTGTATTACAACATCCACCTAGTATATGTGAGTAACGACCCGAAATAGTATTACAACAACCTCCCGCTATACCACTAAAAGGAGATGTGTTTGCCATACAATTACAACATCCTCCCATGATACCCGTATAGCTATTATCTCCATTAGTCATAGCATTTCGGGAACCGCCTGCGATTCCTGCGTAGCATTTAGAACCACATGTGCAATTCGCACATCCTCCCGCAACAACGCTATATATCGCGTTTGCATCATTAGTACCACAATAAGGCTTATTGCTTTGCCCACTATAATCGGTTATCATGGCTGCAGCCGAGGAAGTTCCCGAAGAACCCGACGTTCCTGAGCCACCACTTGCTCCACCCCCGCCATTTACACCGCTACTTCCCGATGTACCCGAACTGCCCGACGTACCCGAAACACCATTTGCTCCATTAACCCCATTTGAGCCACTTGTACCACTTGAGCCCGACGTACCCGAAACCCCCGACACTCCATTAACTCCGCTACTGCCCGAAGTACCACTCGTACCACTTGACCCCGATGTGCCCGAGCCCGTACTTACTCCACTTCCACCACTAACTCCACTAACTCCACTTGACCCCGATGTGCCCGATACTCCACTACCCGCACTAACTCCCGAACCACCACTTGCTCTACTTAAACCACTTGACCCCGAGGTGCCCGAAACATTTGAAACTCCACTGCCTCCACTTACACCACTTCCACCGCTTGACCCCGATGAACCCGAAGTACGAGATACTCCCGATACTCCACTAGAGCCCGACGTACCCGAAACACCCGAAACTCCGCTACTGCCACTTGTTCCACTTCCACCACTTACTCCCGATGAGCCCGACGTACCATTTGTACCATTACTACCCGATGTATTTGAAACACCCGAACTGCCCGAGGTTCCGCTAGAACCCGACGTACCGCTTGTACCACTACTGCCCGAAGTGCCCGATGCCCCTCCTCCACCATTGGAGCCCGACGTACCGCTACTTCCCGAGGTAGCACTTGTTCCGCTAGAGCCCGAAGTGGCATTACTACCCGACGTACCCGAAACACCTCCACTACCATTTGTACCACGTGAGCCACTTGTTCCGCTACTGCCCGACGTACCCGAGGCTCCCGATGAGCCCGACGTACCATTCGAACCACTACTGCCACTAGTTCCATTACTTGCGGAAGTACCACTTGACCCCGAAGAACCCGAAGTACCCGAGCCACCACTTGAACCTGTATTGCCATTTGCACCACTTGAACCTGCAACACCATTTGCACCCGACGTACCACTTTGGCCACTTGTTCCGCTTGAACCCGATGTATTTGAAACTCCCGAACTACCCGCTGCTCCATTGGCTCCCGACGTACCATTTGAACCCGCATTTGCATTTGAGCCCGAAGTTCCCGACGTACCGCTTGAACCCGAACTGCCCGAGGTTCCGTTAGAACCACTTTGTCCGTTTGCTCCCGAACTACCACTTTGTCCATTTGCACCACTTGACCCGTTACTACCATTCACACCCGTTGCACCCGAACTATTGGATAATCCGTTAGTACCCGAGGTTCCATTACTGCCCGATATAGTTGATGAACCACTAGCACCGCTAGAACCCGACGTTCCCGAAATATTTGAACTTCCCGAAGAACCCGAAGTTGCCGATGAGCCCGAAGCGGCTGAAGTACCACTTGACCCCGAAGTACCATTATTTGTAGATGCCCCACTTGTTCCACTCGAAGCACTTGAGCCCGAGGTTCCCGCGGTTTGGCTAGAAGCGGATGTTCCACTACTGCCCGAGGTACCACTAGTACCCGACGTTGCGGATGAACCGAACTTACCAACCATTTGAGTTTCCCAAGAAGTATATGTTCCCGAACCTTCTTGAGAGTAAGGTGTAATAACCAAAACTCCCGTAGAGGAATTATAAGAAACTACGCGACCATAAATACTTACGTTGGCACTATTAACAACTGTAATAAAATCATTAACTCGATAATCGAGCCCCGTATTTACTGTTATGGTTATATTACTTAGTGGCATTACTTAATTTCTAATTGTGTTCTTTTGCCTTCTTCAACACCATCCCACGACTTGACTGCATAGCAATCTTTTCTTGTTGCTAAAACTAATGCGGAATAGCAACCATCCGTATCACTACAAATATCTATATGTGATAACGTATTATCAAAAGTTCCGTAAGCATTTCCGAATCCATTATTAGGAGTTACCCAAACTTGTGGACATTCATTTAAGTGTTTAAAATAGTCGGGTAAGACAATTTGTGCATAACAACCAATAATACTTACATCATACTTGTATAAAGTATCGCCTCTTGTTGGCGATTCAACAGTTGTGTGCCAAAGTTGTTCGGTATCTTCTTTACTTGGGTCGGGGTGATTTATTTTAAAGTTGTTAGTTGTCTTATATATGTTTGAGAAAATAGCACAACAACAATAATAGTAATAACTTCCCGTTCCCAATGTTTGTAGGGCTGTATAGCAAGAATAATAAAGTGCTAGGTAGTTACCCGAACCAATTACGTTATTTGCATTTGTATTACCTTGTACAGCATACAAATGTTGAGCGGAACCCATAAATGTTCGGTCATCATTTTCATTTTTCCCATACAATCCTCCAAGTGTTGCTGCGTAATAGGCTCCACTATAAGTACAATGCTGTGTTCCAAACATAGTTGTTGCATACCCAGCACAAGTACAATTATCTCTACCCGAAAAAGTTGTTGAACAAGCAGAGTTCGCAAAATTTGCGTAGCCTCCCATCACTACCGCATTAGCACCCGCAACTTGATTATATATTTGGCAAGAGCAAGTTTTACCCGCAACGCATCGATAGTTTGTATCGGAAGTTATTGTACCATTACTTCCACTTGTTCCCGAAGAACCCGACGTACCGCCAGCCCCCGTAGCACCATTTGAACCCGAGGTACCACTACTGCCCGACGTACCACTAGAGCCATTAACACCACTGGTGCCACTTTCCCTTTTTGTACCACTAGAGCCCGAGGTTCCCGTTGTACCATTAGACCCCGAGGTACCCGATAAGCCCGAAACACCGCTCGTACCCGAACTGCCCGACGTACCATTAGAGCCCGACGTACCACTTGAGCCCGAGGTACCACTCGTACCGCTACTGCCCGACGTACCATTTGTACCCGTACTGCCCGAGGTACCACTTGAGCCCGACGTACCACTTGTTCCGCTACTGCCCGAGGTACCATTTGTACCACCCGTTCCGCTTGACCCCGAAGTACCGCTACTGCCCGAAGAACCGCTCGTACCATTGGTGCCCGACGTTCCCGAGGAACCGCTACTGCCCGAGGTACCATTTGTGCCCGTAGTTCCACTACTGCCCGACGTACCGCTAGAACCCGAACTGCCCGAGGTTCCGCTTCCGCCCGAAGCCCCGTTTGCCCCATTAGTACCATTTGACCCCGAACTTCCCGAACTGCCCGAAGTTCCTCTACCGCCAGGCGAGGCTCCGCTTGAACCCGTTGTACCACTTGACCCCGATGTGCCACTCACTCCACTACCTCCCGAACTGCCCGAGGTGCCACTTACTTGGGCTCCACTTGAACCGCTAGAGCCCGAACTTCCCGACGCTCCACTTGACCCCGATGTGCCACTCACTCCCGATGTGCCATTCACTCCACCACTTGAACCCGTAGTACCACTTGACCCCGAACTTCCATTACCGCCACTTGCTCCCGAGATGCCACTTGCACCCGAGGTTCCGTTTGCGGAGGTAGAAGTTCCACTACTACCATTAGTACCACTTGACCCCGAGGTACCCGATTGAGCATTTGCTCCCGAGGTACCCGAACTATTTGAAAGGGCGGAGGTACCATTCGAGCCAGCCGTTCCGCTAGAACCCGACGTACCACTACTACCCGATGAACCCGATGTATTTGAAACTGCGCTAGTGCCCGATGAACCCGCGGTATTACTCACGCCAGATGCTCCCCCCGAGCCCGACGTTCCGCTAACTCCCGAATTTCCCGAAACAGCAGAAGTACCATTTGAACCCGCACTTGCGGAGGTACCATTTGACCCCGATGTACCACTCACTCCCGAGGTTGCGGATAGTGCAGATGTACCCGACGTACCACTACTGCCCGTTCTTCCACTTGTACCATTCGTACCCGTAGAAGCGGAGGAGCCCGACGTACCCGATACTCCCGACGTACCCGCGGTGCCACTACTGCCCGAGGAACCACTACTCGCGGAGGTTCCGCTAGAACCTCTTGACCCCGATGTACCATTAGTACCCGACGTAGCGGAGGAGCCATTTACTCCACTAGTTCCCGAACTGCCCGAGGTACCCGTTGTACCCGACGTACCCGTAGAAGCCGAAGAACCATTCGTTCCCGCAGTGCCCGACGTACCACTAGTGCCATCCGCACCCGTTAGATTTACATTCCAAGATGTGAATGTACCCGTACCTACATATAAAGTAGGTCTTAAAGTTAAGTTACCATTTGCCTTAGTATATGAGATTACTTCACCAACGATGTAGTTATTAGCATCGTAGTTTACTTGAATAAAATCTCCCGCTACATACGATAGATTAGTAGTAATTACAATCGATATGTTTTGATACGTCGGCATTATTAGTTATTACTTATCGGTAGGTTTTCGGTTGATAGAATTGTGAATCCTAACTTGGTTGCAATTTTTTGATACACGATAGTATCATCGGTTCCCCAATCGGATAGTTCGGCAGACGTAAATGAAACACGTGCCGAAATAACAGTATCCATCAATGGGTCACCATTTGAACCATCGGGATTTTGATAATACTTAATGTTTCCAAATCTTACCGCAAAGATGATTTCATCCGTTGGTGTGTTTGGTGTAGGGTCAATATTTAGTTGCGTACATCTTGCAACCATGTATTCACCCGTAAGTTCGGTTTGCGAGAAAGGAGTTGTTTGTACTATCCTTTTTGCGGGGGGGTTAATTTTAGCTACTAGCATATTTTATTTTTTTTATTCTGTATTTGAAGTAGGATTACTTATTTCAATTCCTACCCATTCTTTTTGTGCTTGTTTATCTTTTCTTGTTCCAATAACAATAACGTCATAAGTACCTTCACAATTGGTACAAATACTTACTTGAGATTGGTCTTGATTCATAGTTCCATATCCATTACCAAAATGATTAGTAGGAGAAACAGAAACATAATCATTGCAATTTAAAAATTTATAATAAGAGGGCAATTCCAAAGTTGCATGGCAATTGCAAGTATTAATTTGAAAGCGATATAAATTTTCTCCCTTACTAGGAGATTCTATTGTTCTATGTACTAAATAGTAAGTATCTTTTTTTGAGGGGTCGGGATGGTCAATATGGAAATTATCAGTATATTTTGAAATTCCTACCACCGCGGTTTCTCCCGCTAAAGCAGTCGTAAAATAATTATAGGCAACACTTCTATTTCCACAAGCAAGATTGTAATACCCCCCCGCGATTGCTGAGTTAGAAGCACATACCGAATTACCACTTCCCCCACCAATTGCTCCGTTTACGAAAGCACCACTAATTACATTATTATATCCTCCGACAATTGCAGCATTACAATAGTTTAATATTTGCGAAAGACTACCACCCCCGATTGCATCATTACAAGCAAAAGCACCAGCATTTGTGGCTTTAATCGTATTTGTAGTGCCCCCAATAATTACCGAGTTACAAGTGTTACACATATCGGCCAACTCAGCAAAAGCACCCGAATAGCAATTTGTACCTCCCCACGTTTGTGTTTGAGTACAATTGCACACACTATTTTGGCAAACGAAAACAAGGTTTGTACTCACGCTAGGTGATGTTCCCGATGCTCCCGAAGAACCCGACGTACCACTTGAGCCAGTTCCTCCATTGACCCCACTTGCTCCACTCACACCACTTCCACCCGAAGCCCCGTTTGCCCCGCTAGTTCCCGATGAGCCCGACGTTGTACTTTGTCCACTAATTCCCGAACCACCACTTGCTCCATTTGAGCCCGACGTACCGCTAGACCCCGAAGTTCCCGATACTCCGCTTCCTCCCGATGACCTACCCGCACCGCTACTGCCCGAGGTACCATTCGACCCCGATACTCCACTACCACCACTCGCCCCACTTCCTCCCGCAACACCATTTGACCCCGATGTACCCGTAGAACCCGAGGTTCCACTTCCGCCCGAAGCACCCGCTCCACCACTTGACCCCGAGGTTCCATTTGAGCCCGAAGTTCCACTTCCACCCGAGTTACCTACTACACCGCTTGACCCCGATGTTCCCGAACCGCCACTTGCACCATTTCCACCGCTAACACCACTACCGCCTGAAGCACCGCTACTGCCCGTTGTTCCACTTGAACCCGACGTGCCCGATACTCCCGATGCTCCAGCCGCTCCGTTTATACCGCTACTGCCCGAAGTTCCGCTCGTTGCTCCCGTTGAGTTACCACTAACTCCCGAAACACCGCTTGAGCCATTTGTACCTCCCGTACCACTTGACCCCGAGGTTCCGCTAACACCCGAAGTGCCTCCCGAAACACCACTAGAGCCCGAAGTTCCCGAGGTAGCACTTGACCCCGTAGTACCACTACTGCCCGAAGTTCCGCTTGTGCCTCCTCCTAATCCACTTACACCGCTTGAACCCGTAGTTCCACTTGACCCCGATGTTGCGGAAGTACCGCTACTGCCCGAGGTACCACTTGTGCCTCCACTAACACCGCTTGTTCCCGATGATGCGGAGGAGCCCGACGTACCCGCGGTACCCGAACTACCATTTGTGCCCGACGTACCATTTGTACCCGAGGAGCCTCGACTTCCCGCGGTGTTGCTAACTCCCGATACTCCCGCACTACCCGACGTACCTCCCGTTCCGTTAGTACCCGAACTTGCGGAACTACCCGAAGCACCACCCGTTCCACTTGACCCCGATGTATTTGATAATCCACTTGTACCACTACTGCCCGAGGTTCCTCCCGTTCCCGTAGAACCTGCGGTGCCCGACGTACCATTTGAACCCGCGGTTCCCGAACTGCCCGAAGTACCATTAGTACCCGATGAAGCCGCGGAACCCGACGTGCCATTGGCACCCGAAGAACCTTGTATTGCGGTGGCTCCACTTGAGCCCGACGTACCGCTCGTACCACTACTGCCGTTGGTACCATTAGTACCGCTACTGCCCGACGTTCCGCTCGTTCCCGTAGATGCACTAGAGCCCGAGGTACCCGATGATGTTGCACCCGAAGTACCCGAGGAGCGACTAGCCCCACTAGAGCCCGACGTACCTATATTTCCCGTAGAACCCGAGGCTCCCGATGAGCCCGAGGAACGGGCAAGTCCACTTGTACCACTCGTTCCAAAAGCACCCGTAAGAGAAACATTCCAACTAGTGAACGTTCCACTACCCTCAAAGTATAGAGGGGTGAATACGAGAGAGCCCGTATTCGTGTTGTACGAAACGACTCTCCCGATTATGTAATTGTTGCTATCATTACTTACTTGTATAAAATCATTCGCAACAAATTCTAATCCCGTTCCCGTTGTTATAGTGATGTTACTATATGGCATCCTTTGTTCACTAAGTAAGTGGTAAAGTTATTGATGATGATGATGTTCCGAAATATTGGGCTGTTTCTCCCGCGGTTCCCGATGAAGCACTTGTTCCGCTACTGCCCGCAGTTCCGCTTGAACCACTTGACCCCGAGGTTGCCGAAGTACCACTACTACCGCTAGTTGCGGAGGTACCACTTGACCCCGATGAAGCACTCGTTCCGCTAGAACCCGAACTGCCCGAACTTCCACTTGAACCCGAGGTACCCGACGTTCCGTTTACTCCCGAGGTTCCGCTACTGCCGTTCGTACCGCTTGTGCCATTAGCACCCGACGTGCCCGAAGAACCGCTACTGCCCGAACTTCCGCTAGAACCACTCGTAGCACTTGTACCGCTACTGCCGTTTGTACCCGACGTGCCATTGGCTCCGCTAGTTCCCGAACTGCCCGAGGAGGCGGATGTACCACTTGACCCCGAAGAACCGCTCGTTGCGGAGGTTCCGCTACTGCCGTTTGTACCCGACGTGCCATTGGCTCCGCTAGTTCCCGAACTGCCGTTTGTACCGCTCGTTCCGTTTACACCCGACGTTCCCGAAGAAGCCGAGGTTCCACTTGAACCGCTACTGCCCGACGTAGCACTTGTTCCACTACTTCCACTACTTGCGGAGGTACCGCTACTTCCCGAGGAAGCCGACGTTCCACTTGAACCACTTGTAGCCGAAGTTCCGCTACTGCCCGATGAACCCGACGTAGCACTTGTTCCCGAAGAACCGCTACTGCCCGTAGTTCCGCTTGTTCCATTTTCACCCGACGTACCGCTTGAACCACTTGTCGCGGAGGTACCCGAAGAACCGCTACTGCCCGAGGTAGCACTTGTACCACTTGACCCCGATGTACCACTAGAGCCATCGGTAGCCGACGTACCCGAACTGCCCGAGGTAGCACTCGTACCGCTTGATGCGGAGGTTCCCGAAGAACCCGACGTACCGCTTGAGCCATCGGTTCCGCTACTGCCATCGGTACCGCTTGAGCCCGATGTTGCCGAGGTACCCGACGTACCATTTTCTCCACTTGTTCCGCTACTACCCGAAGAAGCACTTGTACCGCTAGAACCCGACGTTGCGGAGGTTCCCGAAGAACCGCTACTAGCACTTGTACCGCTTGACCCCGAAGATGCGGAAGTTCCCGAAGAACCACTACTGCCCGACGTACCGCTAGAACCACTCGTAGCACTCGTTCCCGAACTGCCCGAGGTTCCCGACGTACCGCTTTCGCCACTTGTTCCGCTACTACCATCGGTTGCGGAGGTACCACTACTTCCCGAGGAAGCCGACGTACCCGAAGAACCGCTACTTCCCGAAGATGCGGAGGTACCGCTAGAACCCGACGTTGCGGATGTACCACTAGAGCCATCGGTTCCGCTACTACCATCGGTAGCCGACGTACCCGAAGAACCACTAGTTGCACTTGTACCGCTACTGCCCGAGGTACCGCTAGAACCATCCGTAGCACTTGTACCACTTGACCCCGAGGTAGCACTTGTACCCGAAGAACCATCAGTTCCACTTGTGCCAGACTCTCCGCTAGTACCACTTGACCCCGAGGTTGCGGAAGTACCGCTTGACCCCGTAAATCCACTAGTACCGCTACTTGCGGAGGTTCCGCTACTGCCCGAAGTGCCCGACGTACCATTTACTCCACTTGTACCACTCGTTCCGCTAGGCGGATTGAATGTTGTTTGTGCGTATGAGTAATACGTTTGTCCTTCGGTATAAAATGTAATGTTGTGAGATTGATTATCGTTGTTGGTACCCTTAACCAATACATAGAATCTATCCGTTACGTTAGTATCGGTAAATGGAATAAATGTATCGGTATAAAGTTGTTGAATAGCACCACCTAGATATGCAATATTTACCGAATTGGTTGTTCCGATTAGAGTTGAAACCGCACCCGTTGTATAGGTGTATATCTCGGCATAACAATCAAAGTCGGCATTTGAGTTATCAAGTTGAACGTGCATTACAAATGCCCAATTACCCGCGGGGATAAATTCAGCATTTGGAACATTACTATCAGTCGCAAAAGCAGCGATTGTAGCAGTTGTATTCGCTGCAACTGCCGTTGTTAGTGTTTGTTGTGTTGAACCACTTGGCGATGCACTCCATTGTTTATAAGTAGGTGTACCAAAAGCACTATTTGTGTTGGCCGATTGATTCATATAATAAACCAATCCACCCGCTACACCATTTGCACCACTCGTTCCACTTGAGCCCGTAGCACCCGACGTACCCGCACTCGCGGAGGTACCACTTGTTCCGCTACTGCCCGAGGAGGCACTCGTTCCGCTTGACCCCGATGTTGCGGAGGTACCGCTACTACCATCGGTGCCCGACGTACCCGAAGAACCACTACTCGCGGAAGTACCGCTACTGCCATCCGTACCACTTGAGCCACTCGTTGCGGAGGTTCCACTTGACCCCGAAGTTGCCGAGGTACCACTAGAACCATCCGTAGCCGACGTACCACTAGAACCGCTTGTTGCGGAGGTTCCGCTACTGCCCGAAGAACCATCGGTTCCCGAACTGCCATCGGTACCACTTGAACCCGACGTAGCCGAAGTACCGCTTGAACCATCCGTTGCGGAAGTACCGCTACTGCCCGAAGAACCCGACGTACCGCTAGAGCCACTACTTGCGGAGGTTCCGCTTGTACCCGACTCACCACTTGTTCCCGATTCTCCGCTACTGCCCGAGGTAGCACTTGTTCCGCTAGAGCCCGAACTGCCCGAAGTACCACTTGACCCCGACGTGCCCGAAGAACCATCGGTTCCCGAACTGCCATCGGTACCACTTGTACCCGCTTCGCCCGACGTACCACTTGAACCGCTTGTTGCGGAGGTTCCGCTACTGCCATCGGTACCGCTAGAGCCCGAGGATGCGGAAGTACCGCTTGACCCCGAACTTCCATGAGTACCGCTAGTACCCGAAGAACCCGACGTACCACTAGAACCGCTATCTCCACTAGTACCGCTACTGCCATCCGTTCCCGAACTGCCATGCGTTCCGCTTGTACCACTTGACCCCGAGGTGCCCGAAGAACCATCAGTTCCCGAACTGGCCGACGTACCACTAGAACCGCTACTTGCGGAGGTACCCGAAGAACCGCTACTTGCGGAGGTACCGCTAGTGCCCGACGTACCGCTTGTGCCTACACATAATCCATTATCATTTATTGCACCCGCAACAAATACGATGCTTTCACTCTCGGCACAAATTGTTATTGATTCACCATCATTTAGATTTCCACTTTGAGATACACCCGCACAATCGGTATATGAATAAGGATAGGGGCCTGCGGGTGGTGAGGCTGCGGGAGCGATTAATGTATAGCTTCTACAAGAAACTCCATTTATACCACTTGTTCCGCTAGAAGCCGACGTACCACTTGTACCACTACTGCCACTTTCTCCCGATGTGCCCGACGTACCGCTAGAACCACTACTGCCATCCGTTCCGCTACTGCCATCGGTTCCGCTTGTGCCCGAACTGCCCGAGGTTGCGGATGTACCGCTACTGCCCGACGTTCCACTTGTACCACTTGTACCCGCACAAACTCCGTTGTATGTAAGAGTACCCGTATCAAAGGTTACTGTTCCTACTATTGCACAAAACGTAACACTACCGATTCCTTTTGATGTGCTTTGACCCGTATCATCACATGCGGTGTAACTATAATTACCCGAGCCACCGCTCAAGGTATAGCTACCGCACGTTAATCCATTTGTTCCGCTAGAACCCGACGTTCCCGAGGTACCGCTACTACCATCCGTACCCGACGTACCCGAAGAACCGCTTGTAGCACTTGTACCACTACTGCCATCGGTTCCACTAGAGCCATCCGACCCCGAGGTTCCCGAAGAACCATCGGTTCCGCTACTACCATCGGTGCCCGACGTACCACTTTCGCCACTTGTACCGCTAGAGCCACTTTCTCCACTCGTACCCGAACTGCCATCCGTACCACTTGTGCCCGACTCACCGCTTGTACCACTAGAACCATCCGTTGCGGAAGTACCACTACTTCCCGACGTTGCGGAGGTTCCGCTCGTACCCGATTCACCACTTGTTCCGCTACTGCCATCGGTTCCGCTACTACCATCGGTGCCCGACGTACCACTTTCGCCACTTGTACCCGAACTGCCATCGGTTCCGCTAGTACCCGAACTGCCCGACGTACCGCTAGAACCTTCGGCTCCCGAGGTGCCTGCAGTTCCCGAACTGCCATCGGTGCCACTCGTTCCCGAAGAACCCGACGTACCATCTTGGCCACTTGTTCCACTTTCGCCCGAAGTTCCGCTACTGCCATCTGTTCCGCTTGTGCCACTTTCTCCGCTTGTTCCCGCGGAGCCCGACGTACCATTTGAACCATCGGTTCCGCTACTGCCATCAGTTCCACTTGTGCCACTACTTGCGGAGGTGCCACTTGTACCCGACGTACCATCTTGGCCACTTGTTCCACTTTCGCCCGAAGTACCGCTACTGCCATCGGTACCCGACGTACCCGCATCACCGCTCGTACCACTAGAACCATCGGTTGCGGAGGTTCCGCTACTGCCCGACGTTCCGCTCGTTCCCGAACTGCCATCAGTTCCGCTCGTACCCGCATCACCCGACGTACCCGAAGAACCATCGGTTCCACTTGTACCGCTACTGCCATCGG
>Ga0315900_10005348_pt1 | contig 17658 bp, 15 predicted proteins | sample LakEriMetagenome_FD_203521 | JGI IMG/M metagenome (GOLD analysis project Ga0315900, IMG submission 203521) | Freshwater fungal communities from buoy surface, Lake Erie, Ohio, United States - Buoy 12 MA114 | ecosystem: Environmental > Aquatic > Freshwater > Lake > Lake biofilm | place: USA: Lake... | reverse complement strand
ACCGTCGCCCGAAGCCGCCACGACCGCCAGGCTCGCCAGGCGGCAGACGATCCGCGGCACGCCGCCGGCGAACCGCGCGAGCGTCTCCACGGCGGCCGGGGAAAACAGGCCGGTGTCGAGTCCGGCCCGCGCGGCAGCCTGCGTGAGAAAACCGGCGACCTCCGCCTCGCCCCAGGCGTCGAGTTCGATCCGCACCGTCGCCCGCTGCCGGATCGACTCGGGCACCCGCAGCGTGCCCTCCGGAGTGGACGTCGCCACCACGACGAGGCGGGCGAACCGGGGCTCGACGGCCGCCGTGAGCCGGGCGATGCCTTCGAGCGCGTCGGCGGGCCCGCGGTCGAGGTCGTCGAACACCAGCACCGTCGTCCGCTCCATGAGGGTGTTCTCGCGCAGCCGGTTCTCCAGCTTCTGCCAGGCGCGGCAGGGCTCGGCGCGACTACGGACGTCGAGGGGGAGCCGGTCGAGCAAGAGGTCGAACCACTCCCCGGCGGGCAAGCCGCCGAGCGAGAGCACGGCCACTTCGGCTCCCAGGCCGGCGAATCGTCGGGCCGCGACGGCCAGGAGATGGCTCTTGCCCATGCCCTCGGCACCGACCACCAGCCCGCACCGCCCACGCTGCTCGACGAGCCACTCGAGCCGCGCGAGCGCCTCCTCCTGCGGCAGGCCGACGTGGAAGGCGGCCGGCTCGAGGGAGCCGGTGAAGCAGCGCGCGGCGGAAGACGACGAGTCGCGTACCATAGGGGGGCGGAGTGTAACGATCGGCCGCGGCCGGGTCAGGAGGAAAAAGGCCGGCATTTTTCCCGGACCGAGGGCTCGATGAGCGAACGATTTTTTCTCGCCGCCCCACCGGTCGGCGATCGGGCGGTGCTCGCGGGCGACGAGGCCCGGCATCTGTCCCGCGTGCTGCGGGGCCAGCCCGGCGACGACGTCGTCGTGTTCGCGGGCACCGGCATGGAGTGGCCGGCGCGGATCGTGCGAGTCGCGCGCGACGAGGTGGAACTCGTGCTCGGCACACCGCGGCCCGAGCCGCCACGGGTGGGGCCGCGGATCACGCTGGCCGTCGCCCTGCCCAAGGGGGAGCGGCAGAAATGGCTCGTCGAGAAACTCACCGAACTCGGCGTCGATCGGCTCGTGCCGCTCGTCACGACCCGCGGCGTGGCGGAGGCGACGGCGGCGGCACGGGCCCGGCTCGAGCGCGGCGTGATCGAGGCCTGCAAGCAATGCGGCCGCAACCGGCTGATGGAGATTGGCCCGCCGCAGACCATCGCCGCGGTGCTCACCGAGGTCGCCGCCGCCGGTCGGGCCGTCGTGGCGGATCCATCCGCCCCGCCGCTCGACGCGGCCACGCTCGCGGCCGACGGCCGCGAGATCGTGGGCCTGGTAGGGCCGGAGGGAGGTTTTACGAGCGACGAGATCGCCACCGCCGCGCAGGCCGGCGCCATCCGCGTCGGCCTCGGGCCCCACGTGCTGCGGGTCGAGACCGCGGCCATCGCGCTGGCCGCTCGGCTGGCATGAACCGTCAGTCGCAGCAGGCGCACCGCTGGGGCACGTTGAGCACGAGCGTGGCGCTATAGGAAGTCCGGTCATACCCCTCTCCGCGCTCCTCGGGCTCGGCCCGATGTGCGACGACGAGAATGTAGTTCCCCTCCTTGGGCTCATAGCTGCAGCGGCCCTCCGCATCCGTCTTCCGCTCGTACTCGGGGTCGAACTCGCCCGCGAGTTTCGCACCTCGGGGAATGAACGACACCCGTTCGTCGGCCAGCGGACGTCCGCGGTAGAAGAGCCGCACGCTGATCTTCTTCCCCGGCCCGCACCGCGCCACGGGGTGCGTCTCGGGCACGATTTCCAGCGCGTGCCCCAGCGGGGTGGCGAACTCGCCGCCGGCCTCGGGCGGCGCGTCGAGCCTGTCCGCGACAAGGAAGTAGGCCTTGCCGCTCTTCACCGTCCGCTTCGTGCCATGCAGCCTATCGAGCGCGTGGGCGATGCAATGCAGGCCCGGCTCGGCGGCCACGAACCGGCCCGACCAAAAACCTTCCTTGGCCGCGAAGCCGAGATCGACCATCTCGGGCACGAGGTCGGTGCGCGTGCCGCGCGGGCCGATGACGTCGAGCACGGCCCCGTCGAGCGACGCGAGCTTGCCGGCGAACTTGAAATCCCGGTGCTCGTTGCCATGGTTGCCGAGGGCCAGATCGACGTGGACGACGTCGTCGGGACGCACGATCCGCGCCGCCGTCTGCACCCACGTGTCGTGGCCGAAGACGGTGGCCGACAGAAAGCACAGGCAGGCCCATGGGGCGATGAACGGCCGCATCGAGAAACCTTTCAAGAGGAGGATGGAAGACGATTCCGGAAACGCATGCAGCCGCCGCATCAGCGTTCGCCGCCGCCCGCCTCGCCGCCGTTGCGACTGTGCAGGCCACGGTGGACGGCCGGATCGATCGACTCCGACAAGAGCCGCACGGATCCGTCACCGAAGGCCGCCGCCGCGCCGCCCCGGTGGTGGCTCCGGGGGCCGAAGAATCCGGCCGCATGGACGATGACGTCGGGGATCGACGCGTTGGGCGTGATGTAGCCGTTGGTGAGGGTGTTGGCAGCGCCCGTCGTGGCCCACGAGGAACCGCGGCCCCGGAGGGTGTTGGTGTTCGCGCCCCGCCAGGTGGGATTCGCGATCGTGGGCCAGATGGCCGCGAGGTCCGGATTCTGGATCACCCCGCCCACCATCGCCGCCGACCACGGGCTGCCCGTGGCCGCGTACCCGGGGACAGCCTGCCTCGCGCTGCTCACGCCGGTCGAACCGTTGAGCGTCTTCTGCCAGGGGAATGGCGGCGTGGCCCCGGTGGACAGTGACACGTCGTCCCCGGCACTGCGCACCGTCTCGCTGAGCAGCACCGTCCGCGAGGCACCGTCAGTGACCTGGGACAGCCGCACGGCCGACTTCTCGTGGACGACGCCGTCCGTGGGCCAGCGCTGGTCGTAGGTGGCGCCGCTGCCGGAGCCGACACTCACCATGTAGCTGAGGCCGGCGACGTCGAACGGCCCACCGGCGACGACCGTCACGCGGGTCACCACCGGCGCCGGGTCGCTCGGGCAGAGGAACACCGGCACCGGCGTGGCGAACAGCGTGAGGAACTCCGCCGCGGGCCGCTGGGCGTTGAACGTCGTCGAGGTGGCGGTCTTGCGAAAATCGATCATGCCGGCGAGGGCCGTTTCCTCCATGAAGGGCAGCAGGCGGGCCTGGATCGAAAACCCGCCCGCCACGTCGGTGGGCGGAAAGGACCGACGGGCGAGCTCGTAATTCAGCATCCCCAGGGCCAATTGCCGGAGGTTGCTCAGGCAGGCCGTCTTCCGCGCGGCCTCGCGGGCGCCCTGCACGGCCGGGAGCAGGAGACCGACGAGCACGGCGACGATGGCGATCACGACCAACAGTTCGACCAAGGTGAAGCCGCGGCCGGCGGCTTCCCTGCTTTCAATGCGTTGCATGGCGACTCTCTCCGGGGCGCGGGCCCGCCGCGGCCACGGCCGCGCACGATGCGCGGGCCCTGCGGCGGACGGGTGGAAAACCGTCGTCGCGCGGAGCATCCCTCCGCGCCGACGGGCGACTGGCTACGGTCCGCTTCAGACCGCGCGGGGAGGAGGCGACTCGGGAGCAGGTCGCTGCGTGAGCAACGACTCGTCACCGATCACGAGCGGCTCGACGGAGAGGTCGAGCATCGGTAGCGCGGTCAGCCGTGCCGGCGGGGGAGCCGCCGCGACGGCCGACCACTGGGCGACGATCCCGCCGCAGGCGAGCAGCGCCCGCAACGTGACGGTGCGCGGCGCACCTGCGGCGGGCTCGGCGGCCCGTTGCGGCGGGACTGCCGCCGTCGCGGCCGACGCCGCGCAGCAGGACGGTTCCGGGTCTGACGCCGCGCTGCAGCAGCCGCGCGGCGGCGTCACCGCGACGACCACACCGGCACGCCGGGCGAGGGCCGCGAGCACTGCCGGCTCAACACCGTGGCTCCGGGCCCAGGCGAGCGTCTCGGCCGGCGTGTGGCAGCAGCAGCTGGTGAAGCACTGCTCGGCCGTCGCGCAGCCGCAGGTCTTGTCCATGCAGGGAAAGGGACGGGAGCGATCCTTCGCAGCCAGCCGCCTGCCGACCGCATCGCGTGCGGCTCCGTCACCGACCGGCTGGACGACACCGAACGGCAGCGGCAGGCCCGAGGCCACGAGCGCGTAGCCCCACACCGCACACCAGGTCAGGATCCGCTGCCGGGACACGCGCGAGAACATGCCTCAAAGCCTACCAGCGCCACCCGCCCACTATAGCGCCCGCCTAGCTGTCCGTGGAAAAGTCTGCCCGAGCAGGATGCGCAGGCCATCGACCCAGGAAACCCTCGGCGTTTCCTGCGGTCGATCAAGCGGACAAAGGCCATGGAAGGCTTTGTCCACGGACAGCTAGAGCGCCCGCAGAAACTCGGCGGCCGCGGCCAATTCAACGCTTGCCGACCGGTCCTCCACCGGCTCCAGGCCGATCCAGCCCAGGTAGCCGCGCTCCTCGAGGGTCGCGAACACGGCCGGAAAATCGACCTGCCCCGTGCCCAGGATCACCGCCCGCCCGCGACCCGCGAACGCTCCGGCCACCGCGTCGGTGGCATGCACCCGCGCCACGTGCCCGGCCAGCGCCTCGACGGCGGCCACTGGATCGTGGCCGTGCACGACCAGCGCGCCGGTGACGATGTCGCAGGTGAGCGTTCCCTCCGGCAGCGCGGCGACGAGCCGCAACAGGTCGGCGGGCGCCGCCCGCCCCGCCTCGACGCACAGCGTCGCCCCGATGTGCTGCGACGATCGGCCGAGATCGCCGAGCACGTCCACGAGCAGGTGCCAGACCGGCCCGGATGATTCGACGGGAATGTCGCCGACGTGGTTGAGCACGACACCCGCCCCGAGCGCGTGGGCCAGCGCGAGCGCCGCCTTGGTCGCCGCGATCCGCCCTTCGAGACGCTCGGCGTCGCCATAGCCGCCCCGCGTGCGAAACGACACCGCCGAGACCGTCAGTCCCTCGTCGCCGAGCCACTTGCGAATCTGGCGCAGCCCGGTCTGCGTGACCGCCGCCGGATCGAGGCCGCCCCGGGCATCGATCTCGACGCCGCGAAACCCCAGGTCGCGAGCCCGGCGCAGCGCCGTCCGCAGGTCGCGGGCGAGCGCCCGGGTCGGCACCGAAAGGCGGTCGGTTTCCATGGTCGATTCGCAGAGCAGCGTGGCGCGGTGACTCGCGTCCCGCAGCATAGTATCCTCCGAGCATGCCGTCGCTCGCCGCGGTCACCGCCGAACTCGAAAGCATCGCGCCCCTGCGGCTGGCCGCGGAGTGGGACGCGGTCGGACTGCTCGTGAGCCCACGGCGGCCGACGATCGAGCGGGTCATGACCTGCCTGTCGCTCACCGAGGACGTGGCCGCCGAGGCCGTGCGCCGGCGGGCCGACCTGGTCGTCGCGCACCATCCGCTGCCGTTCCGGCCGGTGGCCCGGCTCACCGAAGACGGCCACGTCGGCCGCGTGCTGCTGGCGCTCGTCGGTGCGGGCGTGGGCGTCTGGAGCCCGCACACGGCCTGGGATTCCGCAGCCGGCGGCATCAACGATCAGCTGGCCGCGATGATCGGCCTGGACCACGTCGCGCCGCTCGAGCCGGATGCGGAACTGCCGCTGGTCGGCTTCGGCCGTGCAGGTTCGGCGGCGGAGGGGACGACGGTCGCCGCCCTCGCACGCCGGGCCGCCGCAGCCTTGGGCGTGCGGCACGTCCAGCTCGTCGGCGCCGCCGGGCGGCCGGCGGGGCGGGTGGGGATCGTCTGCGGCAGCGGCGGCGACTGCATCCCGCAGGTGGTGCAGAGCGCGTGCGACACGCTGCTCACCGGTGAAATCAAGCTGCATCAGGCGATCGAGGCGGCGGCGGCGGGACTGGCGGTCGTCGCCGTCGGGCACCATGCCAGTGAACGGTTCTCGATGGCCGTCCTCGCGGAGCGGCTCGCCGCCGGCGTGCCGGGCCTGGAATGCTGGGCCAGCGAAGACGAGCGGGATCCACTCGGCTGGCTGGCATGGGACTGACCGGAACGACCGGCCACCGGCGCGTTGCTCCGCCGGTTTCCGGCGCTATGATTGAAGGCTTGTGGATCCGCTTCCTTGATTGGTAACGCCATGCCCCGCTTCCTCACCGCTCTGCCGGTTTTCAACGAGGCGGCGCACGTCGCAGGCGTGCTTGACGAGGTGCTCCGGTTCACGCCCGACGTGCTCGTCGTGGACGACGGTTCGACCGATGGAACTTCGGAACGGCTTGCCGCCCGGATGGCCTGCCGCGGCGACATCCGCGTGGTCCGCCACGCCGCCAATGCCGGCTACGGCGCGGCGCTGGCCACGGCCTTCCGCGAGGCGCTCGCTGGCGACTGGGACGGGCTCGTGACGATCGACTGCGACGGGCAGCACCAGCCGCGGCTGATTCCCGAGTTCGTGGCCGCGGCGGCCGCGGCCGACATCGTCAGCGGCAGCCGCTATCTCAAGCGATTTCCCGGCGACAGTCGGCCGCCGGCGGCACGGCGGCGGATCAACATGGAGATCACCGCCGAGATCAACGCCCGCCTGGGACTGGCGATCACCGACGCCTTCTGCGGCTTCAAGGCCTATTCGCGGCGGGCGCTGGAGGCGTTGCACGTCACCGAAACGGGCTACGCGATGCCGCTGGAGGTCTGGGTGCAGGCCGCGGCAGCGGGCCTGAAGATCGCGGAACTGCCCGTGCCGCTGCTGTATCTCGATCTGGCGCGGAGTTTCGGGGGCGCCCTGGACGATGCGGCGACCCGTCTGGCCTACTACCGCGGCGTGCTCGATCGCGCGGAGGCGGCCGTCGCCGCCGGGGCCGCGGGCCTGGCCTCCTGAACTGCGGCAATGCCTCCATTCCGACGCCCCCCGAAGGCAGCCCCCGTGGCACCGGACGCGTCGGGAGGACGGCTCGTCGATCCGCCCGTCACGCCGGAGCCGGGGTGCGGTTCGATCGAGGCTCTCGTCGACAACAACCGCCTGCTCCGCACGGCCTTCGACACTCGGATCGGCGACCTCCGGCTCTGGGAACTCGTCGCCGCCACCCGTCGCGAGGTGCTCACCGTCGCCGCCGAATACACCGGCAGCTATCGCGACGTGTACCGGCCGGATGACGTGGCCGAGTGGATCGCCCGACCGATCATCATGGGCGGCCACCAGCCGGAACTTTTCCATGCTGGCGTGTGGCTGAAGAACTCGGCGCTCGACGCCTACGCACGGCAGGTCGGCGGCACGGCGCTCAATCTCGTGGTCGACAGCGATCGGTGCACGCGGCCCGCCGTAGCTGTGCCAGTGGGCACGCCGGAGTCGGCGCGCGCGGAGGACGTCGCCTTCGATGCGGCCGCCCCGGAGATGCCCTGGGAGGAGCGGCCCGTCGTCGATCCGGAATGCTTCGCCTCGTTCGGCCGCCGGGCCTCCGAGTTGCTCGCGCCCTTCGAGCCGCAGCCGATCCTGCGGAAGTGGTGGCCGTTGGCCGTCGAGCGGTCGGCCGCGTGCCACCGCCTGGGGCTGGCCTTGGCTCAGGCGCGGCACGCGCTCGAGGAGCGGTTCGGGCTGCAGACGCTCGAACTGCCGGTCAGCGAACTCGTGCGGCTGCCGACGGTGATGGTGTTCATGGGCTGGCTGCTCGCGCATGCCCGCCCGTTGCACGACGCATACAACTCGGCCCTGGCGGACTATCGTCGCGCGCACCGGGTTCGCGGCCGGGGCCGGCCCGTGCCTGACCTCGCCGTGCGGCACGACGCCTCGGGTGAATGGGTGGAGGTGCCGTGGTGGCTCTGGTCGCGGGACGATCCGCGGCGACGGCGGGTGTTCGCCAACACGGCGACGCCGGGAACCCTCGCGCTCTCCGACATGGAAACGCTGCGGGTCGAACTGCCGATCGCGCCGGACACGTCGCCGTCGAAATGGGTCGACGCCCTGTCGCGGATGGAGGAGCATGCCCTGCGGCTGCGGCCACGGGCGGTGGTGACGACACTCGTCTCCCGGCTCTTGGTGGCCGACGTGTTCGTGCACGGCATCGGCGGCGCCGCCTACGACCAGCTCACCGACGCGATCGTGCGCCGGCTGACCGGCTGCGATCCGCCCCGGCATGCGGTGGTTTCGGGCACGCTACGGCTCGACGTCGATCGGGCGTTTCCCGGATTCTCCGCCGCCGATCCGGCGGGGCAGTTGGCGGAGGTTCGTCGCACCCTGCGCGACCTCGAGTTCCACCCCGAACGGCATCTCGTGCCACCCGATGGGCAGCCTGCCGCCGTTCGCGAACTCATCCAGGAGAAGCGCCGCTGGATCGATACCGTGCCCACGGCTGCGTTGGCGCGCCGCCGCTGCCACGCGATCCGCGCGGCCAACGCACAGCTGGCGATCACCGCAGAGCCGCTGCGCCATCAGTTGCTCGCCCGCGTGATGCCGCTGGAGACGGCGATCCACGCCCGTGACGTGCTCGGATCGCGCGCGTATCCCTGGTGTTTTTTCCCGGAAAAGACGCTCAAAAGCTTCCTGCTACTGGAAAAGGGATGAACACCGGCATATCTTGTCCGCCAACGGACTGGTTTCTGTCGCTCCAGGGAAAGGAGGCACCATGCGTCGGGCAGGTCGTACCCCGAGGTCGCCGCGGGTTCGAATGTTCCCGTCCCCCGCTCCAGCGCGGGCATCGAGCCGGCCCAACGCCGTGCCACGCCGGCCGAAAGCGAAGCCCCGCCTGAAGATCCGCGCGGCGGCTGACGCTGGACTGCCCGCCGTGGTCCGCTCAGCCCGCCCTGCGGCGAAAAAGGCGCTTCGGCTGGCCAAGGGGACCGACAAACCCGCACGCGAGTCCGGAAGTTCGACCACCGCCGTGCACGCCGTCGATATCCGCCCCTCGGGCACGGTCATCAGCCGACGGACACTGGCCAAACGCCCGGCGATTCTCCACCTGCCGCACCAGCCGGTCCCGGTGTTCACCCCCCCCGCGTGGATGCTCGAGGAGTGCCACGTGGCCCCGGCCAGGGCCGGCGACCAGAGCGAGATCCTGCAGTTGCTCGCCGGCCTCCCTGCGGCCCCGACACGGGCCGAGTTCCACGCCGCGGTGGATCATCCCGACCACGACGCCGCCAATCGCCTCGTGGCCCGGCTCGCGGGCCGCATCGTCGGCCACGTCGAGATCGTGCCCCGCGACCTGCTGGTGGGCGCGACGGCCGTTCGTGGCGCCGTGATCGACCGGGTGGCCGTGCTGCCCGAATGCCGTGGCGCCGGCCACGGTCAGAAGCTCGTGCGGGCCGCCGAGGAACGGATGCGGCAGTCGGGCGCGGTCGTCGCGTTCTCACGGACCCGGATCGCCGCCTCGTTTCATGAACTCGGCTGGAGCGTGCTGGGCCGCGACTGCGCCACGCCCGGCCGGCCGACGGAGATTCTGGCTCGGCTGCTGGAGGGCAAGCAGCGTGGCGGCGACACCGTGACCATGCGTCAGTGGCGGCATGTCGAACTGCCGGCGATCCTGCGGATCTACAAGCAGAATGCGACGCGTTTCGTCGGCCCGCTCGATCGCAACGAGGCCTACTCCCGCTGGCTCGTGAGCCGCGGCGCGTTCGACTCGATCCTCGTCGCGCTCGTCGGCCAAGACCGCTACGAACTCCACGAGTCGAGCGCGCGGATCGTGGGCTACTGCATCCAGGCGGGCAACCGCGTGCTCGAAATCCTCGCCGACCCGGAGTTTCCGGGACTGGAACGGGAGATCCTGGCCCGCGTATGTGCCGAGGCGATCGAGAACGACCGTCAAGAGATCATCTACGAGTCGGGCGCCTCTGACCCGTTGCACGAGGCCGTGGCGGGCACCGCGGGTCTCGTGCAGGGAGGCGACCGGATGATCGTGTCCAAAGTTTTCCGGCCGCTGGAGTTGCTCACCGCGATTGCGCCTGCCGCGGCCGAACGACTGGCCGCCGAGGGCATCCGCGAGGCGGTCGAGCTCGGCCTCGACGCCCCGGGCTTTCGCGGCTCGATCATCGTCGCCGACGGCACGGCGACGGTCCACGCCGGCCGGGTGGGTCGCAGCTACCTGCGACTGTCCGACGACGAGCTCGGGCGGCTGCTGCTAGGCCAGTGCGACCCGGCGGAGGCCGTGGCGGCAGGCCGCATGGATCCGTCCACGCAGATGGCCCAGAAACTCGCCGCCCAGCTCTTCCCGCGCACGCCTCTGTGGTGCCCGATGTGGGACGACCTGCCAGCCTGACGCGGGCTACGCCCCGCGGGCGCCCGCCAGCCACTCGTCGGCCCACGAGCGGACGTTCGCCACGCCCTTGCGGTGGCAGAAGTCACCGAGCGTCTCGCCGCCGTGCCGCTCCGCCTTGTAGCAGGCGAGCACGGCAGTGAGCTCCCGGCACAGGTCCTCGAAGGGCACGACGTCCTTGTACTGCTCGTTGAGCCGATCGCCGAGCAGTCGGCCGCCGAGGAAGATCGTGTATTTGCCGAGCGTGCGGCCGACGATGCCGATGTCAGCGTTGTAGGGGCGGGCGCAGGCGTTCGGGCAGCCGGTCATGCGGAGCGTGAAGGCATCGTGGGCGAGGCCGAGCTTCGCCACTTCCGGCTCGAGGGCATCGATGAGACCCGGCAGCACCCGCTCGCTCTCGGCCACGGCCAGACCGCAGGTGGGCAGGGCCACGCACGCCATGCTCCACCGGCGGAGCGTCGATATCTCCTCGGACGTCTTCACGCCGTGCGCGTGGAGGATCTCGGCGATCCGCTCGCGGTCGGTGACCGCAAGATCGGTGAACAGCAGGCTCTGGTGCGACGTGATCCGCACGCCCGGCTTGATGTCGCGCAGGATCCGCCGGAGGGCCGTCTTGAGGCGGAAGTCTCCCGTGTCGTGGACGCGGCCGTTCTCCACGTTGAAGCCGTAGAAGAACTTTCCGTCGCCCTGCTCGAACCACCCGATGTGGTCGTCGAAGCCGCGCACGTCGGCCGGATGGCAGGGGGCGAGCGGCTTGCCGAAGTATTCCTCCACCTTGGCGCGGAAGTTCTCCAGCCCCATGGTGTGGATCGTGTACTTGAGCCGGGCCACCTTGCGGTCGGAGCGGTTGCCGAAGTCGCGCTGGACTTTCACGATCGCCTCGGCGATGCCGAGCACGTCCTCGGGCGGGACGAAGCCGAGCCGCTTGGCGAGCGCCGGAAAGGTCTTGGCGGCGCTGGGCGTCACGCCCATCCCACCGCCGGCGAGCACGTTGTAGCCGAGGATCTTGCCGCCTTCGTGGACGACGATGAAGCCGAGGTCGTTGGCATAGACGTCGGCGCAGTTGTCCTCGGGCAGGGCGAACGCCGTTTTGAACTTCCGCGGCAGGTAGGTCGGGCCGTAAATGGGCTCGATCACGTCCGGGCCGCCGGCGACCCGCGACTGTTCGCCCGTGTCGGGGTCGGTCAGCCAGATCTCGTAATAGGCGCGGGTGCGCGGCGCGAGGTGCCGGGCCAGTTCGTCGAGCTTGGCCTGCATCTGCTCGCGAACGGCGTCGCCGTGGAGCGGTGCCGGACAGCACATGATGTTTCGCTCCACGTCGCCGCAGGCGGCGAGCGTTGTCATGCGGTTGGCATGCACCTGCTGCATGAACGCCTTCAGATCGCCCTTGACCACGCCATGGTGCTGGATGGCCTGGCGGGTCGTGAGCCGGATCGTGCCGTTGCCCAGCTCATCCCCCATGTCGATGGCCGACAGCAGCTGTTCGGCCGTGAGCTTGCCGCCGGGAACGACGGTCCGGATCATGAACGAGATCGCCCGCTCGCTCTTGGCGCCCTCGCGAGCCTTGCGGGCCTCGCGGTCGTCCTGCTGGTAGGTGCCGTGGTTCTTGAGCAGCTGCACCGAGGGCTTGCCGAATCCCGGCGCCCCGTCGGCGAGTTCCTGGGCGATGTCGCCGCGCAGGTAGTTGCTCGCGGTCTTGGCGACCTCGACGGCACTCGGCTTGGCGGCGGCTGGGGAAGCGGTCGTTTCGTCGGACATGGATTCCTGCGGTGCTGGCGGACGGATTCCCACCCAAGGATAGGGGAACGGCCGGGGACGGGCGAGATCGGTCTCCCGGCGGGCCTGAGCGGCACGATCGGCACGATCCGACCAGCCGGGACGCCAGCCATTGCCTGCACCGCGTGCACCCCCTCCACAGTTCCCGCAGCCGACCTTCCGACGTTGATGAGTGGCAGAATCGGGCCGCATCACAGCGGAGGGGGATCGGGTGCTCTACAGTCGCGCGTCACGCGTCGCCTTCGCCCATTACCCGAAGACCGGCGGCACGTCGCTGCAGCACTGGTTTCGGCAGGCGTTTCCGGACGCGCGACTGCTCGTCCCCGACAATCCGCACCTGCCCGTGCGGACGGCGCTGGAGATGATCGCCGCCGATGACAGGCAGGATCGCCGTCCGCGCTGGCGCCCGTGGCGCGTCACTCCGCAGGAGCCGCGGCCTCGAATCATCGTCGGCGTGCTGCGCGAGCCCTTCGAGATGCTCGTGTCCCTGTTTGAATACTGGCGGGACTTCCCGTTCCCGGTCGAGCCGACTGCGGCGTTCATTCGCGCGGCCCGCCGGGGAACGTTCGTCGACTTCGTGCACATGGCGGTCGTCGATGGCCAGCTGCCGACGTACGAATGGTTCTTCGACGTGGGAGGGCCGGCCTGGCCGAACACCCGCCTGCTCGCCTTGCAAACCATGGAGGCGACGCTCCCGTCGGTGGCCCGCGACCTGCGGCTCCGACGGGTGCCGTGCCTGGAGCACCGCAACAGCCACCGCGGGATACGCGACTTGGACGCCTACCGCGATGCGGCCGGCAATCTTGTCGACCGGGTGCACGAGTATTTCACCTGGTACTACACCCACGGCACCGGCCTCGTCGCCGGCAAGCCGCCCGGACGAGCCGCCTGACGCCCTTCCCCAAATACCCAGGCCTTCCCGGCCTGCGAGACGGGAACGATCGCCAAAAAACACCGAAGCCCGAGACCTTGCAAGGTCGATAGATCCAGCATCACTACCACCCCCCCATTCGAATGAGGGGTGGCATCGCGGGGAAGGTTCCATGATCCACAGTGCCGCCGGAAACATCGCGTTCGCCCACTACCCGAAGACGGCCGGGTGCACCATGTTCCAGTGGTTCACGACCGCCTTTCCGGACGCCATGCACCTCGATCCCGAGCGCCCGCACATGAACGTGCGCCGCAGCCTGCGATTCATGGCGGGGCCCCGCGCCTCGACCGTTTCCAGCGGACTGCGACTGCTCAATCCGGCCGACTGGCTGGCACCCCGCAGGCAGCGGGCAGCAGTCCACCACTCGGGCCTGCGGATCATCGGCGTGATCCGTGAACCGTTCGAGATGCTCGTGTCACTCTACGAGTTCTGGAAAAAAACGCCGGCCGACATGGAAGTGTCGCCTTTCATCGCCTCGTCCCGGGATGGCACATTCAGGGACTTTCTCTGGATGGCGGTCGTGCAAAAAGAGATGCCGAAGTACGAGGAGTTCTTCGACGTCGGCGGCCCCGCCTGGGCCAACACGCGGCTCATCGAGTTCTCCGCGCTCGAATCCGGTCTCGCTGCCGTGTGCGCGGAGTTCGGTATCCACGGCACGCCACGTCTCGAGCGGATCAATGCCGGCGGTGGTCGTCAGCGCAGCCTGGAGGACTACCGAGCCAGCGTGGCGACGATGATGATCAACGTCCGCAGCCACTTCCGCTGGTACTACGAGCACGGCGTCCGGCTGGCGATCCGCGGTGGCGATCGTCGGGCCGCCGCCTGATCGATCCACCCGCGCGCGCGGTCAGGCGGCCCGCCGGCCCACCAGACGCCCGCATGCAACCACCGCCCTGTCGAGCCAGCCCGCCGCGCCGCGACGGCGTGGTTGCCACAGGGGGTTCCGTCCCCGGACCCGGCTCAGCGGCGGCAGCGGAATGGACGCGTCGTCGCGGCAAAAACTGGCGGCGATCAGGCCGTCGCCGCTGTAGGACTCCAGCACGTCGTGCTCCGCCAGGATCACGGCCCCCTGGCCGCGGAGTTCCGCGAGGCAGTCGGCGTGGGTGGTGGCCGAGCCGCTGATCGACTCGTGATGCGTCGACACGACCACGAACCGCACGGGCCTGGCGGCCCGCGGCAGCGACCGCAGAAACGCCAGTTCGGCACCCTGCATGTCCATGTGCAGCATCTCGACGCTGCGGCCTCGCAGCCGTGCGGCCAGGGACGGCATGTCGAGGCTCTCGATCGTGACCGTGCCCCCGTGGACGGCACGGCGAAACTCGAGCCGCGGCCGATACTCTCCCCCCAGGCACGCGTTGATGAACTCCGCCGCCCGGCCGTTCAGCGCCAGGTTCGCCCGACCGAGTTCGAGATTGTCCGGATCGGGCTCGACGCACACCGCCTCGGCGCCCGGGACGGCCCCGAGATACCAGTTCGTGTAGTAGGCCCACCAGGCACCCAGCTCCACGATCAGGCTGCCGGGGCGGGCATGCGGCAGAAGGTGGTGGAAAATCAACTCCTCCTGCGGCTCGTGATGGCCCCGCAGCCGGCGGATAATCTCGGTGGTCCAGGCTCCGCAGTAGCCGTCGGCGTGCACCAGCGTGCCGTCGTGCATCACCTGCAAAGACGCCCCATCCCGCTCCACGACGACGCCCGCGTCGGCGACCTTCGGGATCGTGTCGCTGTCCCGGCAAGAGAGCGTCAGGTCGATGCGCCGCTGCACGTCGGCAGGAAAGACCGGTGGTGTCACATCCGAGTTCGGCATGCTCATCGCCTCACGCAGAGAGTTTGGCAGGACGGGTACTAGTCGCCCGGGAGCCCAGGCCCAGCACTTCGGCCATGCGGGCCTCGAATGCGAGCGGCCCGAACGGCGTAAGAGCCTCGTCCATGGCGCCGGCGTCCGGTCGCCTGGCGGCGGCAGCCTCGATCGCGGCTGCCAGTTGCACCGGCTGGCAGTCTGCCGGCACGCAGGTCACGAGGGCTGGAGGCAGTTCGGTGAAACTGCCTTCGCCCGTGACCACCACCTGCCGGCCGAGCCCGAGGAGTCGGGCCACGGCGCCCGATGATTCGCCGTGAGTCGGCGACCGCAACTGCACGGCGACGTCGACCGTGCGCATCAAGTCCGTGAGCCGCCCGTCGTCGATGGCATCGTGGACCTCGACGAACGGCAGGGCGGCGATGCCAGCCACACGGCAGTGCCGGGCCGCGGCCCAGCCGGCAACCGTCAGCCGCACGGGTCGCGTCCGCTCGAGCAGACGCAGGCTCTCGGCAACGAGGTCGAGCCGCTTGCTGTCCCCACCGGTGCCGAAGGTGCCCACATGCAGATCCGGCGCGCCGGGCGACCCGGCTGCGAACGGCCCGGCCTCCACCGGCAGAAAAGCCACATCGATCGTCCAACGATCGGCGAGCGGGCCGAGGGCGGCGCGGATCAGGTCGCGGCAGGCATGCGAGTTGACGATCAGGCCGTCGAACGCCGCCGTCTCGGCGAGGAACCGCAGGCCGCCGCCGATCTCGGGCGCCGCCTCGAGCACCTGCCGGATCCAGGGCGCCGCGTCATGAACAGGCCATGGCGACGGTGTCAGGTCGTGGAACCGCGTGCCGAGATAGGCCCGCAGCAGAATGGCGAGGTTCGCCTCGTGCAGATACGCGAGGCGACGCTGCCGACAGCCGAGGCGGGTGCGGATCGCCGCCTGCAAGACCTTGATGTGATGCGCCGAGTTGCCGAGCACAAAAATGACTGTGTCATGGCGGCCGCGGGTAAGGGCCGGCGCCAGCACTTCCGCCGGCAGCACGCGGTTGCCTGGCAGCAGTTCGTGCCCGGAGACGAACCGTGGCCCTGGATTGGCTTCGAAGAAGTCCGTCCGCCACGACCGCGACTGCAAATACGCCAGCGTGTACGGGGCGATCGCGGTCTGCGCCGGCGGCAGCACGCCGACAACCGCGACCTCGCCGCGCGCGGGCGTAGGCGGAGGGGGCTGCAGTTCTGCCATCACCTTTGCGGCCGCCGGTCGCCAGCCCAGGCCGGCGAGCAACTGGCGGCCGTAGGCGAGCGACGCGGCGCGGAGATGGGGCGCTTGGATGAGCCGCTCCATGGCGCCCGCAATGGCGGTCGGCTGCTGCGGATCGCATGCCAGTTCCGGAATCACCAGTTCCTTGATCGAGGAGGTGTTCGAGCCGACGACCGGGATTCCGCAGCCGTAGGCCTCGAGCACCGGCAGTCCCAGCCCCTCGTAGAGCGACGGATAGGCCATCATCTCCGCCTGGCGGGTGATGGCGACCAGATCCTCGTCGGACACGTATCCCGTGAACACGATCGCCCCCGGTCGGACGCCCAGCGACGCGGCCAGCATCTGGAAGCGGGCGATCCGCTCGGGGGACAGCTTGCAGACGATCGCCAACTGCCGGTCGCGATGCCGGGCATGGAAAAGGGCGAAGGCGTGAACCATGCCGTCCATGTTCTTGCGCCAGTCGTCGCCGCCGATGTACACGCAGTACGGGCCGCGGAGGCCGTACCGTTCCACGACCCCGGCTTCGGCCGGGCCGCCGTTCTCGATCAGGCTGCGTTTGCGATGGTCGATGTCGCCGTAGACGCAGACGATTCGTTCCGGCGCCACGCCGGCAAGGCGGATCGTGTCCTGACGCGTCGCCTGGCTGATGGCGAACAGCCGATCGTAGCGCCGCATGAGGCGGAAGGCGTCGAGATAGGGCAGGCGGGCCTCGTCCTTGGAGAGATACCGTTCCGGATAGAGATACGGGATCAGGTCGTAGACGATGCCCAGGCGATGCGGCTGGTGGAGCCGCAGCCATCCCGGATAGAGGTAATCGCTGCCCCGGCCGTGAAGGGCCACGAAAAAGCAGGCGGTCAGGAGCACGTCGATCCGCCCCCGCTGCCCACGATCGACGTCCTCCTCGAGGACCCAGTCACCGTACCGCTCGAACTCCTCCGCCCAGGCAGGCCGGGCAGACCGATCGTCCCACAGGAACAAATACCGCTCGCCGGGATGATCGATGCAGATCTGGCGGATGATGCTCTGGCAATAGGCGGGGATGCCCCGGTCGCCGTTGTACTGGGCGACCCGCAGGTCGACGAGGAACGTGCGGGAGCCGGACCGGACCACGTCGCGGTTCATGCGGTTCGCCGCTGGGCGGCCTCCTCGCCCCGTGGTTCGAGTTCCGCCTCGTCAGCGAGGCGCAGATAGTGCAGGCCGGCCTGCTCCCGGAACAGGCTCTCGAGCTGCTCGATCCGCTGCTCCAGGCGGGCGATGCGGTCGTGCGCGCCCGGCACGCGCACCAAACGCCTCAGCCTGCGAAACACCGGCCGCAGCACCCGTTTTTCCAGCGATCGACCCATGCTCTTGAGCGACATGTCTTTAGCCTTCCTGCGAATGTGGTGTGCAAATCAGGCGGCAGCTGCGCCGCTGCCGGCAGCGCCGATCACGTCGAGAATCTGCGCCGCCGTGTCACGCCACGTCGTCGGGCGAAACCTGCTGCGGATCATCGCCTCCCGCTCCTGCAGCCAGTCAGGATCGTCCACGACCCGCTCCACCAGCGCCACGAGGCGGGCCACGTCGTGCGGCTCGAACCAGGCCGGGAGATCGGTGCTGATCTCCGGCATGCTGGCGGCATGCGCGGCGATACAGAGTTTCCCG
>Ga0315900_10005344_pt1 | contig 17667 bp, 15 predicted proteins | sample LakEriMetagenome_FD_203521 | JGI IMG/M metagenome (GOLD analysis project Ga0315900, IMG submission 203521) | Freshwater fungal communities from buoy surface, Lake Erie, Ohio, United States - Buoy 12 MA114 | ecosystem: Environmental > Aquatic > Freshwater > Lake > Lake biofilm | place: USA: Lake... | reverse complement strand
TTGAAGATAACCGGGGCTATTTTTTTGAAAGTTATAATGAGAAGGATTTCAGCTATGCGAATTTGTCGTACGACTGGGTTCAGGACAACCAGTCTAAATCCAGTTACGGTGTAGTCCGGGGACTGCATTTCCAGCATGATCCCTTCGCCCAGGCAAAACTGGTTCGCGTTTTGAGCGGTAGAATATGGGATGTTGCCGTTGACATCCGAAAGGGCTCGCCTACCTATGGTAAAGTGTTCAGTGTGGAATTGTCGTCCGACAATAAATTACAGGCCCTCATCCCCAAAGGGTTTGCCCACGGGTTTTCTGTTCTGTCAGACACGGTAGAGGTGTTGTACAAATGCGACAACTATTACCATAAAGACAGCGAGGGCAGTATCATCTGGAACGACCCTGAATTAGCGATCGACTGGAAGATCCCGGCAGATAAAGCCATCATCTCAGAGAAAGATCTTGCCCATCCCACCTTCAGGGATTCAAAACATAATTTTCAGTTCCTTTGAGTAAGATGCACATTATCGTAACAGGGGCTAACGGACAGGTGGGAAAAGAGTTGCGTGACCTTGCCCGTAATACACATGGTGTTGATTTTACTTTTCTTTCGAAGGAAGATTTGCCCATAGAGAATTTTGAACTGGTCCGAACGCTGTTCAGCATCAGGAAGCCAGATGTACTGATCAACTGCGCTGCCTATACCGCTGTTGATCATGCTGAACAGGCAAAAGACCTCGCTTTTCTCATTAACGGGGAAGCAGTGGGCGTTCTGGCTGCTGTATGCCATGAGCTTCGGTGCAGGTTCATCCATATTTCCACGGATTATGTATTCGATGGGGCAGCCACGGTACCCTACCGCGAAACAGATTTCACCAGTCCGGTAAACACCTATGGCGCCTCTAAACTGGAGGGTGAGGAACAGGCTTTCAGGGTGAATCCTGACGCCATTGTGGTCCGTACTTCCTGGGTCTATTCTTCTTATGGCAAGAACTTCGTGAGAACGATGATCCGGCTGATGAACGACAAAAAAGAGATCAGTGTTGTAGACGACCAGGTAGGGTCCCCAACCTATGCTGCTGACCTCGCAGTGGCCTTGTATACGATTGCGATGGCTGGGCAAGCTCCCGGGGGGATCTATCATTTCGCCAACAAAGGGGTCATCAGCTGGTATCAGTTTGCCCTGGCGATCGCCGGGCTGACCAGGACCGATTGCATCGTACACCCCATTCCCAGCAGCGCCTATCCAACACCCGCCAAAAGACCTGCCTACAGTGTGATGGATACCTCCCGGATCAAAGAAACCTTTGGGATCCAAACCCGCCCCTGGCAAGAAAGTCTGGCAGACTGCCTGAAAAAGATTTCCACACAGGAATAGTCCCTGAGCCCACATCATTGCTGCATTTCTTATTTGAATGACGATTAAGTGATAAGGAAATGAAGGCGAAATGACCGTTTTATTGTTAAGTCTACTATATTTGTAGACTAATGGATTTGTCCTCAGACATACTGCAGCGGTTCGACCGCCGTGATTTTCAGCATAACTTGCTGGAACTGGGGGAGTTATACGCCGGTGGGATCGTTTTTTCCACCTCTTTCGGACTGGAAGACCAGGCGATCACCCACCTGCTATCAGTGTCCACCGTGCCCGTTTCGATCTTTACCCTGGATACCGGCCGATTGTTCCCCGAAACATACAGTACCTGGAGCGCTACCCTGGAGCGCTATAAGTTCAGCATTGAGGCTTTTTACCCCGACGAGCCGAACATACGTCAATGGGTAACCGAAAATGGACCGAATGCTTTCTATGCTTCCCCGGAAGCCAGGAAAGCCTGCTGCCAGATCCGGAAGGTGGAGCCCCTCAAAAGGGCATTGAAAGGAAAGAAGATCTGGATCACCGGTATTCGGGCAGCGCAGAGTCCTGACCGGAAGGGTATGCCCATCCTCGAGTATGATGAGGCCAATGACCTCGTCAAATACCATCCGCTGTTGCATTGGTCGGATCAGGATGTGAAGGACTTTATTGCCCTTCACCATGTTCCGTACAACCCCCTGCACGACCGTGGTTTTGTGAGTATAGGATGTGCTCCTTGTACACGCGCGATCAAGCCGGGTGAGGATTTCAGGTCCGGCAGGTGGTGGTGGGAGGATAACAGCAGGAAAGAGTGCGGATTGCATGTGAAGTCGGTATAAAATTTTTTTGAATATAAACCTATCATTTTAGTAGACTAATGGAGATCAAAAAACACAGATTGGATTATCTCGACCAGCTTGAAGCGGAGAGTATTTTTATTTTCCGTGAAGTGGCGGCTCAGTTTGAACGTCCGGCATTACTGTTCAGCGGCGGGAAAGATTCGATCACAATGGTCCGGCTCGCCCAAAAAGCGTTTGCCCCGGGCCCTTTGCCTTTCCCACTCGTGCACATTGATACCGGCCATAATTTTCCCGAGGCTTTGGAGTATCGTGATGCGCTGGCAAAGGAAGTGGGCGCTACGCTTATCGTCAGAAAAGTGGAGGATACCATCAGGCAGAAGCAATTGACCGAGCCGAAAGGAAAGTTCGCCAGCAGAAACTGGCTGCAAACATATACCCTGCTGGATACCATCGAAGAGTTTGGCTTCGACGCCTGTATCGGCGGAGCAAGACGTGACGAGGAAAAGGCGAGGGCCAAGGAAAGGATCTTCTCTGTCAGGGATGAATTTGGGCAATGGAATCCAAAACTTCAGCGCCCTGAATTGTGGAGTATCTACAATGGTCGTATCGCCAAAGGAGAGAACGTACGCGTATTCCCTATCAGCAACTGGACCGAACTGGACGTGTGGCGCTACATCCAGAAGGAAAAAATATCTCTCCCGTCGATCTATTTCTCGCACCTCCGCGAAGTCATTGAACATGAGGGCCAGCTTGTTGCGGTCTCGCCTTTCATCCGCATCGATGAAGGCGATAAGATCGATACACGCAAGGTCAGGTACCGCACGGTAGGGGATATGACTTGTACCGCCGCCGTTGAATCCGTTGCTGCCACACTGGAAGAAGTGATCAATGAGATCATCCTCACCAGGATCAGCGAACGGGGTGAAACCCGCATCGATGACCGGGTTACCGAAGCCGCTATGGAAGACAGGAAAAAAAATGGTTATTTCTAAAAACAAGCATCAATGGATCTATTGAGATTTATCACGGCAGGAAGTGTGGACGATGGAAAGAGCACCCTGATCGGAAGATTGTTGTACGATAGCAAGAATATCCTTTCAGACCAGCTGGAGCAGCTGGCCAAACAATCGGTGAATAAGAACGCAGGTGAGATAGACCTCGCCTTGCTCACAGATGGCCTGCGCGCTGAAAGGGAACAGGGTATCACCATCGATGTTGCCTACCGGTACTTTTCCACCCCCAAAAGAAAGTTCATCATTGCCGATGCACCTGGCCATGTCCAGTATACCCGCAATATGATCACCGGTGCAAGCAATGCAGAACTGATCATCATTTTGATCGATGCCCGTCAGGGTGTAGTTGAGCAGACGCGCCGGCATTCTATCATCGCATCGCTGCTGAAGATACCGCATGTAGTTGTGGCTATTAATAAGATGGACCTGGTAGGTTACTCACAGGATGTATTCAACAATATCGTGATCGATTACCAGGAAGTGGCCAAACAGCTTGGACTAGGCTCCGTAGACTTCTTCCCCATCAGCGCGCTTGAAGGCGATAATATTGTAGACAGGTCCTTACAAACACCCTGGTACGAAGGTCCTGCCTTGCTGGAGTTTTTGGAAGACGTTGAACTGGATACAAATGAGGACCTGGTGAATACAAGGTTCCAGGTGCAGTATGTGATCAGGCCCCAGTCCCCGGAGCTGCACGACTACCGGGGCTATGCCGGTCGTATTCAAAGCGGTATCTATAAGAAAGGCGATGAAGTGGTGGTGCTGCCTGCAGGCATATCCACGCAGATATCAAAACTGGAGATCGCCGGCCAGGAAGCAGAGGAAGCTTTTGCCCCGCAGAGTGTGGTGATCCACCTCGCTGATGATATAGATATCAGCAGGGGAGACACCATTGTCAGGAAAGATAATGTGCCCGCAATAAGCAATTCTTTCGATGTGCTGCTCTGCTGGCTGGATGATAAACCGATGGTGAAAGGAAACAAGTATTACCTGCAACACCGGTCAAGGACGGTACGTGCAGTAGTGAAAGAGATCTACTATAAACTTGATGTGAACACACTGCAGCAGCAGGATGCTACCGATACCGTTAAGCTTAACGAAGTGGTCCGCGTATCGTTGAAAACGGCAAGCCCTGTCGTAGCTGATCCCTTTGATCAGCTACCCTCAAATGCAAGTGCCATCCTCATCGATGAAACCAGCAACAGTACAGTAGCCGCCGTGTTAATACAAAACATCAACGCCTGATATGACGAATAAACTGAAGGGGAGGGTGATCCTCGCAGCCGCAGGTCCTGGCGATCCGGATCTGGTTACCATCAAAACGGCACAGTATCTCGGGAAGGCAGATGTGATCCTCACAGACCGTCTCGTGTCAAAAGACATCCTCACCCGCTATGCCAATCCGCTTGCAAAGATCGTTGAGGTGGGTAAACAATCCCGCAGGGAAAGCTCCACGCCGCAGTCGGTGATCTCAACCTTGTTACTCGAGTATGCGGTAAAGGATAATCTCGTGGTCAGGCTTAAGGGCGGGGATGTATCCATTTATTCCAATATCCTCGATGAGCTTGAAACCCTATATGCCTACCAGATCCCGTTTGAGATCATTCCCGGTGTCACCGCTGCATTAGGCGCATCGGCCTATGCCGGCATCCCACTCACAGCGCGCGGTTATTCTACTGGCGTGCGGTTGCTCACATACTACCAGGATCATGTGATCTCCGATAAGGAATGGTACGATCTTGCCCATTCTGCAGACACCCTGGTGTTTTACATGTCGTCCCGCGCACTGTCCGCACTTGCCACCAGGTTGCTGGATTCAGGTATGCAGGCCGACAAGCCAGTAGCTGTTATTGAACAGGCCACAACAAACAGCCAGCGGGTGTTTATCAAAGACATTGGCCAGTGCAGTCAAGAAGATAATGCAAGCTATGTTTCGCCTACCCTGATCATTATCGGGGATGTTGTAAAACTGCACTCGAGGTTCGCATGGTACAACCCATCTGAAGCCGGAACAGAATATTTTGAATCACTTCCGGAAAAAGTTTTTTCCTCAACCGTACAACGCGCGGATCATGATTCCTGAAATCAAGTTGAACATATTACAAGAACTCATCAGCACCTCCAGTAAAGAAGAGATCATCTGGATCAATGGGTACCTCAATGGCCTTGTATCCGGCCATGGTGGCCAGGTTACAGCAGGTGGCCATGGTGGTGCTGATAATGCACAGCCTGTTAAAAAGATCAGCATCCTTTATGGTACCGAAACGGGGAATTCGAAAAAGCTCGCGTTGCATTTTACGGCCTCGGCCAGGCAGCACGGACTGAATGCACGTTGTACGGCGCTGGAACAATACCGCCATGAAGACCTCGCCAGGGAAGGCTACCTGTTTGTCATCATCAGCACCCAGGGTGAAGGCGAGCCTCCTGAAACAGCGGAAAAATTCTATGACTTCCTGCATACCACAGAAACCCGGCTCGAGAACCTGAATTACAGCGTTCTTGCCTTGGGTGATTCTTCATATCCGCTTTTCTGTAAAACAGGGGAGGACGTGGACCTTCAATTCCAGCGGCTCGGTGCCAAAAGGGTGGTTCCCATTCAAAAATGTGATGTTGATTTTGATCAGCCTGCCGAGCTTTGGTTCAAATCGGTTTTCGATCTGTTCAAGGATGCGAATTCCCCCAGGGATCACGCGCCACAACCCATTGTCCGCAACGGCGAAGCAAAAAAACATGCGAAGAAGAATATTGACGGTGTGATCACCAGGTCGGTTAACCTGAATGATAAGGATTCCACCCGCCGCACCTGGCATATTGAGATCAGGGCAAATGAAGATATCGAGTATGAGGTGGGCGACTCCATCGCGATCATTCCATCGAACAGGCACGAAGTGGTGGAACGCATCATCGAATTGGGAAAAGCAAATCCCGATGAGCAAGTCACTCTTGCCAAATCATCCGGTACCGTTCGTGAGTTGCTTACCGGTAAGCTCAATATCTGCTACCTGCTTGGGTCAGCGGTGAAGAAATACGCCGCCCTGGCCGGCCACGAGATCCCTGATATCCGGATGGACCTGGTGGACTTGTTGAGGATTTACCCACTGAAGGATGGAACGTCTTTTTCAGAAGTGCTGGGTATTCTGCATCCCATCGCACCCAGGTTATACTCCGTATCATCCTCTCCCAAGATGGAACCCCGCGAGGTGCACATCACGGTCAGCCTGAACGGTTTCCTGAAAGAGGACGAACAGCATTATGGTTTGTGCAGCAGTTTCCTGGGAGACCTCCCGGTGAATACCGTGATCAGTTTTTATGTGCACAGGAACCGCTCGTTCAAACTTCCTGATCCGGCCAGGGATATCATTATGGTAGGCCCCGGCACCGGTATCGCCCCATTCCGCGGTTTCCTCCAGGAGCGGGATGTGGAAGCGGCAACGGGCAGAAACTGGCTATTCTTTGGAGAGCGCAACTTCACGTCCGATTTCTTTTACCAGACAGAGATCCAGCAGTATCACCAGACGGGTGTATTGCAGAAAGTCAATGTGGCATTTTCCCGCGATACCGATAAGAAGGTATATGTACAGCATCGCATGAAGGAGCATGGCGAAGACCTTTTCGAGTGGCTGGAGCGCGGAGCTGTGTTTTATGTTGCCGGATCAAAGGTCCCCATGAGCCATGAAGTGGAAGAGACCTTACTGGAGATCATTGTTGAACATGGCCGAAAATCAGCTGCCGAGGCAAAGGATTATCTCGAGCACATGAAGAAAGAAGGACGTTACCAAAAAGATGTTTATTAGTTATGTCAGACAAACAACATACAGTCGTAGAGCGCATTAAACTGGCCAGTGATGGTTTGCGGGGAAGCCTTGCTGCAAGTTTGAAGGATGAGTTGACCGGGGCCATCAGGGAAGATGACCAGACACTGATCAAGTTTCATGGTATGTACCAGCAGGATGACCGGGACCGTCGTGAAGAACGCTCAGAGAAAAGGCTGGAATGGCTTTATTCATTCATGATCAGGTTACGGCTTCCCGGCGGCTTCATGACCGGCGAACAATGGCTGGGTCTGCATCATATCGCCGGCGAACACGCCACCGAGGTGATCAAGATCACCACCCGGCAAACCATCCAGCTGCACGGTATCCTGAAATCGCATATCAAACCAACCCTGCGATCATTTGATACCCTGAAACTGGATTCTATAGCAGCCTGCGGTGATGTGAATCGCAATGTAACCTGCAGTTCACATCCGATGGAATCGCCGATCCACCAGCAGGTGTTTGAGTATGCTGATAAGATCAGCCTGATGGCCTTGCCCAAAACAAGGTCCTACTACGAGATCTGGCTGGATCATGAACCGTTGCTGAGCAAAGAAGAGGAGATCGATCCTTTGTACCAGGACCGTTACCTGCCGCGTAAATTCAAAATTGCTATTGCTATTCCTCCAAATAACGATGTGGACGCGTTTTCCAATGATATAGCCCTGATTGCCATCATTGAGAATAATGAATTGAAGGGATTCAACATCGCCGCCGGCGGCGGTTTGGGAACTACCCACGGGAATTCCTCAACCTATCCCCGGCTTGCCACGGTTCTTGGTTTTTGCGATACCGAGGAGAAAGTGCTGAAGGCGGTCTATGAGATCATCACGATCCAGCGTGATCATGGCGACAGGACAGACAGGAAGCGGGCACGGTTGAAGTATACCATAGACAGGCTCGGGGTGGATCATTTTAAGGAGGAGCTGGAAAGGCGATGTGGTTTCGAACTGGAAGAGGCACGTCCCTATGCATTCACCAAAAGGGTGGATCATTTCGGATGGCACCCCGGTCCGGGCGGGAAATGGCATTACACGGCTTTCGTTGAAACGGGCAGGGTGACTGACGATAAAAGGGCATCTTTCAAAACTGCTTTTTATGAAGTTGCTGCCACCGGGAAAGCCAGCTTCCGGTTCACGGCCAACCAGAACGTTATTGTTTCGGATGTGGATGAAGCAGACAAGGCGCTGGTCCATACCATCCTGGAACGATATGGAGTGGTTGCAGTAACGGAAAGTAGCGGTGAGATGCGAAAGAATGCGATCGCCTGCGTAGCATTCAATACCTGCCCACTGGCATTGGCAGAAGCCCAGCGATACCTTCCCACGCTGATCACCCGTCTTGAACCAATCCTGGAAAAACATGGCGTGATCAACGATGCGATCAGCATCCGGATGACAGGCTGTCCAAACGGCTGCGGCCGCCCAACTTTGTCGGAGATCGGCCTGATCGGAACGGGTTATGGCAAATACAATTTGCATTTAGGCGGCGATAGGAATGGACTGCGGCTTAACAGGAAATACAAGGAGAACCTGGAAGAGCCTGAGATCCTGTCTGAACTGGACGGGTTGATCGGCGCGTACAGCAGGGAGCAGCAATCGGGTGAAAGCTTTGGTGATTTTGTGATCAGGAAAAGCATCGTATGATGGTCCAGCAGCCCCAAACCATACAAAAGAATCCGCTATATCCGGTTTTCCTTAAACTGGAGAACATGCACCTGCTCCTGATCGGCGCAGGTAATATCGGGATGGAGAAACTGCAGTCGTTACTTGCCAACAGTCCTTCTACACGCATCACCATCGTCTCCATTATCGTGTCTGAACAGGTGGCTGCTTTTGTTTCGGGTTACGAGAACATCGTGATCCATCAGAAGGCATTTGAGGAATCAGATCTTGACGGGAAAGATATCGTCATTGCGGCTACTGGTGACCGTGAAGTAAGTGAGGTGGTCCGCGAACTCTGCACGGAACGCCGGATCCTGGTCAATGTGGCCGACACGCCTGATCTCTGCGATTTTTACCTCGGCAGCATTGTACAAAAAGGAAATTTGAAGATCGCGATCTCCACCAATGGTAAGTCACCCACGGCAGCGAAGAGGATCAAGGAGATGCTTAATCTCTCACTGCCCCCCGAGATCGACGATACGCTGGAGAATCTTCATGCCATCAGGAAGCAGTTGAATGGTGATTTTTCTGAGAAGGTCCGGAAGATGAATGAGATCACTAAGGTAATGGTGGAGAAATCGACAGCACCGCGAGACGATAAATGGAGGAAGCTCGCCACCAGGTCCCTGCTTGTTTTCGGGGTGATGTTGCTTGGGCATTTTATATTTTCTTATATACCGCTTTCGGAACTTGCGAAGGGTACCGTAGATTTCTATAAGGAGCTTGATCCATCCTTCCACTGGATGGTGCTGGCAGGGTTCCTGGCGCAGCTGGTGGACGGCGCGCTTGGTATGGGGTATGGCGTGACCAGTGCAACCATACTTTTATCCGCTGGTGTGAACCCTGCTGCCATCAGCGGAAGCATTCATACTGCTGAAATGTTTGCGAGCGGGGCATCGGGATACAGTCATTACAAGTTCGGGAATGTAAATAAGAAGATGTTCAGGGCACTGCTGGTGCCGGGGGTTTTGGGCGCAGTGGCCGGTGCCGTGTTGCTTGTTAAGTTAGGGGATACCCATGCGGATTATCTCAGGCCCATCATGGCTGTTTATACCATGTTCCTGGGTATCCGGATTTTTATCAATGCCTTTCGCAAGGCAAGGCCCCAGAAGAAGTTCAGGCATTATGGATGGCTTGCGGGCGCGGGCGGATTCCTGGACTCGTTCGGTGGCGGGGGCTGGGGACCCATTGTAACCACTACGCTGATCACCAAAGGCCGCACTCCAAAATATGTGATCGGTTCGGTGAGCCTGACCGAGTTTTTTGTCACCCTGGCCAGTGCTTTCACATTTTTTACCCTGCTGGGGGTAAGTCACTGGCAGACCATTGCGGCACTGATTATCGGTGGTTTTATTGCTGCACCCTTTGCTGCCCGTCTGGCCGGCCGCCTGCCCAAGAAAACTTCCTTTATTCTTTTAGGCGTGCTGGTGATGATCTGGAGCCTTCGCATCCTGGTAAAGATCATGTAGTGGGTCGAGGTGTACTGACAGCAGCGGTTCACTGATGATCGGCCATGTAGAGAATCTCAGGTCACTCTATCCTGTTTAGTTTATTTTCGAACGATTCATTGAGTTGGTAGATATGAGAAGATTTTTGATTTTTTGTAGCTGTTTCTTTTTACTGAAGTCAGCGCACTCGCAGACCAAGACGACCCAAAACCTGGAACAGGTTTGGCTGGGTTATTTTAACCAGACCCGGCTGAACGATAAATGGGGTTTGTGGTTGGATGTTCAGCTCAGGACCAAGGATGATTTTACGGACAGCTTATCGCAGTTTCTGTTTCGCCCCGGCCTCACCTATTACATTGACAACAACACCAAGCTAACCCTTGGCTATGCATTTATCAATCATTTTCCCGCGGATGACCATCCGGATATCTCCGCTCCTGAACATCGCCTTTGGCAGCAGGTGCAGTGGCATACCAATTATACCAGGATCAGGTTGATGCAGTGGTTCAGGCTTGAGGAACGTTACAGAAGGAAGATCAGCAATGGCGAGCTCGGTGACGGGTATAACTTCAACTTCCGGATGCGTTACAACTTCATGATGCAAGTCCCGATTGGAAAAAGGATGTACGAGAAAGGAGCCTGGTCTTGGGTGATCAACGACGAGGTCCATATCAATTTTGGCAGGCGTATCGTGTACAATTATTTTGATCAGAACCGATTTTTTACCGGGTTTAACTATTTTCTGAATAAGAAGGATAATATGCAGTTCGGGTACATGAATCTTTTTCAACAGCTGTCATCAGGTAATACATACCGGTCGATCCATACGGCGCGGGTATTCTTTTTCCATAACCTCGACCTGAGAAAGAAGGGCTGAACTAAATAGCGGATGGAATGAGGAAGTTGTTCATCATGGTTATTGGTTGTATAGCGGCATGTTCCGGCATTGCCCAGCAAAAAGAGGTTGGTTACGATGAACAGCTTTGGTTCGGTTATTTCAATAACACGCGGTTTAATGAGCGTTGGGGCCTTTGGCTGGATGTGCAGTTCAGGACAAAAGATCATTTCGTCAGGGATCCATTCCAGTTCCTGGTAAGACCCGGGCTTACCTACTATATCAATGACCGGACACGCTTAACAGGTGGCTATGCTTATTTTCTCCATTATCCGGCAGACAATCATCCGGAGATTGCCCGTCCGGAGCATCGGTTCTGGCAGCAGATCCAGTGGCAGACTGTTTATCGAAAGATATCCACTCAACAGACGTTTCGATTTGAACAGCGCTTCAGACAGGAAGTGGAGGCGCCTGACAAATTGGGGTCCGGATATGATTTCAATTACCGGATGAGGGCCAATTTTCAAATACAGGTTCCTCTTTCGAGCAAGCGGTTTGAGCAGGGTGACCTGAGCCTGGTAGTGGGCGATGAGATCATGGTGAATTTCGGGAAACAGATCGTCTATAATTATTTTGACCAGAACCGGTTTTTAACCGGCCTGCGTTACTATTATCAGGACCGTAACAGCATCCTTTTCGGGTACCAGCATATATTTGTTGGTTTATCCCAAAAGTCCCATTACCGGGTGCTGCATACCCTGCGCCTGACTTTACTGCACAACCTCGATCTTCGCAAGAGCGAAAGGCGATCATCTGACGGCAACAGGAATTCATCCTAAATCAGTATTTTTGAATATGGCATTATTACAGGCAAAACTTACACGTCCGGATTATGGATTTACCATTACAGACGCTAAGGGGCATACCATGAAGATCGACATCCCTGCTGATCAGGGAGGACATGGTGATGGGCTTCGACCGATGCAAACCGTACTGGCTGCTTTATGTGGATGCAGTGCCGTGGACGTGGTGAGCATTCTGAAAAAACAAAGGCAGCCACTTTCAGATCTTGTGATCAAGGTGGACGGAGAACGCCAGAAAGGCGTTGAGCCGGCACTTTGGGAAAAAGTTCATTTGTTGTTCCAGATCTCCGGCGACGTGGATCCCGCAAAGGCGGCCCGGGCTGTCCAACTTTCCATTGAAAAATATTGCTCCGTTGCGGAAACGCTGCGCAGGGCTGGCGCTGTCATTTCCTGGGAAGTGATGGTAAACGAAACTGTGGTTACCTGATATGACACAACATAATGAAACAAAAGCAGTAAGGCTGCAAACAAGGAAGACCGGTGAAAAAGAGCACTCAACGCCGCTGTTCCTGACCAGCAGTTTTACCTACGATTCAGCGGAAGACATGGCGGCAGCATTTGCCGATGACACGTTGGATGTGAACATCTACTCAAGGTTTTCAAACCCCACAACGGATGAATTCATTGCCAAGATCGCTGCTCTGGAAGGTGCTGAAGATGGCGTAGCTACTGCAACCGGCATGGCAGCGGTTTTTGGGACCTTCATGACATTTTTGTCACAAGGAGACCATATTCTTTCATCATCTGCCGTTTTCGGATCTACACATACCATCATCACCAAATACCTTCCAAAATGGGGGATCGATTATTCCTATTTCGATATGAATGATCCTTCAACAGTAGAATCCCTGATCAAGCCGGAAACGAAGCTGTTGTATGTAGAAACGCCAAGTAACCCGGGACTTGATATTATTGACCTTGAGTTTCTTTCCGGCATCTGTAAGAAGCACCATGTTTTACTGGTGGTTGATAATTGCTTTGCCACCCCGGCAGTACAACAGCCAATTAAGTTTGGAGCAGATCTGGTCATTCACTCAGCTACCAAATTTATTGATGGCCAGGGTCGTGTGCTTGGTGGTGTTGTGGTTGGTCGCGAAGAACTGATCAAGCCACTGTATCTCTTCATTAGGAATACCGGGCCATCTATGAGTCCATTCAATGCCTGGGTGCTCACCAAAAGCCTGGAAACCCTTTTTATCCGGATGGACAGGCACGCGGCTTCAGCCCTGCAGGTTGCACAGAAACTGGAGGGTCATCCTGCGTTGAGTATGGTCAAGTACCCGTTTCTGCCTTCCCATCCGCAACATGATATTGCCCGGAAGATGATGAGCAATGGCGGAGGGATCATCACATTTGACTTGAAAGGGGGAATTGAAAGCGGCAGGAAATTCCTGAATTCCCTGCAAATGCTTTCCATGACCAATAACCTGGGCGACAGCAGGACCATAGCTTCGCACCCGGCCAGTACCACCCACTCAAAGCTCACCGTAGAAGAAAGAAATGCTGTTGGCATTACACCTGGGTTGGTTCGCGTTTCCATTGGTTTGGAGCATCCGGACGACATTCTCTCGGATATCCTGCAGGCGTTGGAGAAAATTCAGTAATGAATTCCGAAGAATCTTGAGAGGACGTCATATGATCATATTGCCTTATCATCAATGAACAGATCCTAATTCCGGAAAACGGGTTTGATTTAATCGTTCTTTTTGCTTTTGTTGAAAAACCGGATCTTGTTTTTGATTTTTTCAGCTTTTGATTTGTCAACCACACCAATGTAAGCCAGGAAGAACAGTACTATCCAGGCAATTCCTTTAATAAGGAAAAACCAGAATCCAATTATACCGATGTCCTGTAACCAATCAACCATTATTACCTGGTTTGATGTTGAAACAGTGCTTCTCGAGATTGTCAAATATGTCTATGATAAAATCATAACCTCTGTTTACCTCCTCCACCCAACTGTTTTGCTGGATTCTTCTTATCGACAGGATACAATCTTCAAAATCATCGAAATTGTAGAAATGACCTTGTGACGGAACCTTTTTGTTCATCATCTGGCCGCCATACATGATCGCAAGATAGTGGAGGTAAATATGCGGTAATCTCTCGTCTGGACTAAGTTTTGAAAGATATCGGGTGTATTTTACTGTAGATGCAAGTTCTCCATTAAGTTCACATCCAAGGTTGGTTAATTCCAGGATATCTTCTTCTATTTTTTTTGTTCTATGGAGACTTGGGTGGGGTAAGGGATATTTTTCCAGTTCCCTGAAGATGGATGATTGCTGTTCGAGATAGGTCAGGTACTCCTGTTTTTGGAGTTCACCCTTGAACATTCTGATATTGAAATTCTTTCTTTCAGCAATTTTGTGTTTTGCGGATGTTTGTTCTTTGAGTTCAGAGTTCATAGCAGATGATTTATTTGTGTAAATAAATTACTGTTTGACCTCTTGTGTTGATGATATCAGGAAATTCAGTTTCGAAATCAGGAATAAGCCGGTGACTTTCGGATTTTTATTCCCGGAAAAAGAAGAACCCACTGAAATTCAGTGGGTTCTTTGTTGATGAAAAGTTGGAATGTTGCCCGACCTGGATTCGAACCAAGACAAACAGAACCAAAATCTGTCGTACTACCATTATACTATCGGGCAGCCTGATCCCTTATAGGGGATGCAAAAATAAGTGAATTATCAATTTGCTCCAAATTCACCATGTAAATGCCTGAAAACCGGCTACCAGCGGGTTTGTGTAAGCTTGTTTAGGGCTCCGGTAAAAAATGCCAGGGCATGATAGAGTTCATTGACCTCAGACAGGGGACCATTCATTACGTGATACTATTTTCCGGGAGCTGCCAGGGCTCATGTTGTCGTCTCCCGCTCTTTCAATTGCTTGATCTTGTCAAGCGCACCCGCTACTACGTCGCACATCACCGTATATAAGGCACCTTTAGTGTGGTTTTCATATATGTACTCGAGGGCCTGATCTTCATTAGGAATAACCATAGTGGGAACATCCGGATTCACTGATTTGATCCCCCGCTGCAATAATTCAATGATCTCATCGGCGGTACGACCCCGCAGGTTCTTATCACACCGGATAATGATCTCGTCAAAGTGTTTTGCTGATATGGCACCCAACTCCATGATGTCCTCGTCCCTTCTATCGCCCGTTCCACTGATCACCCCTACTTTTTTGGGGTAGTCTAATTTGGAAACAAATTCACAAAGCAAGTTCAGTCCATGGGGATTGTGGGCAAAGTCGGCCAGGAAGGTAAAGTCTTTAAACTGAAAAAAGTTCAGACGCCCGGGTGTTTGCAGGGACGATGGTACAAAACTGAGCAGCGCTGCCCGGATGTCTTCAATGGTGATATCACGATAAAGATAAGTGGCCATCACAGCAGGAAGGCAATTGGCAATATTATGTACGGCCTTGCCTTCGAAGGTGAGTGGGATATCTTTCACTGCCATTACACGAACCTTCCAGGTGCCCTTTAACAAGCTGATGTATCCATTTTCAAAGACGGTGGCCAGCCCCCCGTTCTGGCAGTGTTCTTTGATCCTGGGGTTGTCTTCATTCATGCTGAACAAGGCTACGTTGCATTTCAGGTTCCCCTTCATCGCATAAACCAGGTCATCGTCCGCATTCAATATGGCGTAGCCATGGGGGAATACGGTTTCAGGGACAACCGCTTTTACCTTGGCCATCTGCTCAACAGAATTGATACCGCCGAGACCGATATGGTCCGCTGCTACATTGGTGACCACGGCTACATCACAGTGTTGAAATGCAAGACCAGCTTTCAGGATCCCGCCCCGCGCACATTCCAGAACAGCAAAGTCAACGGTAGGGTCTTTCAGTACAAACTGCGCAGAAACAGGCCCGGTACAATCGCCTTTCATCATGAGTTGATTTTGGATATACACCCCGTCGGAAGTTGTATAGCCTACTTTCTTGCCCGCGCTTTTTGCAATATGGGCGGTCAGCCTCGTAGTCGTTGTCTTCCCGTTGGTGCCGGTTATGGCAATAATGGGAATACGCCCGCTTGAACCCTTGGGGAATAACATGTCGATCACAGGTTCTGCTGCATTCCTTGGCAAACCTTTAGCTGGCTCAATATGCATTCTGAACCCCGGCGCAGCATTTACTTCGAGGATGGCACCCCCAATTTCGTTTATAGGGGACCGTAAGTCCTGTACCATGATGTCTATGCCACAGATGTCCAGGCCAATGATGCGTGCGATCCTCTCGAACATGAAGATGTTGGCTGGGTGCACTTCATCCGTTACATCCTCGGAAGTTCCGCCGGTAGAAAGGTTGGCCGTAGGTTTCAGCAGCACCAGTTCCCCTGCTGGAGGAATCGTCTCCAGGGTGTATCCTTTATCATTCAGCATCTTCCAGGTGAAATCATCCACCGTGATCTGGGTCAGCACCTTTTCATGGCCAAAACCCCTGCGGGGGTCCTTGTTGGTTTCATCGATCAGCCACTGGATGGTATGTTCACCATCGCCGATGACCGAAGCGGGTGTCCGCAGGGCCGCGCAAATGAATTTATAATTGACCACCAGCGCCCGGAAATCATAACCGGTGATGAATTTTTCAACGATCACACTCCGGCTGTAATGCTTCGCGGCCTCAAATGCCTTTAGGGCCTGCTCCTCGTTCATGATGTTGGTGGTGTTCCCTTTGCCATGGTTTCCGTCGATCGGTTTGATCACAAGCGGGTAACCAAATTTCCTGATGGCATCATGCAGGCCTTCCGCTGTTCTCACCACGGTTCCGCGTGGAACAGGGATCTCCGCTGCTTCTAACAACATTTTCGTTTCTTCCTTATCGCAGGCAATATCCACGGCAATATTGGATGTGGTGGATGCAATGGTTGCCCTTATCCTTTTCTGGTGGATACCATAACCCAGTTGTACCAGCGACTGTTTATTCAACCTGATATACGGGATGCCTCTTTTTGCTGCTTCTTCCACGATGCATCCGGTTGATGGACCGAGCCTTGTGTTCTCCCGGATCTCCCTGAGCTTCTGTATGTCGTCATCCAGGGAATAAGGTTTTGCGTCCGCTAAGGCCTGGCAGATGTTGACCGAGGCCCGGGCTGCATACACGCCCGCATCTTCTTCCATATAATTGAACACCACATAATATTCCCCTTCTTTATTCCCTGTGCTCCTGGTTCTTCCAAATCCGCATTCCATGCCTGCCAGGGACTGCAATTCCAATGCAACGTGTTCAATCACGTGCCCCATCCATGTGCCTTCCTCCACGCGCTGGAAGAATCCTCCGGGTGCGCCCACGCTGCACCTGTGGCCGTACATCGAAGGGAACAGTTCTTTCAACCTTTCAAGGAATCCCGGAATATGATTGGTTGGTTTTTCTTCCATTTCTTCGAGGTCCAGTTTCATCTGTATCAGTTTGGGGCGGCGAACGCTCCAATAGTTTGGTCCTCTCAGTACTTTTATTTCGTCTATACGCATAGATGCTGATTAATGTGGCGTAGACAATATATCAAAATTTTATCAATCAATTTTTTCTATAAATTCGGCACTTATCCATTTTGACACATATGAGTCCTAAAGGTAAACTGTTAGCGATCGGTGGCGCGGAAGATAAAGGAGCGGATCAGGAGCGGGGGGATGTGCACCGTAACAACCTCAACTTCTTCGAACTGGGTATCCTGAAGAAGATCGTTGAGGAGGCAGGTGGGCGTGATGCGCGTATTGAGGTTGTCACAACAGCTTCCATGATCCCGTATGAAGTGGGGAATAACTACCTGGATGCCTTTGGCAAATCAGGCTGTACCAATGTTGGGCTCATGCATATCCGAAACAGGGAAGACGCTCTGGAGGAGCAATACCTGCAGCGTATCAAAGATGCCAATTGT
>Ga0315900_10005342_pt1 | contig 17672 bp, 13 predicted proteins | sample LakEriMetagenome_FD_203521 | JGI IMG/M metagenome (GOLD analysis project Ga0315900, IMG submission 203521) | Freshwater fungal communities from buoy surface, Lake Erie, Ohio, United States - Buoy 12 MA114 | ecosystem: Environmental > Aquatic > Freshwater > Lake > Lake biofilm | place: USA: Lake... | reverse complement strand
TACGAATGTATGTCATATAAATCAACATTCGTCAATGAAATCAATATTTTTACTAACACATCCAACTTAATAAAGTGTTCAAAAGTATTGATTCTATTGATGTTTTTGAGTTTTCTTGCTGATACTAATTAGCAAAAACGAAAAGCAACATCTACATCTAATTGATTATTAATATTTGAAAAATGTGAATAATTCAAAGTAACGATGTTTGCAAAAAATATTTAAAATAAACGCTTTTTATAAAAACAAAAATCACAAGGTTTAGATTTATTTCTATATATGCAATGCGCGTTTTCCGGTAGCATCTAAAGCAGCTTCTTTTAAACTTTCTGTAAATGTTGGATGGGCATGACTGATTCGAGAAATATCTTCTGCACTTGCTCTAAACTCCATTGCAACAACTGCTTCAGCAATCATATCAGCAGTACGAGGGCCAATCATATGAACTCCTAAAATTTCATCCGTTGTTTCGTCTGCTAGCACTTTTACAAAACCATCTGTATCCATGCTAGCTCGAGCTCTTCCACTTGCTTTAAAAGGGAAGGATCCAACTTTATATTTAATTCCTTTTTCTTTCAATTGTTCTTCTGTTTGCCCTACTGCGGCAACCTCTGGCCAGGTATAAACAACACCTGGAATTAAATTATAATCTATATGTGGTTTTTGCCCAACAATTTGTTCAGCAACAAAAACGCCTTCTTCTTCTGCTTTATGAGCTAACATGGCACCAACAACCACATCGCCAATCGCATAAATATTTTCAGCACTGGTTTTTAAATGCGCATCTACTTCAATTCTTCCACGCGCATCTAATTTAACACCTGCTTTTTCTAAGTTTAATCCCTCTGTGTATGGCTTGCGACCAACTGCCATCAGCACATAATCACCTTTCAATTTAATTTTTTCACCCTTTCCATTATCTGCGGTAACAGTCACTTCTTTCCCATTTGAAACAACAGTTTCTACTTTGTGTTTCATAAAAAATTCTACTTTTAAATCTTTCTTCAACACACGTTGCAATTCTTTTCCTAAGCCAGCATCCATTCCTGGAATTAACCGATCCATAAATTCAACTACTGAAACTTTAGAGCCAATACGAGCATATACACTTCCAAGTTCTAGCCCAATAACGCCACCACCTATTACAATTAAATGCTTTGGAATTTCAGTGAGTTCTAATGCTTCAGTAGAAGTAATAATTCTTTTTTTATCTATCTCGATACCAGACAATGAAGATGGTTTTGAGCCTGTTGCAATAATTGTTTTTGAACTTTCAATTTGCTCTTTAGTCCCATCAGCTTTTGTAATATTAATAATGGTTTTTGATTCAAAACTTCCAACGCCAGTATACACGCTAATTTTGTTTTTTTTCATCAAAAAATTGATGCCATCGCAAGTCATTTTCACAACGCCTCTTTTGCGTTCAATCATTTGTTTTAAATTTACTTTAGGGGCTTTCACCTCTATGCCATGTTCTTCAAAATGATTTACCGCATTAAAAAAATGTTCTGATGAATCTAATAAAGTTTTTGAAGGGATACAACCTACATTTAAGCAAGTTCCACCAAGTGTTGCGTATTTTTCTATCAGTGCGGTTTTCAAACCTAGCTGAGCGCAGCGAATTGCAGCCACATAACCTCCAGGTCCAGACCCAATAACTGTTACATCAAATTTTTCCATATATATTTTATTTTAAAGGAGTAAAACTACTAAAATTTATTTTTAAGGCGCAAAAATTGACTCCAAATAAATAGTATTAAAGCAATGGCAGATGCCGAATATGAAATTAAATCTCCAAATTTCACAAAAAAAGTGATGTCATCATGAGGCACCATGTCTTTTATAATTATTGCATCTTCCCAATAAGGAGTTGCTTGTTCTATCTCTCCGTAAGGTGTAATAAAACAAGATATTCCTGTATTTGCACATCTGGCAATTTCTCTTCTGGTTTCAATGGCTCTTAAAACTGACAAAGCAAGGTGCTGCTTATGTCCTGGAGAATCAGACCACCACCCATCGTTAGTGATTACAAAAATTAAATTTGCACCATTTCGGATGAAGCCATTGATAAAATCACCATACACACTTTCGTAACAAATTACAGGCGCTATGGCTACTTTTTTATTCTGACTAAAAAATACGCTGCGATCTTCTTGAGTGCCAAGGCTACCAAATGTTCCTCCTAAATTAATTGCAAGATTTTCTAGCGGCTTTAATAAAGCTGGAAATGGCATAATTTCAACACCTGGCACAAGTTTAGATTTATGATAAAGTAATATTCCGTCGTTATTATACTGGATGCCAGTATTAAACGAATCATAATATAAATTATCTTTTGGAAATTTTCGAGCAGTAGAACTTACTTTCTCATTGGGCTTAAAGACGTAATTAGTGCTAGCCCCACAAATAATTGTTAGCCGTGGATATTTTTTTAAAACGCTATCTCTTAAAAAATTAAATGAGTAGGAATTATACTCTTCTGATTCAAAAATGTTTTCAGTTAAAAAAGTTTCAGGTAATACTAAAAAATCAGCGGTAGAATCTAATTTACCAGATAATTGTTTAATAAGTGAAGATAATTGAAATGGAGGAGAATAACTAAATTTTTCATTATAAGGATCAACGTTTGGTTGCACTATAACCGTTCGATATGATTCATTTTTCTTTGCAGAATCTTGTTTAGTGTTGAAATAAAAAATAGCATACGACAATATGATTGGTAAAATTATCCATGCGACAGGTTTAGCCAAACTTTTAATTTCAAAACGATTATTTTTAAATAATTGAAATACATAGATATTAACAATCAAGGCCCACAAACTTCCGCCTGAAGTTCCTGTAAATTCAAACCATTGAACCCAGTTTGGTTTATAAGAAAAAGCATTACCTAAGGTGAGCCAAGTCCAACTCAAATCCCAAAGGGTATGCCCATATTCGTATGCTAACCAAATAGGAACAAAAAGCCAAATGGCCCATGGCTTATTAATGCGCCTTTTTAAATTATACCATACCATAAACGCCATACACATAATGATGGGATTACAAATGATGGCTAATAATGCACCTTCAATGGAAGCGTAAAATAGCCACCATGTTGAAATGACGTTCCATAAAAAAAAACAGGCATACAAAAAGCCTATTATTCTTAATTTCTTAAATCTATTTTTAGGGGAAGAGGAAATTCTATCCTCAACTAGAAACAATGGAACGAAAGCAAAAAAAATAAAAATAGTGAATTGTGGATACCACGCTAATCCTAATAATAAGGAACTTAATAAAACAAGGATGAAATTCGCTGGATTTTTTTTCACATGATAAATATAAATATTTTCATTTGAGAATGGCTTAAAATAAAAATTGAACCCTCCTGATGGTTGATTTAACTTGTTTAAATCTCTATATCAAAAGAATTCGTCCATGAAAATCGTCTAATTTTATTTCTGTCGTTACAAAAAACTTATTAATCTAAAATTTAAGTTTTATCGAAATTTAAGTTTGCTTTATATAAAAATAATGTTATATCTTTATAAGAGAAATAAACATCCACTACTAAAAAACCACTAATCCACTAAAACTATGCTTACAGAAGTTGAAAATCTCAATTTAAAAACCCCATTAAAATCATTTTTTGGTTTTAATGGTTTCAAAGGAACGCAAGAAGCAATCATCAATAATATCTTAAGTAAGGAAGATACTTTTGTTATTATGCCTACAGGCGGCGGAAAATCACTTTGTTATCAATTACCTGCGCTAATGAGCCAAGGAACGGCAATTGTTGTTTCCCCGCTAATAGCATTAATGAAAAATCAAGTTGATGCATTAAGAGGATTCAGTAAAGAAAATAGCATTGCTCATTTTCTGAATTCATCTTTAAATAAGGCTGAAACCACAATCGTTAAAAACGATGTGATTTCTGGTAAAACAAAATTATTATACGTGGCGCCAGAAACATTAAACAAAGAGGACAATGTTGCATTTTTCTCTGAATTTCAAATTTCATTTTTTGCCATTGATGAAGCGCACTGTATTTCAGAATGGGGACATGATTTTAGGCCAGATTACCGTCGCTTACGCCCAATTATCGAAAAATTAGGTTCTGTTCCTGTAATGGCTTTAACGGCTACCGCAACTCCAAAAGTACAGCAGGATATTCAGAAAAACTTGGGCATGGAAAATGCAAAATTATTTAAGACATCATTTAACCGTGATAATTTATACTATGAAGTAAGGGCAAAAAAAGATGTTATTAAAGAAATAGTAAAACATACAAAGCAAAATATTGGAAAATCTGGGATCGTCTATTGCTTAAGCCGCAAAAAAGTTGAAGAAGTAGCGCAAGCGTTAATTGTTAATGGAATAAAAGCAGCGCCTTATCATGCTGGTCTTGATGCTAAAGAAAGAGTAAAAACTCAGGATGGTTTTTTAATGGAAGAAATCGATGTGATTGTAGCAACCATCGCTTTTGGAATGGGAATTGATAAGCCGGATGTGCGCTATGTTATCCATCATGATATTCCAAAATCTTTAGAGGGGTATTATCAAGAAACAGGTAGAGCTGGAAGAGATGGCGGAGAAGGTAATTGTATTACATTTTACAGTTATGACGATGTGGTAAAGTTAGAAAAATTTATGAAAGATAAGCCCGTTAATGAGCAGGAAATTAGTAAACAAATGCTTTCAGAAACTGCTTCATTTGCCGAAACATCTTCATGCCGTCGAAAATTTCTTTTACATTATTTTGGAGAAGAGTTTAATGAATCCAAATGCGATGAAATGTGCGATAACTGCCGCAATCCAAAGCAAAAATTTGAAGCACAAGACGATTTACGATTAGCTTTAAAAACAGTAAAAGAAAGCAAAGAAAAACATAAAGTTAAAGACATCATTAACATTTTAATAGGAAATTTAACTGCTGTTGGAAAATCTTATAAACACAATGAATTAAAAACTTGGGGAGAAGGTGTAGACGAAAATAAAGACGATAAATTTTGGAATGCTGTTTTGCGTCAAGCCTTAGTTTATGGTTATTTTTCTAAAGACATTGAAAATTATGGAATAGTAAAAATAACAAACAAAGGTAAAGAATTTTTAAAAAATCCTGAAAGCATCAAGTTTACAAGAGATAAAGATTTTAGCGATGCTGAAAACGATAACGATGAAATCATCGCAACAAAAGGTGGAGGCGCTGATAAGATTCTATATTCGATTCTTAAAGATTTGACAAAGAAAATTGCAAAACAAAATAATTTACCTCCTTACGTTATTTTTCAAGAAGTTTCTTTGGAAGAGATGGCCATACAATATCCATTTAGCATAGAAGAGATGACTAAAATTACGGGAGTTGGTGCTGGTAAAGCTGCTAAATACGGCAAAGTGTTTTTAGATGCAATAAAAAAACATGTTGAAGAAAATAACATTGAACGACCAATAGATTTTGTCATTAAGTCCATTGTAAATAAATCAGGATTGAAAGTTTTTATCATTCAAAACATTGACCGTAAAATTAGTTTGGAAGACATGGCTAAAAATAAAAACCTAAAGATGAACGATCTATTAACTGAAATAGAAACCATTGTTACTTCTGGAACTAAAGTAAATATAAACTATTACATTGATCAGGTAATTGATGAAGATAAAAAAGAAGATATATACGAATGCTTACGTGAATCGGAAACGGATGATATCAATGCCATTTTAAAAGAATTAGGTGAGGATGAATACAGTGAAGAGGAAGTTCGGTTAATGCGGATTAAATTTATTAGCGAATTCGGAAATTAATTTCTAGAATAAATCATTTTTATTTTACGTGCATTCATTTCTATCAATTCCTTAAAGGCAATTTTTTAAAGTAAAGATTAATAATTTTATTCATGTTTATGATACCAAGCTTTTATTTTTGAGTAATTTCGCAAGTATATGATATCTATTTCTAAAAAAACAGGCTTCAGCTCAAAAGATAGCTTAGTGATTATTTGCAAAGAATTTAAGAATGATAAAAATTATGCGTTGACAAAAGAACAAAGCGATTATATTTTAAATTTAATTCATAAAGAGGACAAAAAATCAATTATTTTAAACGCTTTGTCTAGATCTATTTCAATTATTTTAGTTGATGGTTCAAAAAATCATTATACAAATTTAGAAACCATCCGTAAGCATGGTGCCAGTTTGTGTGATGCCATCAATGCGGATAAAAGAACAACTGTATTAGTGGTTAATGAGTTAGAAAATATAGATTATTCTTTAGCCTTATCAGAAGGCTTGACTTTAGCGAATTATCAATTTATTAAGCACAAACCAAGTGAGGTTAAAAAAACAAATGCTTTATCGGCTATTCATATTATTGATTCAAAAATAACGGAAAAACAGATTTCTCAGCTTTTAATAAGAATTGATGCAACTTATAAAGCAAGAGATTTGGTAAACGAACCTGTCAATTATCTAAACGCAAAACAACTTTCTCAAGCTTTTAAAAATTTTGGTAAGTCCGCCGGATTCAATGTTGAGGTTTTTAATAAATCGAAAATTAAACAACTCAAAATGGGTGGATTGTTGGCTGTGAATCAAGGAAGTGTTGATGAACCAACATTTACGGTAATGGAGTATAAACCAAAAAATGCTAAAAATAAAAAGCCTTATGTGTTAGTTGGTAAAGGTGTTGTGTACGATACAGGGGGGTTAAGTTTAAAACCTACACCCAATAGTATGGATTTAATGAAATGCGATATGGCTGGCTCAGCAGTTGTAGGTGCCACTCTGTATGCCATTGCAAAAAACAAATTAAATATACATGTTATTGGTTTGGTGCCAGCGACGGACAATCGCCCTGGATTTAATGCCTTTGCTCCTGGGGACATTATTACCATGATGGATGGAAGCACTGTAGAAATGTTAAACTCAGACGCAGAAGGCAGAATGATATTGGCAGATGCTTTGCATTTTGCAAAACAATATAAACCAGAAATGGTTATTGAACTTTCTACACTCACAGGTGCGGCAGCAGCAGCTATTGGCCAATATGGCATTGTAAGCATGGGAACAGCAACTGATGAACAAAAAACATTACTAGTTGATAGCGGGCTTCGAACGCATGAAAGATTAGTGGAATTTCCGTTTTGGGATGAGTATGCCGAATTATTAAAATCTGACATTGCCGATCAAAAAAATTTAGGAGGCCCTTATGGAGGAGCCATTACCGCTGGTAAATTTTTAGAAAAATACACCAATTACCCTTACATGCATTTTGATATTGCAGGTCCGGCTTTTAACACTGCCAAGGATAGCTATAGAGGCAAAGGGGCAACTGGATATGGCGTAAGGTTATTGATCGATTTTTTCTCAAACTTATAATTTAACATTGCGATAAGTCATAACCATAAAAAAAAGATGATAGAAAATAAAATTATAGTAGGCATTTCGCAAGGTGATATTAATGGCATCGGCTTAGAAATTATTTTAAAAACTTTAATTGAGCCTGAGTTATCTGAAATTTGCATTCCTGTTTTATTTAGCTCGCAAAAAACGGTATCCTATTTTCGTAAACTTTTAAACTTGGATGAGTTTAATTTTAATCCTTTGCGAGACTTTAATCAAATTCATTTAAAAAAACCAAATGTATTCATTTGTTATGAAGAAGAAGTTACAGTAGAATTAGGTAAGCCTTCTACACTTAGCGGTAAATATGCTAAAATTGCTTTAGAAAAAGCCACTCAAGCTTTAGTAGATAAAAAGATTGATGTTCTTGTAACTGCACCCATTAATAAACACACCATTCAAGAAGCTGGATTTAATTATCCTGGCCACACCGAATATTTGGGAGAACAATTGGGCGGAAAGCCACTCATGCTTTTATGTGCAGGTCATTTAAGGGTAGCTATAGTCTCTGGACACATTCCATTGAAAGACGTACCACAATTTATTACCGAACCAGTGGTGTTTTCAAAAATAGAGCAATTGCATAGTACCTTAAAAAAAGATTTTGGTATACGTAAACCAAAAATTGCGGTATTAGGCTTAAATCCTCATGCTGGCGAAAATGGTTCAATCGGATTGGAAGAGAATACAGCCATTATACCAGCCATTAAAAAAGCACAAGAAACCATGTTTGTTCAGGGGCCATATTCGTCAGATGGTTTTTTTGGCAACAATACACAATCACAATTTGACGGTGTATTAGCAATGTATCACGATCAAGGATTAATTCCTTTTAAAACATTAGCATTTAATCATGGCGTAAATTACACGGCTGGTTTGAATTATATTAGAACTTCGCCAGACCATGGAACAGCTTATGAAATAGCTGGCAAACAAATAGCTGACCCTTCTTCTTTTAAAGAAGCCATCTATACAGCAATTGACATTTACAAGCACAGAAAATTATATAATGAAATTAGCGCTAACCCATTGCTTGTTTCGCAAATTAAAAAAGAAAGAGGTTAGTTAAAGCAAGCGTATGGCAATAAATAGAGCTTGCTCAAAAACTCAGAATTTCTTTTTCCCTACTTTTGAGGGCAAAAGTAGGCAAAACCCTTTTAAAATTTTAAGGCGATTTTCGTTGCATCGCTTTTGCCTTCCTTAACGAAACCGCTGATAATTTAAGCCCTCCTGCTCATGCCTACCCTTCGCTTAAATGACAGCTATCGCTGAAAAATTTCAAAATCCGCACACCTGTGTATGATAAAGGCAAAAAAACAAACGCACTCTTTTTAAACTATTTTATTGAGATTATATCATTTTATACTTGCAGATAAAATGTGAAAAATGTCTCAAAAGTGTTGATTTTACATGCATTTTTAGTTTTTGAGCAGACTCTAAATAATAACATTCATATTTGATGCGCCTGTAAAGAATTAAAAAAGCATAAATCAAATGATCCTCTTTTAAATTCTTTTTATGAAAACACTTTCTAACCCTTCCAATTCCTTATATGAAGGTGGGTTTGAAGCATCGTTGATTTCTTGCTTAAAATCGTATTTAAATAAATTAGCAATGGGATACCTTGCATTAAAAAACAAAGTTCCAAATGTTTTAGGTTTCAGTATAAAAATTTCTTTTTTAAAATTTTCATTTTCATACAATTCAATTAAATACGCTACAACATCATTTTTTAGAAAATACTTTTTTAGAAATCTACCTTTTCTATTTGTTTTAATAGAAGATTGTTCTGGATTTAGCGGGCAAATAAAAACATCTTTTCCCATGTATCTAAAAAAGCGAAATTCTTTTCGGCTTTCACCCCTAATTTTTAAAGGTAAAACGCCTAATATATTGATATCCTCATCATCATTTTTAGTATAGTAAAAAGGCAATTGCATTTTTATTTTAAAATATTTTCTCTTACTTAATTTTAGCCTACTTGCTCGCAAAGACACAATAACAAGCAATACTCCCTCATTAAAAATATTTTTGAATACGTCAACAAAAGCAATCTGCACATTTTTAAAATACCAAACGTAAAAAAACTCAATAAACAACAAGGCAATATACCAATTCATGATTGTTTTGTAGAGGCGAGAGGTATATCTAAGTTTATCATAATTGAAAAATGGAGAAAAATTAATACAATTATTAAACATTTGTATCCAAAAATTGATTCCAATTAAATAAATTCCTGAAGCTAAAAATGGCGTAAACATTCCTATAATTTGTTGTTTTAGAAAAAAATCAAATAAGCCATGAGATACAATAGCAATAAATATCCCAAAAAATGAATTAATGAAAATGTATCCTTTATTAAAAATCTTAAATCGATATATTCCGTAGACGCATATACTCGTATTGATAATGTGCGTTAAACTCGAAATAAGTGTTCGGCCAGTAATAATATGTGAACCGTAATTATTAAAATAAATATAATTTTCACGAATGGCAAAACCTAAAGCAATAATGCCAGCATACACTAAATAATCGATGGGTTCATTGATGCTTTTTCTAATTAAAATAAAAACAATAAGCACGCCTATGAGCTTTGACAGTTCCTCTACTAAACCAATTCCTATAATTGAAAAAATTAAATCATTCCAAAAATGATTATTAAAATCAAAACCAATCTGTATAAAAATGCCATAAACAAATAATGAGATATTGGGTGTTAAGAATCCAACACAAAAAGCAAAAACTAAATCTAAGGTTTTCTCAGGCTCAAGTACATCAATCTTTACAAAATAGGTAAGCCAAAGCATAGCACCACAAATGGCTCCTAAAACTGGTGCTATTTGCAAGATGTTCTCCGAATTAAACATATCGTTGGTACGTTAAACAAAAAATCCCTTGATAGTCAAGGGATTTTTTAATTTCAATTTATGTAAGAATTAGCTGTTAATGCTTATTTTTTTATCTAACTCTTCAATGTAAGCTTTAAAACGTTTATCAGTATCCATTAAATTATTCACTGTTCTGCAGGCATGCAACACCGTCGCATGATCTTTGCCACCACAATGCATTCCAATCGTTGCTAATGAGGATTTCGTCATTGATTTTGCAAAATACATAGCAATCTGACGTGCTTGAACGACTTCACGTTTTCTTGTTTTTGATTTCATTAAATCAATGTTCAAATCAAAATAATCACAAACAACTTTTTGTATATAATCAATAGATACTTCACGTGCAGTAGATTTAACAAATTTGTCAATCATTTGCTTGGCTAATTCTAATGTAATTACTTTTTTATTTAAAGATGACTGAGCTAATAATGAAATCAATGCGCCTTCCAATTCACGTACATTAGATGTAATACTGTAAGCGAGATACTCACAAACTTCTTTTGGTAATTGAATGCCCTCATTATAAACTTTTTTCTCTAAAATGGCAATCCGAGTTTCTAACCCTGGCGTCTGCAAATCTGCGCTTAATCCCCATTTAAAACGAGATAACAAACGTTGCTCAATACCAAGCATTTCTACTGGAGCTCTATCAGCCGTTAAAATAATTTGTTTCCCTAATTGATGTAAATGATTGAAAATGTGAAAAAATACATCTTGCGTTTTTTCTTTTCCAGCTAAATACTGGATATCATCAATGATCAACGTATCAATCATTTGATAAAAATGAACAAAATCATTTTGATTATTATTTTTGATCGAATCAATAAATTGAGAAATAAATTTCTCGGATTGAACGTATAAAACAGTTTTATTAGGAAAGTTCTTTTTTATGTCTATTCCTATGGCTTGTACCAAATGGGTTTTACCTAAACCAACACCACCATATAATAACAAAGGGTTGAATGCAGTTCCGCCAGGTTTTTGAGAAACTGCGTAACCAGCGGAACGAGCTAAACGGTTACAATCACCTTCAATAAAATTATCAAAGCTATAGTTAGGATTTAATTGAGATTCGACAGAAACTTTCTTAAGACCAGGAATAATAAATGGGTTTCTGATTATATTGCCTTCTATAGGCATAGAAACTGGATTATTCCTTAAATTAGTATTGATATTAGGGACATTAACAGTAACTGCTTTTTCAGACTTTCCAGTACCATTATCCATCACGATGCTGTATTCTATTCTTCCTTCAGCGCCTAACTCTTTCTTAATTACTTTCTTAATAATAGATATATAGTGTTCTTCTAACCATTCATAAAAAAATTGGGAAGGAACCTGAATGTTTAATACATTCTCTTTAATTTTTATTGCTTTAATTGGCTCGAACCAAGTTGCAAAATTTTGCGGACTAACATTATCTTGGATTACTTTTAAGCAATTTTTCCACACAGTTTCCGCAGTTTTTTCCTTCATAAATTAAAAAGTTATTAAGTGTATAATGTTTAGTGTTATTAACAGGTACGAGTTTGTAAATATATAATGAATATTCATGCAAGCAAGAAAAAAAATTAAAATAATTTTATGTTTTTTTTTACTTAGTACTTGTTTTTTAAAAATATTTCATTTAGCTGATTTTAAATGACAAGCGTAATTCGGTCATTTTAAAATAACTTTATCAAAAAATAAGAAAGTATCATCTAAATTTGTCAACATATAATATAAGTGAGATAATATGATACGAAATGAAACGATTTTGAGAGTTCGCTACGGTGAAACAGATCAAATGGGCTATGTTTATTACGGCAATTATGCCCAATATTTGGAAGTTGGTCGTGTGGAAGCAATGCGAAGCCTTGGAATCAGTTACAAAGAAATGGAAGAAAATGGCATCTTAATGCCAGTCATTAATTTAACCATCAATTACAAAAAGCCTGCCCTGTATGACGATGAAGTTCGAGTTGTAACCACAGTTAATCAATTGCCAACGGTAAGAATTATTTTCAACTATGAGTGCTATAATCAAAATAATGAACTCTTAAATACTGCTTCTGTTACTTTGGTTTTTATTGATAAACTTAAAAATAAACCTACCGCGCCGCCAGATTGGTTTTTAGACAGGTTTGAAGAAAAATTTGAAAATTTGAGTTCAAAATGATTCTATACACTTTACAAAATTAACAGCGCCTTTCGCTATTAAAATCTGATTTCACAACCAGGCAAAAGTGCTTTTAACTCACTGATATATTCTTTTGAAAATCCATTCCCGCGGACATCAAGCAAACTCAAGTTTTCGAGCTGAGAAATAGTATCGGGCAACTTACTTAAATGATTTCCTTTTACTGAAAGCAAACGTAAATTTTTTGCTTTGTAGATTTGATATGGGATGTTGTGCAACTGATTACCATCCAAAACCAAAACTTCTAAATTCGAAAGGTTTTCAAAATGTTTAGTGATATAAAATATGTTGACGTTTATTAAACTTAAAAAATGAAGTTTTTCTATTTGAAATAAATCAACAGGAAAGCTATCTAATACACAATTTTCGATAGATAACTCTTCTAAATTTTTTAAATACTTTAATGTGTTCGGCAACCTTAAGGTATCATAGGTGGAAGATATTTTAAATACTTTTAGCTTGTTTAAATAAGCAATATCAGAAGGTATACTGTCGAATTTAGCGCCAAAAAACTCAAGATAATTTAATTGTTGTAATTTATTTATCTCTAAAGGAAATTGAGAAAATTCATTATTGTAGCTTGCAAAATAGATTAAATTCGTAAGATCTAAGAAGCTAACTGGAAGATTTATTATTTCATTTCCTCTAAGTTTAAGAGCTTGTAAATCGCGAAGCTTTCCGATTTTAGCAAATAATTTTGGATTAATTTTTTTGTAACTCAAATCCAATTTATAAACGCCTTTCGTCAGATCTAAAGCTTCTTTTAAATCGGAATAAACTTTAGTGCCAAATAATCCATAATTATCAAGATCATTCTGTTGAGAAAAAACAAATGAAGCAAAAAAGAGAAATATAAAAGTTAGTTTATTCATCGGCAGATTTGATGGTTTTTAATTGTCTTAATGAAATATATCATGTCGAGCTTATGCTTGTTGGTTATTTCGTATTGATGTAAACGAATATACAAACTATTTTAAATTAGCATTTAATGCTTATTAAAATATTACTGACAAATCAAAAGATCTTTTTATTGTCGATTAATGTATCTTCGAGCCAACTAATAAAATAGAAATGACGCATCAAGAACAATATATTTCATTACTAAGCAAATCTCTTTCACAAAACACTTTCGTTAAATTGTCTCTGTCCAATTACAAGGGCTTGACAGAAGGACTAAAAAATTGTTATGTCAAAAAAATACAAATTAAAAACGAAGAAAAATTAAGTTTTACTTTTCGGTATCAAACAAATGATATTGTAAAAAATCATTCGATTGCTGAAGGCTTGAACAGAATAAACGAATTAACTTCACCAAGTGAATTTAAATCATCAGCACTATTCACTACAGAATTTGATTTACATTTTGAATATTTAAATACTGACAAAATAATATTTAAAAAAAATGTTGCTTCGAAAAAAGAATTGCCTTCTCTAAATCATAACATTGAAAAAAAAAGGTTGATTCAAGCGGATGGTAAATCGTATTTATATCACTTAGACTTGACGGATGAAAAAGGTAAGGTTCATCAAAATTCGCAAGATAAATTCAAGCAAATAAATCATTATATTGAATTATTAAATCCATTAATAAAAAAAATACCAACTCATCAAACCCTTCAAATAACTGATATGGGTTCAGGAAAAGGCTACTTAACTTTTTCTCTTTACGATTACCTTGTTAACACCTTAAAAATAAATACTAAAATAACTGGTATTGAAATAAAAAAAGATTTAGTTGAAATTTGTAATCAACTAGCCGAAAAATCAAATTTTCAGAACCTTCATTTTGAGCAAGGAACAATTGCTGAATTTAATTCAAAACATACAAACGTCTTAATTGCACTGCACGCCTGTGACACGGCTACAGACGATGCCATTTATAAAGGAATAATTGGAGGTGCTGATTTAATTGTTGTTGCGCCTTGCTGTCATAAACAAATACGACATGAAATTGAAAAACATAAAGTAAAAAATGAATTGAATTTTTTGATTAAGCATGGCATTTTTCTAGAACGTCAAGCTGAAATGGTTACCGACGGCTTACGCTCATTAATTTTAGAATACCATGGCTATACAACAAAAATTATGGAGTTTGTTTCCGATTTGCATACACCAAAAAATGTGATGATTACCGCTGAAAAAAAATCAAAAAACGATTCAGAAAAAAAAGAAATTTTATCCAAAATAAAAGAAATTAAAAAATACTTTGGAATTGAATTTCATCAATTAGAAAAATTATTTGGAATATAACTTAAGCAGAAAGTATATCCAATATCGATAACATTTCGGAATTTAATTCTTCAATGTGCTTGATGGCATTATCGAATGGTGTATAACTCACTTCTTTGTTAACAATGCCTATCATCTCATTGCTGCGATTATTTTGTAATGCTTTAACAGCATAATATCCCATTAAACTAGCATTAACGCGTTCCATACAAGTTGGATTTCCGCCTCTCTGTATATGACCTAAAATAGAAATTCTAATATCAAACTCTGGCCATTCTCTTTTTAAAATATTTCCGATGGCCACTGCACCTCCATGTTCATCACCTTCAGCCACAATAATAATTCTACTCTTTTTAGTAAGTCGCCAAGTTTTTTTCTTTTCTAATAATTTTTCTAAATCTCCTTTTCTCTCTGGAATCAATATAGCCTCTGCTCCACAAGCAATTGCCGAACGTAAGGCAATTAAACCTGCATCTCGGCCCATCACTTCCACCACAAAAATACGATCATGACTCTCCGCTGTATCTCTAATTTTATCGATGGCTTCAACAACTGTATTAATAGCTGTATCGTATCCAATTGTAAAATCAGTTCCAATTAAATCATTATCAATGGTGCCCGGACAACCAATTATTTTAATGTCATGAACTTTACTCAATGCCAAAGCGCCTCTAAAACTTCCATCTCCTCCTATGACAATAAATCCATCTAAATGATGACTGTCGAGTGTTTCCGATGCTTTTTGAAGACCTTCATTGGTCATAAATCGTTTGCTCCTGGCAGTTTTTAAAATCGTTCCACCACGGTGAATGATATTAGCAACTTTATCTGTTGTTAAATGAATAAAATCATTATCAATTAAACCTTCGTAACCATGATAAAAACCAACGACCTCAATGCCTTGAACACTTGCTGTTCGAACAACAGAGCGTAAACATGCATTCATTCCAGGCGAATCACCGCCAGAAGTAATAATTCCAATTTTTTTCATTGATGGTTTTTAAGATTTTCAAAAAAGTAAATCACAATTTTATTATCGCAAACGAATATACAAAACTCTTGCTAAAAAAATAATGAGCATCTTTCGGTCATGTTGGGCAAATGTATTTTTTAAAAAATGATTTTTAATCAAGAAATGTTAGATACAAATTTTAATTGAACACTTTCTTTTCAAAGATATAAATGTAGATGGCATAGAAGATAATACCCAAATTGCTGATGCCTAATAATCCCAACACTTCTACACGATCAGATAACTCATTACCAAGAAAATCACTTGAATTAGCGCCAAAAAAGAAAATAAGAATAATAAAGATGAATAATTTAATATAACTTGATTTTATAAAAAGAAAATTTAAACCCAACATAATTAAAGGAAGTGAAAGCAAGAAATGTTCCGTATCTGTTATGACAAGGTTGGGGATGATTGCAATGAAAACAAGGTAATCAATAATTAGTGTTTTGGTTTTTGATAATTCAGTTTCAATAATATTTTTATGTCGTAAAATAAAAGTCAGGATGTAAAAAATAAAAACAATACCGACAACAATTGCAATATTAATTGAATAAGGATAAATATAAGTTTGAAATAAAGACTGGATGGTATGATTGCTTGTCAAATACGTTGAATGTTGCTGCATGGCTTCAATCCATTCTTTGTGAAGATTCACACTCTTTGTAAAACCTAAAAACAAAAAAGGAATCAAGAAAGAAATAAACCATGATATCGCTATTCCATAAAAGGCTTTTGTTTTTTTATGAAAAAGTAAAGGAATAAGCAACAATAAAAAATAAGGCTTTACAACCATCGCAAAACCAATGAAAATGCCTGCCATCAGTAAACGAGATTTGATTAAGAGAAGCAACCCAATGGTAAGTATGAGAAGAAGTATGATATTTACATTTCCCAAATGCAATTCTCGCACCAAGTGAATTGCTACACAAATTAGACTAATGGACAACAAAGTATTTTTACGATGGGTAGTATTGTTTGGGAAATAATTTTCAATAATTTTCTGAATGACAATAATGGTGCAAACGGTGCAAATGGATATAACTAAAAAATGAATTACGCTTGCAACGGCGAACGAAAAAAATGTGTAAGGAACAAAAATAAATAAGACAAGTGGCGAATATTTAAAAAAACCAGTTTCTAATCCAAATGGCACTCCATATACTTTTGCGCCGTTTAAAAGAGCAGATGATGCGGAATAATAAACTTTAAAATCATGTAGCCAAAAGCGACCATTGATGTTTTCTATTGTAAATATTGCAATAAAAATGAAAGCTGCAAAGAATAAAAAACCCTTGAACGTTGATAATAATAATTTGATATGATTTACCACGAATCTTTTCTATAACTCTAATTTAGCAAATTTAGAATGTGCTAATTATTATGTCAAATATAATTACTATTTCTGACAGCATTGTTAGAGTTACCATTATTGATTTTTTTTTTCAACCACAGCTAGAAGTTTCAAAATCATAAAAACATTTGATTAATTCTTCAAGAAAATTAAAACCACTGTATTCCAATTTTCAAATAAGTATTTTTTATTTTATATCAGGCACAGGTAATAACACACCACCAAACAGTAAATAAGCCCATAATAAAGTCCATACAATATTAAATAGCTGTGCCCCGATGAATGCAACTGCTGGCCGACTTCCTTGTTCGCTTAACAAATCAGAAAATTTAGCCTCGAGGTCTATAGCAACAAACGCCAAGGAAAACCACATGATTCGAAGGCTATTTAAAATCCCACTCACTTGTTTTGTGGTGTCAGTTGAAATGACAAATGATAATCAACCAGTTAAGAAAGTATAAAGCAAAAATATTATCAACAAATAACTGATTGGGAATCAGAATTTGTATTGATTTTTGAAGAAAATATTTATGCTTTTTGCTCATTATTTGCTTTACTTGAAAGCAAAAGTGCAAAGACATTTAGAAAAACATTTTCAAGAAGTTAAATCCGTATAAAAAAAGTACAATGAAT
>Ga0315900_10005340_pt1 | contig 17676 bp, 14 predicted proteins | sample LakEriMetagenome_FD_203521 | JGI IMG/M metagenome (GOLD analysis project Ga0315900, IMG submission 203521) | Freshwater fungal communities from buoy surface, Lake Erie, Ohio, United States - Buoy 12 MA114 | ecosystem: Environmental > Aquatic > Freshwater > Lake > Lake biofilm | place: USA: Lake... | reverse complement strand
GCGCGCTCGCGGTAAGGCGGGCCGGATCCGCCGGCCCCGGCATGCGCGCCCCGCCGGGGCTCGGCCTTTCCCGCACCCACCGCCAAGCGCTCATAGCGCGGGCCTAGAAAGCGATTGAAGTTGAACGAAAATACTGAAGTGACCGCCGCCGAGGCTGTCCAAGCCGACCCTCAAACCCTGCCCGTGCCGCCTGAAACGCCGGAAACCGCGCTGGTCGAGACCGCCCCCGTGGCGGAAGAAACCGCGCCCGAAGCCGCGCTGGCCGCCGAGGAAGACCGCCCCACATTCGATTCCATCGGCCTTTCGGAAGAAATCGTGAAGGCGGTGACGGAATCAGGCTATCGCCACCCCACCCCCATTCAGGAACAGGCGATCCCGCAGGTGCTGATGGGGCGCGATGTGCTGGGTTGCGCGCAAACCGGCACGGGCAAAACCGCGTCCTTCGTGCTGCCCATGCTGGATATCCTGGCCGGATCACGCGCCAAGGCACGCATGCCGCGCAGCCTGATCCTGGAACCAACGCGAGAGCTTGCGTTGCAGGTCGCCGAGAATTTCGAGAAATACGGCAAATACCTGAAGCTCAACCACGCGCTGCTGATTGGCGGCGAAAGCATGAATGACCAGCGCGATGTGCTGGAAAAAGGCGTGGATGTGCTGATCGCCACACCAGGCCGCTTGCTCGATTTGTTTGATCGGGGCCGCGTGCTGCTTGCCGATTGCAAGGTGCTGGTGATTGATGAAGCGGACCGGATGCTCGATATGGGCTTTATTCCGGATGTGGAGCGTATTGTCTCCATGCTGCCGCCCTTGCGCCAGACTTTGTTCTTCAGCGCCACCATGGCGCCGGAAATCCGCCGCCTAGCTGATGCCTTCCTGTCCAACCCGAAGGAAATCACGGTTACCCGGCCGGCTTCGGTGGCGACCACGATCACAACTGGCCTCGCTTACGTGCAGCCTTTTGATAAGCGCGAGGCGTTGCGTCGGCTGATCCGGCGCGAACAGGTGACGAATGCGCTGATCTTCTGCAATCGCAAGATCGAAGTGGATATCCTGTATAAATCGCTGAAGAAGCACGGCTTCAGCGTGGGCGCCTTGCATGGCGATATGGATCAATCGCAACGCTTCGCGACACTCAACGCCTTCAAGGCGGATGAATTGCAGCTGCTGGTCTGTTCCGATGTCGCCGCACGCGGTCTTGATATCGGCGGCTTGTCGCATGTGTTCAATTTCGATGTGCCCTTCCATTCGGAAGATTACGTGCACCGCATTGGCCGCACCGGCCGCGCCGGGCGTGAAGGCCATGCCTATACGATCGCGACCGCCGATGATGCGAAGAATGTCGCCGCCATCGAAAAACTGACCGGCAAACCCATCCCCCTTCTGGATATTGAAGGGCTGGAGCCGGTGACGGAAGCTGAAATTCAGGAAGCCATGACCTCCACCAAGCGTGGTCGCGGCCGTGGCGGTCCGGCGCGTCGGCCGGATCGGCGTGATGGCGGGCGTGGCCGGCCGGAACGTGGCCGCCGCGATGGTCAGGAACGCGCCCCGCGCCCGGAAGCGCCGGAAGAAATCGCAGCCGACGCCCCCGCGCGGCGGGAGCGCCCGGAACGTCGCCCACGCCCCGATGCGCCAGAGGGGCGTGAGGCTCCGCGCCGGGATCGTGCGCCGCGGCGGGACCGCGACGCGCAGCCGAGTGAATTCGCCCTGCGCGAAGCCGCCATGCGTGACCTGCCGACCCGGGACCGCGAAGCGCCGCGCCAGGATCGGGATTATCGCAACCGCGACCGCCGCGATGATCTTGGCCCGCCCGTGCAGGGGTTCGGTGATTTGGTGCCGGCCTTTATGCTGATCCCGATTCCCCGGCCCCGCCGCGCTGCGGCACCGGCGGTGGTCGAGGCCGCGCCAGAGGTTGACGCCGCCTGACGCGCCCGCAAACTCCATTTTATCGCCCAAGACGAAGCTTGAGTTGAGGATAGCCACATGAATGTCGTGACCCCACCGAAGAAGACCGCCATTGCGCCCTTCACCTGGGAAGACCCGCTGCTGCTTGAAGAAGCGCTGACGGAAGAAGAACGCATGATCCGCGACAGCGCCCGGCAATTCTGCCAGGAACGCCTGATGCCGCGCGTGCTGGAAGCCAATCGGCATGAGCGTTTTGATCGCGAAATCATGAATGAATTCGGCGAAATGGGTTTTCTCGGCGCCACGCTGGATGGCTATGGCTGCGCCGGCGTTTCCTATGTCGCCTATGGGCTGATGGCGCGCGAAGTGGAACGCGTTGATTCCGGCTATCGCAGCGCGTTTAGCGTGCAATCATCGCTCGTGATGTTTCCGATCCATGCCTATGGCTCGGAAGAACAGAAGCAAAAATACCTGCCGAAGCTCCGCACCGGGGAATGGGTGGGCTGCTTTGGCCTGACCGAGCCTGATGCGGGGTCTGATCCTTCTTCCATGCGCACGCGCGCGACCAAGGTGGATGGCGGCTGGAAGCTTTCGGGCTCGAAAACCTGGATTTCCAATTCACCCATCGCCGATGTCTGCCTGGTCTGGGCCAAGGATGATGAAGGCATTCTACGCGGCTTCCTGTTGGATCGCGGCATGAAGGGGCTCACTACGCCCAAGATCGAAGGCAAGTTCAGCCTGCGCGCTTCCGTCACCGGCATGATCATGATGGATGAGGTTTTCGTGCCGGAAGAAAACCGCCTGCCGGGCGTGCGGTCTCTGGCGGGTCCCTTCTCCTGCCTCAATCGCGCGCGTTATGGCATTGCCTGGGGTGCGATGGGGGCGGCGGAATTCTGCTGGCATGCGGCGCGGGAATACACGCTGAACCGCATCATGTTCGGCAAGCCGCTGGCGGCGACGCAATTGGTGCAGAAGAAGCTCGCTGACATGCAAACCGAAATCACGCTCGGCCTGCATGCGGTGCTGCGCGTGGGGCGGCTATTCGATGAACAAAAGGCCGCGCCCGAGATGATCAGCCTGGTCAAGCGCAATAATTGCGGTAAGGCTTTGGATATCGCCCGCGTTGCGCGTGACATGCATGGCGGCAATGGCATTGTGGATGAGTATCATGTGATCCGCCACGTCATGAACCTTGAGACGGTCAATACCTATGAAGGCACGCATGATGTGCATGCGCTGATCCTGGGCCGGGCGCAGACCGGGTTGAACGCCTTCGGCTGATCACGCCGAAGCGCCAGCCGTGGAAATCCTGATTGAGCGTATGGGCGCGGGCGGCGATGGCATCGCCCCCGGTCCGATCTATGTGCCGCAGGCGCTTCCGGGCGAAAGGCTGCATGTCGAAATCAATGGCAAGCGTGGCGATGGTGCGCTGGCCACGATCCATGAAATCCTAAACCCAAGTCTTGATCGCATCGCGCCTGCTTGCGCGCATTTTCCTGAAGGCTGCGGCGGCTGCGCGTTGCAACATTGGGCGCCGGCGCCGCAGGCCGCCTGGAAGCGCGACAAGCTGCGTGTTGCCCTGGCACGTGGCGGTTTTGCCGAAGCCCCCATTGCCGAGACCATCACCACGCCCCCTGGCGCGCGCCGGCGCGCTGATTTCGCCATCAGGCGCGGGACGGATGGGCTCCGGCTTGGCTTTCACGCGGCGGGCAGTGCGGCCATTCTGGATATCGCTGCCTGCCCGGTGCTGCATCCGCGCCTGGTCGCGGTGCTGAAGCCGCTGCGCGATCTGCTGCCACGCCTGCCGGCGCTGAAGCGCGATGGCTCGGCGGTGCTGAACCTGCTGGATAGCGGGCCTGATTTGCTGCTCCGCACCGATGGCACTTTGGATGCGGCGGGGCGCGCGCTGCTCGCGGGCTTCGCGGCGGCGCAGGGACTCGCGCGAATCGCCTGGGCGCGCGGCAATGGCCCGCAAGAGGTCGCGGCCCAGCTTGGGCCGGTCGCCATCACGCTGAGTGGTGTGGCGGTGACACCCGCCCCGGGCGCCTTCCTGCAAGCGAGCCCCGAGGGCGAGCAGGCCATCATCGCCGCCATGCTGGCTGGCCTGCCCGCAAAGCTTGCCGGGCGCGGGAGGATTGCTGATCTTCATGCCGGTTATGGCACACTCAGCCTCGCTTTGGCGCGGCGGGGCAGGGTGACGGCCTTCGAATCGGATGGCGCGGCGGTGGCGGCCCTTGCCAATGCTGCCGCCAAGGCGGGGCTGCCCTTGGCCGCGACGCGGCGCGATTTGGCGCGCCAGCCACTGACAGTTGCGGAATTGGCGCCCTTTGCCGCTGTGGTGCTGGACCCGCCCTTTGCCGGGGCCGAGGAGCAGGCGGGCTTACTGGCGCGCTCCGCCGTGCCGGCGGTGATTTATGTCTCCTGCAACCCGCAAGCACTGGCGCGGGATTTGCGCTTCTTTGCCGATCAGGGCTGGCGGGTGGATGCCGCCACGCCGATTGATCAGTTCTTGTGGTCCGGCCAGTTAGAAGCGGTCGTCACGCTCAGCCGGCCGGCCAAAGGGAAACGATAGGCTGTCTTACTCGGCCTTGATGCCAAGGCCGCGCACTTCCGGTTCCCAAAAGGCGATTTCCTCCCGCACATAGGCCGCGAATCGCTCTGGCGTGTAGCCGCGCATGGCGGGGGTGCCCATTTCCTCAAAGCGCTGATTGATCGTCGAATCGGACAGCGCCTGTTCGGTCGCCGCTGCCATGCGGTTCACAATGGCGGCCGGCGTGCCGCGCGGGGCGAAGAAGCCATACCAGGAATGGGATTTATAGCCCGCTATTCCCGCCTCAGCCGCTGTTGGCACATTGGGCAGCAGGGAAGACCGCTGATCGGTCGCCACAAACAGTACCCGCGCCGTGCCGGCATCCTGAAACCCCTTCAGGATAGAGGGGATGTCGCAGCAGAATTGAATTTCTCCGGCGGTCAGCGCGGTAAAGACCTGCCCGCCACCGCGATAGGGCACATGCACGGCCTCTGTCCCCGTCCGCACCAGGAAACTGGCCGAGGCGATATGCCCCGAAGTGCCAATGCCGGAGGAGCCATATTGATAGCGCCCAGGCGCCGCCTTCAGCGTTGCGATGAATTCCGCGGCCGTCGTGGGCGCGAAATTGCGCGTGGTGACAGCAAGCGCGATGGGCACAAAGACGGTTGGTGCTACCGCCACCAGATCGGTCCGCGCATCAAAGGGCACCGGGGCGGGCAGGCCGCGGGCGAGTGCGATGGGGGAGAGGGTGGAAAGCACGAAAACATCGCCATTGGCGGGCTGCTTTGCCACATAATCCGTGCCGACCACACCGCCCGCGCCGGGGCGGTTTTCCAGCACCACCGGCTGGCCCAGGATTTCCGCCAATTTGGGGGCCAAAAGCCGTGTGGTGATATCCGTCCCGCCCCCCGTGCCGAAGGGAATCACAATCCGCACAGGCCGCGTTGGCCAAGGCGCCTGGGCATAGGCAGGGGCGGCGAGCGGGCTCAATGCCAGCGGGGCGGCCCATAGGCTACGGCGGGTAGTGGTGGTCACGGCAATTCTCCTTCAACATGCAAGTCATTGTTTTTGCGTTATTCCGCACAGCATTGCGGCGTCCCTGCGGGGCAATTAAACGCCAAGCGGCCCGCCAGCGAAAGGGGCTTCGCCCTGGGGCGAAACGAGAACAAAATGGCGCTGCCCCAATTGCCCCGGCTTTTGCAAGCCCAGAATCACGCACCGCATCTAGTGGTATCGCGACTGTGGCAAGACTACATCTTGTGGTCAGACTGTAACTTGGGGCATGATCCGACTTCGGGGGAAGTTCTCAGGGGGTTATCCGTGTTCGACGCAGTTCAACTTGAAGGCCATGGCCAAGTACGCATTGATCGCTCACGCGATGCACTGCTGACCGATTTCGGCAAGGCCACATTAGATGATCGTTATTTGCTGCCAGGCGAATCCTATCAGGATTTGTTTGCTCGAGTCGCATCCGCTTATGGCGATGATGCGGCGCATGCGCAGCGGATTTATGACTATATTTCTCGGCTCTGGTTCATGCCGGCGACACCCGTGTTGTCCAATGGCGGCACGACTCGCGGCTTGCCGATTTCCTGCTTCCTGAATGAAGCCTCTGACAGCCTTGATGGCATTGTCGGGCTTTGGAATGAGAATGTTTGGCTCGCGGCCAAGGGCGGTGGCATCGGTTCCTATTGGGGGAATCTGCGCGGCATTGGCGAAAAGGTTGGCCGTAACGGCAAGACCTCGGGCGTTATTCCCTTCATTCGCGTGATGGATAGCCTGACGCTGGCGATTTCCCAGGGGTCACTCCGCCGTGGATCAGCGGCTTGCTACCTGCCTGTTAATCACCCGGAAATCGAAGAATTCCTGGAAATGCGCCGCCCAACCGGCGGTGATCCGAATCGCAAGGCGCTCAATCTCCATCACGGCGTTCTGATCCCCGATGCCTTCATGCGCGCGGTGGAAGCGGATGAGGAATGGGCGCTGGTCTCGCCCAAGGATGGCGCGCTGATGAAGAAGGTCTCTGCACGGGGCCTTTGGATTCGCATCCTGACCGCGCGCATCGAAACCGGTGAGCCCTACATCATTTATTCCGATCACGTGAATAATGCGCGGCCAGAGCATCAGAAGTTGGCGGGGCTTGAGGTCAAAACCTCAAACCTGTGCTCGGAAATCACGCTGCCGACCGGGATTGATCAGCATGGGGAACAGCGCACGGCGGTGTGCTGCCTGTCGTCGCTCAATCTTGAGACCTGGTTTGAATGGAAGGATGAGGCGCAGTTCATCCCCGATGTGATGCGCTTCCTGGATAATGTGCTGCAATCCTTCATTGATACCGCGCCCGATTCCATGGCGCGGGCGCGCTATAGCGCCATGCGGGAACGCTCGGTCGGGCTTGGGGTGATGGGCTATCATTCCTTCCTGCAGGCGTTGAATGTGCCGTTCGAAAGCGTGGTGGCGAAGGTGTGGAATATGCGGATGTTCAAGCATATCCGCGCCCAGGCTGACACTGCCTCGCGCCTGCTGGCCGAAGAACGCGGCCCCTGCCCCGATGCAGCCGAATACGGCTTCATGGAGCGTTTTTCGAACAAGATCGCGATCGCGCCGACCGCTTCCATCAGCATCATTTGCGGTGGGGCGAGCCCGGGGATCGAACCCATCGCGGCCAATGTCTATAATCACAAGACGCTGTCCGGTTCCTTCATTGTGCGCAACCCGTATCTGAAGAAGGTACTGGCGAAGCATGATCGCGATGATGATGATACCTGGACCACTATCACGGTGAATAAGGGCAGCGTGCAGCATCTGGATTTCCTGACGGAACAGGAAAAGGCCACCTTCAAGACGGCGTTTGAATTGGATCAGCGCTGGGTGGTGGAACATGCGGCAGATCGCACGCCCTATATCTGCCAATCGCAATCGGTGAATCTGTTCCTGCCGGCCAATGTGCATAAGCGGGATTTGCACCAGATCCACATGACGGCGTGGAAGAAGGGCGTGAAGTCGCTTTATTACTGCCGCAGCCTTTCGATTCAGCGCGCGGATGCCATCAGCGAAAAGGTGGCGCCGCAGGCAGCCCTTGGCGTGGCGGCGCCGGCCAATGACCAGGCGCAATTGCCTCTGGTGGCGGCGGTGCCGGCGACCAACAATAATTACGAAGAATGTTTGGCCTGCCAATAAAGCTGCGTTAGACTACCTTTAATCCGCCCCCAGCCTTGGGGGCGGTAAGCCCGAAATGGGCGCGGGAGGAAGTCTGTTATGTTCAAGCGTCGCAGCCTGCTGGCCGCCGGGATGGCCAGCACCATCATCACCAAAGCCAAGGCACAAGCGAGCACTTGGCCGGATCGTCCGATACGGATGATCATTGGCTATCCTGCCGGTGGCCCCACGGATTTTCCGGGGCGGTTGCTGCAGGAACCGCTGCAACGGCTTTGGGGCCAGCCCATCGTCATTGAAAATCGCCCGGGCGCGAGCCAGGTGATTGCCTCTGAAATGGTCGCGCGCTCAGCGCCCGATGGCTATACGATTTTCCTCGCGGCCAGCACCCATGCCAGCAATGCGGCGGTCTATGCGCGGCTCCCCTATGACACGATCAATGATTTCACGCCGATTGTGAATATCTATGCCTCGCCGACCGTCTTGTTCACCGGCGCGGGGCAGCCCTTCCGCACGGCGCAGGAATTGGTCGCGGCAGCGCGGCGTGATCCCGGTATGGCTTTCGCTTCTTCCGGCAATGGTGCGTCTGGGCATTTCGCGCTTGAGATGTTCCGCAAGAAAATGAACCTTGATCTGACCCATGTTGCCTATCGCGGCGCGGCGCCGGCGTTGCAGGATGTGGTAGCGGGGCGCGTGCCGGGGACTTTCAGCACGCTATCCGGGGCGATTGGCCTGGCGCGCGAGGGCAAGCTCCGCCCGCTCGCGATTGGCACGCCGCAGCGCGTGCCGGCGCTGCCCGATGTGCCGACCTTGGATGAGCTCGGCATGGGCATTCCAGACACCAGCCCCTGGTACGGCTTTATCGCGCCCCGTGGTGTTTCGCGCGATATCGTGGATCGCATCGCACGCGATGTGCAGGGCTTACTGCGCGATCCCACGATCCGCCAGCGACTGCTCGATCAGGGTGGCGTGATTCTGGGTGAGGGGCCTGAGGTTTTCGCAGCCCGCATTGCCCGCGAATTGGCGGAAAACATCGTGGTCGCGCGGGAGGCGAATATCCGCGTGGAATAGCCCCACCACAATATCTTGCGTTGAGTGATTGCCCGACCCACCAATTGTGGTAAAAGCATCGCTCCTCTGACAAGATGGGATTCGATACAATGGCCGATGGCATGATGCGGGATGAATTGCCGGTGAAATTCGATCTTTTGACTTCGAACCCCGTCTACAAACCCTTCCGTTACCCCTGGGCCTATGAAGCCTGGTTGCAGCAGCAGCGCATTCATTGGCTGCCGGAAGAAGTGCCATTGGCCGATGACGTGAAGGATTGGCAGAAGAATCTGACGCCATCGGAGCGTAATCTGCTGACGCAGATTTTCCGCTTCTTCACCCAGGCGGATGTCGAGGTGAATAATTGTTACATGAAGCATTATTCGCAGGTGTTTAAGCCGACGGAAGTGCTGATGATGCTCTCGGCCTTCTCAAATATCGAAACGGTGCATATCGCGGCCTATAGCCATTTGCTCGATACCATCGGCATGCCTGAAATCGAATATACGGCCTTCCTCAAATACAAGGAGATGAAGGACAAATACGATTACATGCATAGCTTCAGCGTTGCGAATAAGGCCGAAATCGCGAAGACGCTGGCCGCTTTTGGCGCCTTCACCGAAGGGTTACAACTTTTCGCCTCCTTCGCGATTCTGATGAATTTCCCGCGCTTCAACAAGATGAAGGGCATGGGCCAGATCGTGAGCTGGTCCGTGCGGGATGAGACGCTGCACTGCCTTTCCGTGATTCGGCTGTTCCGCACCTTCGTGCAGGAAAACCCGGAAATCTGGACGGAGGAATTCCGCCGCGATCTTTACTTGGTTTGCGCCACCATCGTTGATCATGAAGACGCCTTCATTGATCTGGCGTTTGAATTGGGCGGTGTGCAGGGCCTGGATGCCTCGCTCACCAAGCAATATATCCGCTTCATCGCGGATCGCCGCTTGCAGCAGCTTGGCCTGGAGCCGCTCTATAAGATTGAGAAGAATCCGCTGCCTTGGCTCGATGAAATGCTGAATGCGGTGGAGCACGCGAATTTCTTCGAAAACCGCGCCACTGAATATTCGAAGGCAAGCACGGCCGGTTCCTGGGAAGAAGCCTTTGCCGATAGCGCGTTTTCTTCACCGCAGCCGGAAGGTGACATCGAACTCGCGCGGCATTGACGCTCTGTGTTCACGCTTGGTGAATTGGAAGAGGCAGCGCGGCTGGTCCATGCTGCCTTTCCGCCAACACCGCAATATGCGTGGCCCTTGCTGGCGCAACGTGTGGCGGCTGAGGTTTGGGTCAAGCATGAAAACCACACGCCGACTGGCGCCTTCAAGGTGCGCGGCGGTTTGGTTTTCATGGAAAGGCTGAAACGCGAAAGCCCCGATGTCCCAGGCGTGGTGAGTGCAACGCGCGGCAATCATGGCCAATCGCTCGCCTATGCCGGGGCGCGGCATGGCATACCAGTGACCATTCTGGTGCCGCGCGGCAATAGCACGGAAAAGAACAATGCCATGCGCGCGCAAGGGGCGCGGTTGATTGAGCATGGCGCGGATTTTGACGAGGCGCGGGAAGAAGCCGCGCGGCTCGCCAAGGCGGAAGGCTTGCTGTTTGCGCCATCCTTTGCGCGCGATCTGGTGCTGGGGGTCGCGACCTATGCGCTGGAATTGCTGCGCGCCGCGCCGCCACTTGCCGCACTTTATGTGCCAATCGGGCTTGGGTCAGGCATTTGTGGCTGCATCCTGGCGCGCGATCTTCTGGGGCTTCCTACTGAGATCATTGGCGTGCAAAGCACCGAAGCGCCGGCCTATGCGCTTTCCTTCGCCGCAGGGCGCGTGGTCACAACACCAACTGCCAATACGCGCGCCGATGGCATGGCAACGCGCCTGCCGGATGCCGGCGCGCTTGAGATCATCCGCAAAGGGGCGGCGCGTATTGTGACCGTGACGGATGATGAGGTGGCCGCCGCCATGCGTGCCTATTGGCAGGATACGCATAATCTGACGGAAGGCGCGGGCGCCGCGCCGCTGGCTGCGCTGATGCAGGAAGGCGCTGCCATGCGCGGTAAGCGTGTGGGCGTGGTGCTCTGCGGTGGCAATATTGATCTTGCGCTGTTCCGCGATTGGGTGATGGCGGGCGCCTGAGAGGCGCCGTGAATCAAAGCGCGAAAAGCCGCCCCGCGCCCTTGATCATCGCGGGATTACGGCCCGCCGCACGGATGGCACCCCAAAGCGCTACCGCAATCGAATCCAGAATGGGAATGCCGGTTTCGGCTTCGATCCCGACCGCACCGGGCAGGCCGCGGAAATTGGTGCAATGGATCACAATGGCATCGGGTTTGGCCGCGGCCGCTTCGCGCACCAGCGCATCCACCTTGGCGGCGCTGTGTTCGGCAAAGCTGTAATTGCCGGGGTCTTCCAGATGGCGTTCCACAATGGTTTCAATGCCAAGACCGGCGAAGTTCGTGATAATGGCGGTCTGCACCGTGTTCAGATAAGGCGTGACCAAGCCGATGCGCTTGGCGCCGAGCGCGGCCAAAGCATCGAACAGCGCAAGCGTCGCCGTGGTGCAGGGTGTGCCCGTTTCCTTGGTAATGTTGGCACAAAGCGCGCGGTCGCTTTCCAGCCCCAGCCACGCGCCCGAAGTACCGTTCCAGCAGAGCGCATGCACCTTCGCATCGGCCAAAAGCCCCGCCGCATCCGCCATCGGGCGCGGGTCAAATTGGCTGGTGGCATCGGCACCGAGATTGATGGCCAGCACGCGTAGCCGCTGGAAATGCGCCGTGATCCAGGGGGTTGGCGCCAATAGTGCCGCCGTCACAGGCTCCAACACCGTGTTGGAGCTCGGCGTCATCATGCCAAGCCGAAGCGGTGCTTCTGCCATTTTCTCAGCCCCCGGCAGCCAGGCGCGGGTCCTGCTGGCCGCGTGTCGCCCAGCCGGTGGTGCGTTCTTCAATCGTCACCGCCACCCAATACATCGCCACACCCATGATGCCGGTGATGATCAGCCCCGCAAAGACCAAAGGCACATCAAAGCGGGATGACGCCACCAGCATCAAATGCCCAATGCCTTCATTAGCGGCGACGGTTTCACTGATGATGGAACCCACAAAAGCCACCGTGATCGCCACCTTCAGCGAGGCGAAGAAATACGGCATGGCACGCGGCAGACCTACCTTGCGGATGATGTCTGTGGGGCTCGCGCCAAGGGCACGCAGCACATCGCGCAATTCGGGCTCAACCGTTGCGATGCCGGTCGCGACATTCACCACAATCGGGAAGAAGGAAATCAGAAAGGCGGTCAGCACCGCGGGCCAAAAGCCGGCACCGAACCAGATCACCAGCACCGGCACTACGGCCACCTTGGGCACGGAATTGAAGGCGATCAGCAGCGGATAAAGCCCGCGATAGACCAGCACGGAAGACCCAATCACCACCCCCAGCAAAAGGCCAAAGACCACCGCCATCGCGAAGCCGATCACGGTAGTGAGCAAAGTCGCCCAGGAATTGGTCAGCAAGGGCTGCCACCATTTCACCATGCTGGCGGCAATGGCCGAAGGGGCCGGCAGGATGAAGGGCTGAATGGCGAAAATGCGCACCGCCGCTTCCCAGATTAGGAACATACCGGCAATGACCAGCCAAGGCAGCCAGGCTTCCAGCCGGCGACGGCGACGCGCGGCAGCCGCCAAGGCTTCCGGGCTGCGCAAGGCTTTACGGGGCATTCGAAAGCTCCTCGGCATCGCGGGCATCACTGATGCGGTCCCGCAATTCATGCACCAAATCCTGGAATTCGGTGGTGTAGGTGGTCTCCATATTCCGTTCACGCGGGAAATCCACGCGGCGTTCCGCAATAATGCGCCCAGGGCGGGAAGACATGACCAGGACGCGATCCGCGAGATAAGCGGCTTCGCGCAAATCATGCGTCACAAGGATCACCGTAGGGCGGCGCGCCAACCAAAGTTTTTGCATCACCGCCCAAAGATCTTCGCGCGTGAAGATATCGAGCGCACCGAAGGGCTCATCCAGCATCAGCAAGCGGGGCTGATGGATCAGCGCGCGGCAAAGCGAGGCACGCTGCTGCATGCCGCCTGAAAGCTGCCAGGGGAATTTGGCTTCAAACCCATCCAGCCCGACAAGTGCCAGCAATTCGCGCGCCTGGCGTTCATAATCAGCCCGCTTGGCACGTAATCGCCCGCGATGCGGCTGGACCACTTCCAAGGGCAGCATCACATTGTCCAGAATATTCCGCCACGGCAGCAGGGTGGGGTTCTGGAAGGCCATGCCGGCGATGGACAGCGGGCCATCCACTTCCTGGCCATCCACGAACACCTGGCCTTCCGTTGGCGGCCACAGCCCGGTCACCAGGCGCATCAATGTGGATTTGCCGCAGCCCGATGGCCCGACCACGGCAACGAACTCGCCTTCCGCTACCGCAAGGCTGGTGCCCTTGAGCGCGAGTGTTCCCTCAACGCCGCCATAGCGCATGGCGACATTGGAGATATCCACGAAACCCTGCGCCATGGCGCGCGATCAGACGGCGCGATCGGCAGCGGGGGGCAGGAAATCGGCCGTGTAGATTTGCGCAGCCTGCACGCGGGGCGGAAGGTTATAGGCTTCTTCCACCGCGCGAATGCCGGTTTGCAGCCGGGCCATATCCACCGAGGAAAGCCCATTGGCGCGCACATTGTCCGACATGATGACGCGTGCGACATTCATTTCGTGCCGTTCGCGTTCCAGCGCCACATCCGTCAGCGGTTCCACGCGCTTCAGATTATCCAGCATTTCCTGCCCATTGCGCAGCGTATCGCGGAAGCCGCGCATCAGCGCAGCCGTCGCACCACGCACCACGGCCGGGTTGCGTTCGATGAAGGCGCGCGTGGTCAAAATGGCACCACCGTAAAGGTTCAGCCCGTGATCGTAATACATCATTACGCGCTGCGCCGGATGATCGAGGCCAATGCCCTTCAGCGCGAGCGCTGAGGTGGTGACAAAACCCGTCACGCCATCAGCTTCGCGGCGCACCAGCATGGGTTCACGCAAAGCGGGAGAGACCGAAAGGAAAGTCACCTTGCTGGCATCAATGCCGGCGGATTTGGCGAAGGCCGGGAAAAGCTGACGCCCGGCATCGAAATCCGGTGCGGCCAGGCGCTTGCCTTCCAGGTCCTTTGGCGTACGAATGGCGCTATCGGCACGCACAATGGCGCAAAGCGGGCTGCGATCATGCAGCACGGCGACCGCGACAATGCCGCGATCGGGGTTTTCAGCGACGAATTTGATGGCGGGGTTCAGGTCAGCATAGCCCATGTCATAGGACCCGCCGGCAAGCGCCACCGGCACGCCGCCTGAACCCTGGCCTCGGTCAATCTGCACATCAATGCCGGCGTCGCGGAAATAGCCCTTGTCGCGCGCCAGAAGTGCGAAGGCATTGGGCGCCTGGAAGGCCCAATCGAGCGTGAAGCGCAGCCGCGCCGGCTGGGCGCGGGCCACAAGCGGGGCCGCGAGGATTGCCGTGCCGGCAATGAGCGCGCCGCGGCGCGAAATTCCATGAGCCATTGAGCTTCTCCCTTAATCCGTGGTCCCTGCGACCTGATGCCAAGTCTCTGCGCCCTTGGGCGTGACGGGGCAAGGCTTAACCGCTGCGGGGCGGCGCTGCAAAGCCGAAATATGCACAATTCGGCGGCAATTGCCCCCTTGGGTGCCGATTTTTTGCGCGAATCAACCTTTGCGCCGGCGCCCGCCCTTGCCCTTGGCGGGATCATAGCCCCCGCCGCCGGGGCCCATGGGCTTTGGCTTCCAATCCGATTTGGCCTTGGGCTTGGCTTCCTGGAGCGACCTTCCGGCGAGGTTGGGCGCAAGCCCCAGATCAAGGCTTTCCAGCCGCTTGATCTCATCCCGCAGCCGCGCCGCAGTTTCGAATTCGAGATCAGCGGCAGCCGCGCGCATCTTTCGTTCCAATTCGGCGATGGTGGCCTTCAGGTCCTTGCCGACGAATTCGGCGGTTTCCTCACCTTCCAGCGCATCAACCGTCACGTAATCCTGTTCATAGATGGATTGCAGCGCGGAGGAGATATCGCGGCGGATGGTTTGCGGCGTGATGCCGTGTTCCTTGTTCCAGGCTTCCTGTTTTGAACGCCGGCGCGCTGTTTCTTCCAGGGCGCGGCGCAGGCTGTCAGTCATGACATCGGCATAAAGCACGACGCGGCCATCCACATTGCGCGCGGCGCGGCCAATGGTCTGGATCAGTGATGTAGTGCTGCGCAGGAACCCTTCCTTATCCGCATCCAGAATCGCGACCAGCGCGCATTCGGGAATATCCAAGCCTTCACGCAGCAGGTTGATGCCGATCAGCACATCAAACACGCCCTTGCGCAAATCACGGATGATTTCGATGCGCTCCAGCGTATCAATATCGGAATGGAGGTAACGCACGCGAATTCCGGCTTCCGTCATGTATTCGGTCAGGTCTTCGGCCATGCGCTTGGTCAGTGTTGTGACCAGCACGCGCCCGCCATGCTTGGCGACTTCGCGGCATTCCGCCAGCAGATCATCCACCTGCTTATCCACCGGGCGGATTTCGGTCACGGGATCAACCAGGCCGGTTGGGCGGATCACCTGTTCGGCAAAGGCGCCGCCGGTGCGTTCCATCTCCCACGGACCAGGCGTGGCGCTGACGAAAATGGAAGGCGGGCGGTAGGTATCCCATTCCTCAAACTTGAGGGGGCGGTTATCCGTGCAGCTTGGCAGGCGGAAGCCATATTCGGAAAGCACGGTCTTGCGCGCATAGTCGCCGCGATACATGCCGCCGATTTGCGGCACCGTGACATGGCTTTCATCCACGATCAGCAAAGCATTTTCCGGTAGGTATTCGAAAAGCGTCGGCGGCGGTTCGCCGGGATTGCGGCCCGTCAGGTAGCGGCTGTAGTTTTCAATCCCTTTGCAGGAACCGGTGGTTTCCATCATTTCGATATCAAAGATGGTGCGCTGTTCCAGCCTTTGCGCTTCCAGCAATTTGCCTTCCGCATGCAGCTTCGCCAGATGTTCCTTCAATTCATCCTTGATGCGCGTTATGGCCTGCGTCAGGGTCGGGCGTGGTGTGACATAGTGGCTATTGGCGTAGATGGAAACACGCTCCATCTCGGCCGTTATCTCACCCGTCAGGGGATCGAATTCGCGGATTGCTTCGATCTCATCACCGAAAAGCGAAACACGCCAGGCGCGATCTTCCAAATGGCTCGGCCAAAGATCCACGGTTTCGCCGCGAATGCGGAAAGTGCCGCGGGCGAAGAAATTATCGTTGCGGCGATATTGCTGCTCCACGAGGCCCTTCACCAGCACATCGCGGTCAATCTGCCCGCCGGCCTCCAACTTCACCACCATGCGCGAATAGGTCTCGACCGAGCCGATACCATAAATGCAGGAGACCGAAGCGACGATCACCACATCATTGCGTTCCAGCAGGGCCTGTGTGGCGGAATGGCGCATGCGGTCGATCTGCTCGTTGATCTGCGCGTCTTTTTCGATATAGGTATCGGTGCGCGGTACATAGGCTTCCGGCTGATAATAGTCGTAATAGGAAACGAAATATTCCACCGCGTTTTCCGGGAAGAAGCTTTTCATCTCACCATAAAGCTGCGCGGCGAGTGTCTTGTTTGGCGCAAGGATCAGGGTAGGTCGCTGCACAGCCTCAATCACCTTCGCCATGGTGAAGGTCTTGCCGGAACCCGTGACACCCAGCAGCACCTGGTCGCGGTCACCACCCTGCAATCCGGCGACGAGTTCACCGATGGCGCGCGGCTGGTCGCCATTCGGTTCATAGGGCGCGGTCACGGTCAGCCGCCGCGTGGTCGGGGGCGCCGGGCGCTTTTCCGGCATGAACAATACGGGGCCTGGGGCGATCATATTCATGGGCGTAAGATGGCCCCAGCGGCGCCGCGGCGCCAGGGTAGGGCTTGTCCTGACGGGCCGAATTGTGAGAGGGCAGCGCATGTCCAAGCACCCCATCCCACGCCCCGCCCTGCTGCTGGGCGCTGCCGGCCTGCTGCCAAGCCTTGCCATGCCCATAATGCTGGCCTCAGGCGATGGCGCGGCCACCTTCGCGCTGCAAGCGGGCCCTGCCTATGGCGCCCTGATCGCGAGTTTTATCGGTGGCGCCTGGTGGGGTCTGGCGGCGAATAAGGCCGGTGGTGCGGCGCTGACGCGCTGGCTGGTGCTGTCTGTCCTGCCCATGCTGGCGGCTTGGGTCGCACTGCTGCTGCCGCCCCAGGCAGGGCTTTTGTTGCTTGCGGTGATTTTCGCGCTGCTGCCCTTGGCGGATCGTGCCGCTCAAGCGGCCGCGCTGGCACCCGAATGGTGGTGGCGCCTGCGCTTGCCGCTTTCGCTATTGATGGCCTGCCTGCATGGCGTTTCCGCCGGTATGGTGGGTTAGCTTCGAGCATTTTCAAGCCAAGTGGCTTCACTTGGCGGCTCGGAAAATGCGATCAAATAAATGCTTAGATCGGTTCCCGTGAACAAATGTGAACGGGAACCGATCTAGGTTCAGCCTTCCAGCTTCACATTCCCCGCGCGCGCCACTTCGCGCCACTTCGCCACTTCTGCGCGGACGAATTGGCCGAATTGCTCCGGCGTCAGCGGGTCCGCCACCGCGCCCATCTCCTCAATCCTTTTGGTCATGGCCGGATCGCGTAGGATGGCAACCACATCCGTATTGATGCGATTGACGATTTCGGCCGGTGTCCCAGCGGGTGCCACCAGACCGGACCAGCCCGAGGCTTCATAGCCAGGCACCAGGCTTTCCGCGATGGTTGGCACATCGGGCAATTGCGGCACGCGCCGCGCGCTACACAGCGCAATCGGACGCACGCGGCCGGATTGGATATGCGGCAAGGCGGAGGCGACGGAATCCGTCATCAGCTTCACATTGCCGGCCATGACATCAGCAATGGCGGGACCGCTGCCGCGATAATGCACGATGTTGAAGCGAATACCCGCGCGCAGCATCAGCAATTCAGCCGCCATATGCTGGCTGGTGGCGGGGCCGGCAGAAGCCATATCCAA
>Ga0315900_10005338_pt1 | contig 17684 bp, 18 predicted proteins | sample LakEriMetagenome_FD_203521 | JGI IMG/M metagenome (GOLD analysis project Ga0315900, IMG submission 203521) | Freshwater fungal communities from buoy surface, Lake Erie, Ohio, United States - Buoy 12 MA114 | ecosystem: Environmental > Aquatic > Freshwater > Lake > Lake biofilm | place: USA: Lake... | reverse complement strand
CCTCAGTATTCTCGGCCGCCGAAATCTTCGCCGCGCTCTACTACGACGTCATGCGTCTCTCGGACGATCCGAAGTGGCCGGATCGCGACCGCTTCCTGATGGGCAAGGGGCATGCGGCCGTGGGTCTGTTCGCGATCCTCGCTGACAAGGGATATCTCCCGGAAGAAGTTCTCAACGGCTACACACGGCTCGGCAACCCGCTTGGCGATCATCCCGACATGCGAAAGGTGCCTGGTGTCGATTTTTCCTCGGGCTCCATCGGCCACGCCCTGTCGAACGGCGTTGGCATGGCGCTCGGGGGACGCATGCAGGGCCGCGACTTCACGACCTTCGTGATGCTCGGGGACGGCGAGATGCAGGAAGGTCAGGTCTGGGAAGCGGCACTCGCGGCGGCCCATCACGGGCTGTCCCGGCTTGTCGCCATCGTCGACCGCAACGGCTACCAGCTCGACGGCGCGGTGGACGACGTCATGGGGATCGAGCCGCTCGACGCGAAGTGGCGAGGGTTCGGGTGGGACGTGGAGGTGGTCGATGGTCACGACCTCTCAGCACTGACCGTGGCCCTTCGCGCAGCCAAGGCAGACATCGCCCGCATCGCTCCTGCCTGCATCATCGCGAGGACCGTCAAGGGAAAGGGCGTCTCGTACATGGAAACTGAGCCCGGCTGGCACCTCGGTTATCTCGATCCGTCCGACGCCGAAGCGGCACGGGCGGAAATCCTGTCGAAGGTGATCTGAGATGACCCTTTCAATGCGTCCTCGGTCTCCGAGTTCATGGCACTACCGTGAACTCAACATCAAGAATCCGGGGCTGGACCACTTGTCGAATGGTCTGGTGCGTCTCGTGGAGGCCGGCCATCCCGTCGTGGCCGGTTCCGCCGATCTCCAGTATTCCAACGGGTTGAACCGCTTCGCCGAGCGCTACCCGGACCGTTACATCGGCTTCGGGATTTCGGAACAGAACATGGTCTCGGCCGCCGCCGGGCTCGCGGCCACAGGTATGATGCCCTATGTCGCAACGTTCGCATCGTTCCTCGGTCTTCTGACCTGCGAACAGATCCGGATGGATGTCGCCTACTGTGCCCTGCCGGTCCGTCTCATCGGGCACCACACCGGAATCGCGATGGGGTTCTACGGCACCTCGCACCATGCGACCGAAGATATCGGCACCATGCGGTCCATCGCCGATCTGACTGTTGTCTCGACGGCCGACGGCCCGCAGCTGGAGGCTGCCATCGTCGCAAGCGCCGATCACGACAGGCCGATCTATTTCCGCACGGGCAGGGGGCGCGAGCCGGATCTCTACCCGCAGGACACCACCTTCGTTTTCGGAAAGGCCATTCCTCACCTGAGAGGCGAGGAAGTGACCATCATCGCGTGCGGTCTGCCGGTTCATCCCGCTGTGCAGGTGGCGAAGCGGCTCGAAGCCGCGGGCCGCAGCGTCGGCGTGATCGACATGCCGACCGTCAAGCCGCTCGACCGGGATGCCGTACTGGAAGCCGCCGCACACTCGTCCGCCATCCTCACGATCGAGGAGCACAACATCCTAGGTGGATTGGGATCGGCAGTCGCCGAGGTCCTGGCCGAGGAGGGCAGTCCCTGCCGACTCCATCGCCACGGTATCCGCGACGAGTTCGCCCTCATCGCGCCACCCACGCATCTCTACGCGCACTATCGTCTCGACGAGGCCGGGATTGAGGCGGTCGTTCGCGAGGTCATCGTTTGAGGACAAGGACATGACGCAAGCCACGACCAGCAAGAACCCGATCGCCGTCGTGACGGGCGGCGGGACCGGTATCGGACGCGCCGTTGTCGAAGCGCTTTCGGCCGCAGGGTATCAATGCCTGGCTCTCGGCCTCGACACGGACGACGATCTGCCCGCCTCGGTCGAGTTCCGCCGGGTGGATGTGACCGACACCGCCGCCTGCCTCGCCGCCCTTCCCGACGGGCCGGTCGCAGCGCTCGTCAATTGCGCGGGGGTCCTACGGCACGCCGACGAATGGCAGGCCGAGACCTTTGACTTCGTTATGAAGATCAACGTCACCGCCGGCTTCGCGCTCGCCAACGCTCTGGCGGACCGGCTGGAGACCGGAGGCGGTGCCGTCGTCAACATCGCGTCGATGTGGGCCATCTTCGGCTCGCCCGGGGCGCCGGCCTATACCGCCTCGAAAGGCGCTGTCGCGGCGCTCACCCGGTCGCAGGCCGTGGCCTGGGCGCCGCGCGGCATCCGCGTCAACTCGATCGCGCCGGGCTGGGTCGAGACCCGGATCTCCGAGAAGGCGCGAACGGACTCGGCCCGCGCTCCGGCGATCCTTGCGCGCATCCCGATGCGGCGATGGGCGAGGCCCGCGGAGATCGCGGGGGTCGTCCAGTTCCTGCTGTCACCAGCGGCCGGCTACATCACCGGTGCCATGATCCCGGTCGATGGCGGGTTCTCGATCGCCTGAGGTGCGCAGGACGCCCAGCCTGTGAGATCAACCGAGTCCGAGATGGATCAACAGATCGTTCATCGCGCGCAGGGTGATGTGCGCACCGAATTCTTGCGACGCGTGAGGAACCGCAAATGTCTTCGCCCCGGCCGCACGTCCCGCGGCGATGCCGCTCGGGCTGTCCTCGACGACGCAGCAGGAGGTCGGCTCGCAGCCGAGAAGCCAGGCCGCGCGAAGATATCCTTCAGGGTCCGGTTTGCCCTTGCGAACATCGTTGCGGGAGACGGTCACGAGTCCCGGCCGGGTCAGGCTGATACTACCGAGCTGGCAGTCCATGATCATACGGTCGCTGTTGCTGACGATTGCTTGTGGAATGCCCGCCGACTCCAGGACCCGAAACACCTCTAGCGCTTCCGTGAACGCGCGCAACCTATAGGCTGCCGCAAGATGATGTCTGAGCTTGCGCTCTTCCCAGGAGATCTCATCCTCAAGAAGACCGTGATTGGCGACCAGCCAACCATATATCTCGTCCGCGGCGCGACCGAGCGCCCAGTCGTGGACGCCAGAGAGCCCGGAGATGCCGACCTCGGCCAGCGCCAGGTGCAGGGCGTCGGCAGCAACCGGTTCGCTATCGATCAGTGTCCCGTCCATGTCCCAGAGAACGCCGACCGTCTCGTTCACTGCCGCTTTCCGAGTGCTGCATTGATATCGGGCATGACCCCGCGGATCGACGCGAATGTCGTCGCAAGGCCTTCGTACACCTCCTGGACCTGCAAGTCAGGCGTGATCGGCGCGCGGTAGCGTACGAGGGCCGAAGCGGCCTCGGCCGGTGACGCGAATTGCCCGAGGCCCGCGAAGGCAAGGCAGGCCGTGCCTATCAGTCCGGCTTCCGGTTCCTCGGTGACCTCGATCGGGCAGCCGAAAAAATTTGCCTTGATCGACAGGAGAAGGTCGGATCGGGCACCTCCCGCTGCGGAGACGATGGAAGAAGGATCACCTGCAACCTGCGCGATCGGTGCGTAGGCTTGGCGCATGGCTAGCACGATGCCCTCCATCACCGCGCGGTGCAGATGTGCCGACCCATGCTGGGCCGTCAGTCCCAGAAAGGCGCCGCGCGACCCCGCGCCCTGACCAAGGCGCTCCCCCGTAAGGTAGGGGAGGAAGACAAGTCCGTCCGCTCCTGCTCTGACCGACGCTGCCTCTGCCGAGAGCTCTTCGTAGCCGCGCATGTTCCGGTCGAGCGCTCTCGATGCCCAACGGACGGCGTCCCCCGCAGCATCGACGACGGCGAAGGCCCCCCAGCCCGGGGTCGCCGTGGCGACGTTCATCACATCCGGCCGCAGAATTGGCGCTCCCGTCAGCGAGGTCAGGAGAAACGAAGTTCCGGTTATGTCCGACACCTGCCCGGTTCGTGTCACTCCCGATCCGAGGATCGAAGCGGGATAATCTCCGGCGCCGACAAAAACCGGCAGGCCTTCGGGGAGGCCGGTTTCTTCTGCGGCCTGCGCCGTGATCCCTCCAAGTACCGAGTCGCAGGGAAGAAGCGGCGAGAGAATCCCGGGGTCGATCCCGAGGACTCGGGCGCAGCCGCCAGACCAGGTCCGGGTGTCGGGATCCGAAAGGAAACTGCTTCCCGCCTCCGTCCAGTCCATCGCGATTTCGCCGCAGAGCCGCAGGTTCATCCAGTCCTTCGGCATGAGCAACTTGTGCGCGTCGGCAAGCGCGCCCGGGTCGTTCCTCGCCATCCAAGCGAGCTTCACGCCCGGCCAGGCGCTCGTGGCGGGGTTCGCCGGTCGCGGGGATGGCCCGGCGGCGAAACGGTCATCGAGTTCCCGTGTGAGATCGGCAGCGCGCTTGTCGTTCCAGAGAGGCACTGTCTCCCGAACCAGTGCGTTCGTCTTGTCGACTAGGACCGGCGCGTGCATCTGGCCGCAGCAGGCCACGCCCGCGATCTCTGATCCCGGAGCCTCGGCGAGTGTGGCCGCAATCGCCTTCCGTGCGCCATGCCACCAGTCTATGGGGCGCTGCTCGGCCCAGGCATGCCGCGGATAGCTCGTCGAGTGAGGAACCGCATTGAGCGCACGCACACGGCCGTCAAGTCCGACGAGGCCCGCGCGCACCGAACCTGTGCCAACGTCGATAGTCAGGATCTGCATTGCTTTTCGCATGATGGTCCAGCGCCGACGGGGTCTTCTCAATGGAAATCATTTTCATCTCACTTGCACAAGAAAGAAATAACTTCTACAAGTCGGTGGTCGAATCAAATTTTATGCGGGGTGTGCGATGCCGGCGGCTGGTGAAGATGTTCTCGACCGCATTCGCGCGGCGCGGCTCTTGCCTGTTGTCGTTCTCGACGATGCCGGGGATGCCGTTCCGCTGATGCGAGCCCTTGTCGCAGGTGGCCTTGCGGTGGCCGAGGTCACCTTCCGGACCGCCGCCGCGGCTGCGTCGATCCGCCGGATCGCGGCAGAGGTGCCGCAGGTGCTGATCGGGGCGGGGACCGTCCTGACGGTTTCTCAGCTTAGCGCCGCAAAGGCGGCCGGCGCGCGCTTTGTCGTCACGCCCGGGTTCAATCCGGACGTTGTCACCGCGGCGGCCGACGAGGGCCTGCCCATCCTGCCCGGCATCAACAATCCGACCGGTGTCGAGCAGGCCATGTCGGCTGGATTGTCGGCAGTGAAGTTCTTTCCGGCCGAACCGACGGGGGGCGTCGGGTTTCTCAGGGCGCTCACGGGCCCCTACCCATCCATCCGCTTCGTCCCCACGGGTGGCATCGGGCCGAAGAACCTGCGCGACTATCTGGCGCTGCCCTCTGTCCTTGCCTGCGGCGGCTCCTGGATGGTCGAGCCGTCGCTCGTCCGCGCGCGGCGCTTCGACGAGGTGCAGCGCCTGACCGCTGAGGCGGTGAAGCTGACAGGATCCGATTGATCGCAAACTGTAAGACTGGTGCCCGATGGGCAAACGGAGGATTGAGATGGCCAACAATACCCTATCCGAGGGGCTGTCGCTCAGGGGCAAGTCGTGCGTCGTGACTGGAGCGGCATCGGGGATCGGCGAGGCGGTGGCGCGCATCTATGCCGCGAACGGCGCCAAGGTCGCGATGGTCGACTTCGACAGGGCGCGTCTTGATCGGGTCGCGGGCGAGATGGTGGCCGAGGGCGCGACTGTTCTGCCCATCTTTGCGGATGTGACCGATGAAGAGGCCGTCCGAGCTTTCTTCAGGAAGACCAATGACACCTTCGGATCGATCGACGTCGTCGTGAACTCGGCCGGGCGCGACAGCCTCGCGCCACCCGTCACGCAAGTTACGCTCGAGGAGTGGAACAAGACAATCGGGCCGAACCTCACGGCCGTATTCCTCTGCTGCCGCGAGGCGTTTCTCTATATGGAGAAGCAGGCGAACGGCGGGCGCATCATCAACATGGGTTCGTCGTCGACCCGCGTCGCCTCGGGCCCCGGCCACAGCCCCTATCGCGCGTCGAAGCACGGCATGCTGGGCTTTTCGAAGAACATCCTCCTCGAAGGCAAGGACAAGAAGATCGGGGTGACCGTGCTCAATCCCAGCCACGTCAAGACGCCGATGACCGAGATCATCGACAAGGGGCTCTATGACGGCGACCTGCCGGCCTATGTCGATGGCTGGCTTGACGAAAAGGAGATGAAGGAGGGCATTCACGCGTCGTGCATCGAGGTCGACAACGTGGCGTGGCTTGCGCTCTATGTCGCGACGCGCACCCCCGATGTCACCATCCCCACGATCAGCCTCTACCCAACCCACAAGGCCCACCGCTACGGGATGGAGGTCTGAGGGACCATGCGCGCTGCCGTCTGCAAGGGACAGGGCAGGGTCGAACTGGACGAGCGTCCGCGCCCCGAGTCCGGCCCCGACGGGCTCGTGATCCGGGTCGAGGCTGCATCGATCTGCGGCACGGACCTGAAGATCGTGCGCGGTGGCCACTTCCGCGTTGGCCCGAACGAGGCGCGGGTGCTCGGCCACGAGCTTGCCGGCGAGATCGTCGAGGTCGGGCGGCAGGTCGAGGTCTGGAAGGTCGGCCAGCGCGTTTCGGTCGTGCCCAACATCGGCTGCGGCCGGTGCGAGATGTGTCGTAGGGGGCTCAACAACATGTGCCCCGATTACGACGCCTTCGGGGTCAGCATCGACGGTGGCTTTCAGGAATACATGCGCGTCACGCCGCGGGCCCTCGCGGGGGGCAACCTCGTCGAGATCCCCGAGGGCATGACCTGCGAACAGGCCGCGCTGGTCGAGCCCCTGTCGTGCTGCGTCAACGCTTGGAAGGACCTGCATGTCACGCCCGAGGATCGCGTCCTCGTCCTCGGGACCGGGCCGATCGCTGCGTTCTTCCTCATGCTCGCCCGTGCATATGGCGCGCGTCAGGTGATCGTCGTCGGCCGTCGTGCCGCGCGACTGTCACAGATCGCGCCCTTCGGTGCGACCGACACAGTGGACGGATCATCCTCGGACGTGGTCGGGGAGGTGCTGCGCCTGACCCGCGGCAGGGGGGTCGATGTTGCGGTGACCTGCGCGCCCGCGCCGGAGCTGCAGGATCAGGCCATCGCCTGTCTCGCACGCTTCGGGCGGCTCAACTTCTTTTCCGGTCTGACGAAGGGGACGAAGCCCGAGATCGACACGAACAGGGTGCACTATTGGGGACTGAGGCTTCTGGGATCCACCGGTTCGAGCCTCGATGACTACGCGCGCGCCATGGCGCTCGTCGAGGTGGGCAAAGTCGATGTGGACGCGGTGGTGAGCCATCGCTTCGGCATGCAGGAGGCCGTCACGGCTTTCGATCACGCGCTTGCGGGAGAGGGCCTCAAGACGGTGATCCTGCCGCAACAGGAGGTGGTCGCATGAGGGCGGCGGTGCTCCACGCGCCCGCGGACCTGCGGGTCGAAGAGGTCGCCAGACCGACACCCGGCCCGGCCGAGGTGCTCGTCCGCGTCGGTGCCGCCGGCATCTGCGGCTCCGATATCGGCCGCGTGATGGTGACGGGAACCTACCGCTTTCCCATGATCCCCGGGCACGAGTTTTCCGGTACCGTCGTGGAGGTCGGCAAGAACGTGGCCGCTCTTGCGCCCGGCGACCGGGTGGCGGTCGCGCCACTGATGCCGTGCTTTGACTGTGCATGGTGCCGGGCGGGGAAGTTCTCGCTCTGCGATGACTACGGCTTTCTCGGATCGCGCAGCGACGGGGCCTTTGCCGAATATCTCAAGGCGCCCGCGCGCAACGTCATCAAGGTGCCCGACAGCGTCTCGCTCGACGTCGCGGCGACGATCGAGCCAGCGGCGATCATCCTGCACGGGATTCACAAGCTCGACCTCAAGCTTGGAGACGCGGTGGCCGTGGTGGGCTGCGGGGCGCTCGGCTTCTTTGCGCTCCAGTTCGCGAGGCTTTCGGGCGCGCAGCCGCTGATCGCCATCGACGTGGACGACGACAAGCTCGCGCTCGCGCGCGCGGCTGGCGCCGACATCTGCGTCAACCCCGTGCGTGAGGACGCCGTGGCGGCCGTGAGGGCGGCAACCGGCGGGCGCGGCGTGGCGGTTTCGCTCGAATGCGCAGGATCCGCGCCGGGGCGCGACCTGTCGATCCTCGTCGCCGCAAAGCAGGGCACGGTGATGCTCTATGGCACCGCCTATGGCGATGTCACTTTGGCGGAAAAGGCGTTTGCCCGGTTGGTACGCGAGGAAATCCAGATGGTGGGATCGTGGAACTCCTATTCCTTGCCGTTCCCGGGAAAGGAATGGTTTGACATCATCGAGCTGTTACGCACCGATCGGTTAATAGTGGAGCCGTTGATCACTCACCGCGTGGCGTTGGAGGAGGCGCCTGCAATCTTCAAGGCACTGAAGGCCCGCAACTTCGGGCCCTATGCCAAGATCCTGATCAAGCCCAACGGCTGACCACGAATCTCGGGGAGTGAACCATGAAAAAGACCTACGTGATGGCGCTGGACGAGGGAACGTCGAGCGCGCGCGCAATCCTGTTCGACCACGCCGGCGACATCGCTGCGCTCGCGCAGCGCGAGTTCCGCCAGATCTACCCCCAGCCCGGGTGGGTCGAGCACGACGCCGTCGAAATCTGGAACACCCAGCTTGCCGTCGCGCGCGAGGCGATGGCACAGGTCGGTGCATCGGCGGGCGAGATCGCGGCAATCGGGATCACCAACCAGCGCGAGACCTGTGTCGTCTGGGATCGCAAGACCGGCCAGCCCATCCACCACGCGCTCGTCTGGCAGGATCGGCGGACGGCGGGCGCGTGCGATGCGCTGAAGGCACGGGGGCTTGAAACCTATGTCAGGCAGAACACGGGCCTCGTGATCGATGCCTATTTCACGGGCACCAAGATCGCATGGATCCTCGACAACGTCCCGGGTGCCCGCTTGCGCGCCGAGCGCGGAGAACTTGCCGCGGGCACGATCGATTCGTGGCTGATCTGGAACCTGACCGGCGGGCGGGCGCATGTCACCGACGGCTCCAACGCCAGCCGCACGCTGCTCTTCAACATCCGCACCGGCACCTGGGACGAACGCCTCCTTGCCGAATTGCGGGTACCGCGCGCCGTCCTGCCGGAGGTTCGCGACAGCTCGGAGGTTTATGGCGCGACGGACGCGGAACTGTTCGGCGCGGAAATTCCGGTTTCCGCGTCGGTGGGCGATCAGCAGGGCGCCCTCTTCGGCCAGTCCTGCTTCGTGCCGGGCATGGTCAAGGCCACCTACGGCACCGGCGGCACCCTCCTGATGAACACGGGCAGCGAATTCATGCCCTCGTCGAACGGGCTCCTGACCACCGTCGCGTGGCGCCTGGGCGGCAAGATCGACTACGCGCTCGAGGGCACGCTCTTTACCGTCGGGTCGGTTGTCCAGTGGCTGCGCGACGAACTGAAGATGATCCACCACGCGGCCGAGACCGAGGTCGCGGCAAGCCTCGTGCCCGATACCAACGGCGTCTATGTCGTCCCCGCCTTCACCGGGCTTTCAGCCCCCTGGTGGGACCAGTACGCGCGCGGCACGATCGTCGGGATCACGCGGGGGGCAAACCGAAACCACATCATTCGCGCGGCTCTCGAGAGCATGGCCTATCAGATCCGCGACGTGATCGACGCGATGCGCAAGGATTCGGGCATCACCGTCAGCGAGCTCAAGGTCGATGGCGGCGCGGTGATGAACAGCTTCGTCCTGCAGTTCCAGGCCGACCAGCTTGGTGCGCGCGTCCTGCGGCCGAAGATCATCGACACGACTGCCCGGGGTGCCGCATTCCTCGCCGGTCTGGCGGTCGGGTTCTGGAAGGACAAGGCCGATCTGCAATCGGCCTTTGCGCTCGACCGGGAGTTTCACCCATCCGCCGATCGCGCGACGGCCGACCGGCTTTATGCCGGATGGTCGCGTGCGCTCGACCGCGCCCGTGACTGGGCCGAACACGACTAGGAGCCGCGCGATGCCTTTTTCTCCCGCCCGTCGGCGCACGATGTATTTCATCGGCGTCACCACCGGGAAATCCTCGATCATGAAGGTCTTTCCCGCCTGGGCCGCGCATCTTGGCCTCGATGCCGTCATGGCGGGCATGGACTTCGCGCCAAACAGCGACCCGGGCGCCTACCGCGACGCCGTCGCCTTCATCAAGGGCGACCCGCTCTCGCTCGGGGCGCTCGTCACCACCCACAAGATGAACCTGCTCAAGGCTTCGCGCGATCTCTTCGACGACCTCGATCCCTACGCCCGCACCCTAGGCGAAGTCAGCTCAATCTCGAAACGCGGCGGCCGGCTTGTCGGGCATGCGAAGGATCCGATCACGGCCGGGGCAAGCTACGAGGCGATCGTGCCGACGGGCTACTGGGCAGCGGGCGGGGCGCTGTGCATCCTCGGCTCGGGCGGATCCTCCCTCGCGCTCACGCTCTATCTGCACAACAGGGCCAAGGCGGGCTGTGCGGTACCGGCACGCATCGTCGTCACGGCGCGGCGCGAGGCGAGCCTCGCCGAGATGCGCCACATCCACCGCGAGATCGGCTTCGCCATCCCGATCGACTACCGACTGGCGCCGACCCCGGCCGAGGCCGATGCCTGCGTCGGCGCGCTTCCGGCGCACTCGATGGTCGTGAATGCCACGGGCCTTGGCAAGGACGGCCCGGGCTCACCGCTCACCGGGGCATGCCGTTGGCCCGAGGGGGGCCTCGTGTGGGAATTCAACTATCGGGGCGATCTTGTCTTTCTCGATCAAGCCCGCGCCGCTGCGCCAGCGCGCGAGCTGACGGTCCACGACGGCTGGGTCTATTTCATCCACGGCTGGACCCGCGTGATCGCCGAGGTCTTCGACACCGACATCCCGATGTCCGGACCCGCCTTCGATGATCTGAGCCGCATCGCCAAGGACGCCACATCCTGAGAGGAGCACGAGACATGACCGACATGACGCCGACCAAGTTCGATTTCGACACCATGACAGGCCTGTCGCGGACCGCCACGCCGATCGCCCGTCCGCTGTCGTCGCTCCGGGGCTACTTCTCGGACGAGGGGGCCTATGCCGCAGCGCTCTCCAAGGGCGATCCGCTTGTCTACGAATACTTCGACATGGGTGTGCCGGAGACGAGCGGCAACGTCGCCTATGGCACGACCTCGATCAAGCCGGGCAGGATCGGCAGCGAGTACTTCATGACCAAGGGCCATTTCCACACCGTGCTCGACACGGCCGAGGTGTATTACTGCCTCTCGGGCCACGGCGGCATGATGATGGAGACGCCCGAGGGCAAGGTCGAATGGCGCGAGATGCGTCAGGGGGATGTCGTCTATGTGCCTGGAAGGTGGGCGCACCGATCGATTAACATTTCCGCGAACGAACCTTTCGTGATGTTCTTCGCTTTCCCCGGGCACGCCGGACATGATTACGGCACCATCGCGACCAAGGGGTTCCGCAAGCTGATGGTCGACGTCGGCGGCGTGCCGACCATGGTGGACAATCCCCGCTGGAAGGGTTGAAGCCCGTGTCGCGTCAGATCGCCGTTACCCCAAGATCGCTGTCGGCGGCCGGCCACCCCGCTCTGTCCCCGCTCATGCGCGGGGGCTACGAGATCGTCTATCCCGCCCCGGGCAGGACGCCGAGCGAAGAGGAACTGCTGCAGTCGATCCCCGGCTGCGTCGGTTGGTTGGCCGGGGTGGAGCCGATTTCGCCCGCCGTTCTTGGCGCGGCGCGGGGCCTTCGGGTGATCAGCCGCAACGGGACCGGCGTGGACAACATCGATCTTGGTGCCGCCCGTGATCTGGGCATCCGGGTCGAGCGTGCGACGGGCGCGAACGCCCGTGGTGTCGCCGAACTCGCCATCACGCTGATGCTGTCGGCGTTCCGGTCGGTTCCCTGGGCGGACGCCTGTCTGCGCCGGGGGGATTGGCAAAGGACGATCGGTATCGAGGCGCAGGGGCGGACGCTTGCCGTCATCGGGTGCGGCGCGATCGGGCGCGAGGTCGTCGATCTCGCGATCGGACTGGGGATGCGCGTGGTCGGCTTCGACCCCTTCCCCCCGCGGGCATTCACCCGCCCGGGTTTTCGTTTCGCCACGCGCGACGAGGCATTGACCTCGGCCGACGCGATCAGCCTTCATTGCCCGCCAGGCGATGCGCCGATCCTCGATGCAGAGATGATCGCCCGCCTCAAGCGCGGCGTCGTGGTCGTTAATACCGCGCGCGCGGAACTGGTTGACGATGCGGCCATGCTCGCCGGGCTTCAATCCGGGCAAATCGGCGGATTTGCGACGGATGTCTTCCGCAAGGAACCGCCGGAACCTTCACCGCTTCTCGCCCACCCCCGTGTCATCCAGACCCCGCATGCGGGCGGCTTCACCGAGGAAAGCGTCGAGCGGGCGACCCGTGTTGCGGTCGAGAACCTTCTGAGGGCGCTGGAGGCGGGATGAGCGTGCTCTCGGCCCATCCGATGCCGGATCCCTCGGGCCTTCGCGCAGAGGCGGGCGCGGCGCTCTGGTGGTTGGGACAGGCCGGCTTCGTCGTGGCACAAGGCGGTCTGCGCATCGTGATCGATCCCTATCTGTCGGACTCGCTGGCCGAGAAGTATCGCGGCAAGCCCTATGACCACCGCAGAATGATGCCCCCGCCCGTCGCCCCGGACAAGCTGACCGGGATCGACTGGCTTCTGTGCACCCACGGCCACACCGACCACATGGATCCGGGGACGATCCCGCCGCTGCTGCAGGCCAACCCCGGGGCGCGCGTGCTGGTGCCGCGCGCCGAGGCAAGGCGTGCGGTCGAGCGCGGTGTGCCGACCGCGCGGCTCGTGCTGATCGACGCCGGCGAAACGGTTGATCTCGGGGGCGTCCGCTGCACGGCAACCCCGGCCGCGCACGAGGAGATGGTACGAACCGAGGCAGGCTATCTCCATCTGGGCTATGTGCTCGCGGGGGGCGGTGTCACGCTTTGGCATTCGGGCGATACGATCCCCTGGCAGGGACAGGCCGAATGGCTGGCACCTTTCCGGGTGGACCTCGCGCTCCTGCCCGTCAACGGGCGCGATGAGCGGCGCGCGGCCAACGGCGTTCCGGGCAACCTGACCCTGACCGAGGCAGTCGCGCTTGCCGATTCAATAGGGGCGCGGGGGATGCTTGCGCATCACTTCGGCCTCTTCGACTTCAACACGATCGACCCTGCACAGGGGCGGCGAGATCTCGCCGTCCTCCCGCACCGGGTTGAAACGGCTTTCGCCGAACCCTTCATCGCCTTCCGAGTTGCGCCCGCGGCCCGCGCCGCGCTGTCGGTCCTGATGGTGTGCAAGGGCAACATCTGCCGCTCTCCGACGGCCGAGGGCTGCCTTGCCGCGCAGCTGCCCGACCTTCACGTCGACAGCGCCGCCATCATGGATTGGAACGTCGGCCGCGCGCCCCATGAGGTGACGCAGGCGGTGGCCGGCGCGCGCGGCATCCGGCTCGGGTCGCGGCGGGCACGGCAGATCGAGACGGCCGACTTCCATCGCTTCGATCTTGTCCTCGGCATGGACCAAGACAACATGCATGCGCTGAAGGCGCTGCGCCCGGCGGATGCGCGGGCCGTCGTCGGCTGGCTTGGTGCCTATCTCGAGCCCGGTCGGGTGCAGGAGATCGCAGACCCCTGGGGCAAGGATCGCGCCGCGTTCGAGGCCGTCTTCGACCAGATCAACGCTGCGACGGCGGGCCTTGCCCGTCTGATCGGCGCAAATCGGCACTAGCGGGAGGATCAAGCATGGACTTCGGGATCAGAGGGAAGGTCGCCGTCGTGACGGGGGGCGCGACGGGGATCGGGCATGCGATCGCGCGCACCTTTCACGAGGAGGGCGCGACCGTCGTCATCAACGGACGCACACAATCAAAGCTCGATGCCGCTTGCGCCGCCATCGGGCCCGATGCCCATGGCGTCGTGGCCGACCTGCGCACGGCCGAAGGTGCTTCGGCGCTGGCGTCCTTCGCGGCGCGCTTCGGATCGGTCGACTTCCTCGTCAATAACATCGGCGTCTTCGACGTCTGCGACTTCTTCGAGGTCACGGACGAGCAGTGGATGGACTACTTCCAGCACAACGTGATGACGGCCGTCCGCATCAGCCGCATTGTGCTCAAGGACATGCTGGCGCGCAATTCGGGCGCGGTATGTTTCATCTCTTCCGAAGCCGCGATCCGGTCGATCGGGAACATGACGCCCTACTCGGTCACCAAGACCGCCATCCTCGGGCTTTCGCGCTCTCTGGCCGAGTTGACGCGTGGCACGGATGTCCGCGTGACGAGCTACATGCCCGGCACAACCGCAACCGAGTCGGTCGAAGGCTATTTCGAGGGCCTTGCGCGGGAACAGGGGCGGCCGGTCGAGGCCTGCCTGGCCGATTTCTACAAGACGGTGCAGCCGTCGAACCTTGTCCAGCGTCTGATCGATCCGGCGATGCACGGACGCGGTGTGGTGCAACTCATGACCAACACGGCGATGAACGGCGTCTGCCACCGCGCGGACGGTGGCACCATCCGCGCCATCTTCGGCTGAGGGAGACCGATCATGAAGGGAAAGTTCGGGGTTCACGCGCTGGTTTTCGGCGACGCATGGACCGAGGCGACAGCGCGGGCCACTTGCCGGACGGCGGCCGAGATCGGCTACGACCTCGTCGAGGTTCTGATGTTTGATCCTTGGACACTCGACCTTGGCGCAACCAAATCGGGCCGCGGCTCGGCATGGCGCTCGGCCCCGGCACCGACATCTCCTCCGATGATCCCGACATAGCGGCAAAGGGCGAGGCGGCGGTCGGCCGGGCGCTCGAGATCGCAGCCGACCTTGGGTCCCCCGGCGTCAGCGGGATAACCTATGCAGCCTTCCACAGCTATGCGGCGCCGCAATCCGTGGCACAGCGCGCGCGTGTGGTCGATCGTCTGTCGCGGCTCGACCGGCGGGCCGGCGAACTCGGGGTGCGGCTGGGGCTTGAACCCGTGAACCGCTACGAGAGCTTCATGGTCAACACGCTCGATCAGGCGGCGGCGATGATCCGCGATGCGGGTGCGCGCAATATGTTCGTGCACATGGACACCTTCCACATGAACATCGAGGAGGGCGACATCCCCGCCGCCATCGCCCGCAACGCTCCCTTTCTGGGCTATGCCCATGTCGCCGACAGCAACCGCGGCGTGCTGGGCGGCGGGCACTTTGACCTTACGGGGTTCTTCCGTGCGCTCGCGGTCGCGAACTATGCAGGCGACTTCACTGTCGAGAGTTTCTCGTCGCGCGTCCTGTCGGCCGGCCTTGTCGGCGGGGTACGGCTCTGGCGGGAAGCTTGGAGCGATCCGGTGGAGGCTGCGAGGCTGGCGCTCGACGCCATGCGCGCCGCGAGGCAGGCGGCAGAGGCGGGTGTGCGTGCCTGGTAGGAGAAAATAAATTCCTTTTCTTGCGCGCTGGCTGTCATAGAATTGCGAGGCAGCGACAGGAGGCGAGATGGGCGAGGAAGTGGAGATCAGTCAGGGTTTGCTCGCCCGGATACGGTGGATGTCGGGCTACATGAACCCGGCGCTGAGGCGGATCGCCGACCGGATCCTCCGCGCGCCCGAGGAGGTGAAGTCGATCTCGATCAAGGATCTCGCGGCACAGTGCGAGGTCTCTGAGTCAACCGTCACGCGCTTTGTTCGCGAGATCGAGGTTCCGTCGTTCCAGCAGTTCAAGATCCTGATCGCCGAGGAACTGTCGCAGGCAGGACGCCCGATGTCGGGCGAAGGCGAGCGGCATGTGTACGAAGACATCACCGCCGAGGACGACACGGCCTCGGTGCTCTCGAAGGTGACCGCGCGATACGCGCTGACCGCCACCGACACCCGCGACGGGCTTTCGGCCGAACAACTCGAGCGCGCCGTTTCGGCCATCGAGGCTGCGGATGTCATGGCCTTCTATGCCACGGGGTCGTCGCTGCTGAGCGTGGAGAACGCGCTGCTGCGCTTCATGCGTGTCGGAAAGCGCTGCCTGTTCTACCGCGATCTCGGCATCCGCCAGATCGGAACCTCGACCCTCGGTCCGAAGTCGCTGGCGATCGGCATCTCGAATTCCGGCAGGACGATCACCACGGTCGATTCCCTGCGCGCGGCGAAGGCGCAAGGGGCGACCACTCTCGCGATCACCTCGTTTCCGGATGCGCCGATTGTCCGCTATGCCGACATCTCGCTGTTCACTCCGACCGTTACCGGCATTGCAGGCGGGGCCGAGTATAACGAATCGATGGTCTCGAAGATCGCGCAGTTGCAGGTCGTTGACGTCCTCTACTCGCTCTATGCGGTCCGCAATTTCGGCAGCGCGATCGCCGGGCTCGAGCGCACCTCGGATGTGACGGCGCTGACGCGTTACTGACCAAGGCCCGGCACGACCTCCATGTACGCAGGAATCCCGAAGCCCCAAGGGCGGTGTCGAATTTTTTTCCTTGCTTTATTCGTGAAAGGAAATTAGTTTGATTTTGCTTTCGGGGGAAGGGATTCTCTTTTCCGGGCTCTCCCGGACCCGCCCAAGCGACCCGGGCGATGGGGGTCGCGCGCCTGCGTCGGAAGGTTTGCGGAATGTCGATCTGCGCTTCTGCTTCAAGTATCCCCAGCCGGGCATGACGCATGGCCGAGGTCCGGATCCAGTCGCTCTCAAAGACCTTCAAGGACGGGCATGTCGCCCTCTCCGGCATCAGCTTCGACGTCGCCGACCGAGAGGCCGTGTTCCTCCTCGGGCCATCCGGGGCAGGCAAGACCACGACGCTGCGTCTGGTCGCTGGGCTCGATGACGCGTCGGAAGGTCGCGTCCTGATCGGTGGCCGCGACGTGACGGATCTGACCCCGCGCGAGCGAAATCTCGCGATGGTCTACGACAAGCATTCGCTGTTTCCGCATCTCTCGGTTTTCGAGAACCTCGCCTATCCTCTCCGCATCCGGAAGATGCCCGAGGCCGCGCTGAAGGCGCGCATCGCCGAGCTTGCCGAGACACTCCAGATCGGGCAGCTGCTGGACCGGCGCCCGGCCCAGCTTTCGGGCGGGCAGCAGCAGCGCGTCGCCATCGGGCGCGCGCTCGTCCGCGAGGCGGCCTGCTATCTTCTCGACGAGCCCATCTCGCATCTCGACGCGCAGCTGCGCGCGAAGATGCGGGTCGAGTTCAAGCGCCTCCAGCGCGACTTCAACGCCACCATGCTTTACGTCAGCCACGATCAGCTCGAAGCCATGACCATGGCCGACCGGATCGTGCTCATCAACCGCGGCAGGATCGAGCAGATCGCGCAGCCGCAAGAGATCTTCGACCGGCCTGCCACGCAGTTCGCCGCGAGCTTCATCGGCGAGCCGGTGATGAATACCCTGCCGGCACGGATTGAACAGGAGGCAGGCGCCCCCTTCCTGGCGCTCGGGACGGCACGCTTGGCTGTCGATCGCGCGTGGCTCGCACGCGGCGCGGCTCTCCCGAAGGACGTGATTCTTGGGATCCGGCCCCAGCAGATCGCCCTGTCGCCTCCCGATGACGGCGGGCCGGGGAGGATCGAGGGCACGATCTTCACCGTCGAGACGCTCGGAAGCCGCGTCATCTTCGACATAGAGACCGGTGAGAGCATCGTCCGCGTCATGACCACCGTGGACGCGGCCCGACTGCACCCCGAGCGGATCGGCGCGCCGATCGCGTTCCGCTTCCCCGCCGACTTCATCTACCTGTTCGACCCGGTCTCGGGCCGCACCCTGCGCCATGCGCAGTTCACCGAGCGGCCCCCCGCCTGAGACATCCGCGCCCGA
>Ga0315900_10005337_pt1 | contig 17685 bp, 13 predicted proteins | sample LakEriMetagenome_FD_203521 | JGI IMG/M metagenome (GOLD analysis project Ga0315900, IMG submission 203521) | Freshwater fungal communities from buoy surface, Lake Erie, Ohio, United States - Buoy 12 MA114 | ecosystem: Environmental > Aquatic > Freshwater > Lake > Lake biofilm | place: USA: Lake... | reverse complement strand
GTGGGCGTGTGCGCCGACCTGCTGGTGCGCGCCGGCGCCACGGTGATGTTCTCCGAGACCACCGAGGTACGAGACGCCGTGGAGACACTCACCGCGCGCTGCGCCAGCCCCGAGGTCGCCCAGAAGATGGTCGACGAGATGGCGTGGTACGACGCCTACCTGCAGCGCGGCCAGGTGGACCGCAGCGCCAACACCACACCCGGCAACAAGGCGGGCGGGCTGTCCAACATCGTGGAAAAGGCCATGGGCTCGGTCATCAAGAGCGGCTCTATGCCAATCTCGGCCGTGCTCTCACCGGGCGAGCGGGCGCAGACCAAGGGCCTGATCTACGCCGCCACGCCGGCCAGCGACTTCATCTGCGGCACGCTGCAGCTGGCCGCCGGCATGAATTTGCACGTCTTCACCACCGGCCGCGGCACGCCCTACGGCCTGGCCGAGTGCCCCGTGGTGAAGGTGGCCACCCGCACCGAGCTGGCCCAGCGCTGGCACGACCTGATGGACCTCAACGCGGGCGAGGTGGCCGACGGCCAGTGCAGCGTGGAAGAGATGGGCTGGAAACTCTTTCACCTGCTGTTGGATGTGGCCAGCGGTCGCCAAACCTGGGCGGAGCAGCACCGGCTGCACAACCAGCTGGTGCTGTTCAACCCGGCCCCCATCACCTGAGCAGGTTCCATGTCGCTGGGAAGCTACCAGCCCGCGTGACGCGGCGGGCCGGGCAGCGCCAGCCTTTACCGGAACGCCTGGTTACGCAAAAGCAGGCTGTTCCTGAAGCTGCAGCAACTGCGCAGCCACCGCCACGGCAATCACCTCGGGCTCCTTGCCTTCAATACCCGGCACACCGATGGGGCAGGTGATCTGATCGCATTCCTGGTCGCTGAACCCGCGCTCCCGCAGCCGGTGGCGGAAGGTGGCCCACTTGGTCTTGCTGCCGATCAGGCCGATGAAGGGCAAATCAGCCCGTTGGCGCTGCCGCTTCAGGCAGGCCTGCACGATGTCCAGGTCTTCGGCGTGGCTGAAGCTCATGATCAGCACCCTGCTGCCCGGCGCCAGATCGGCCACCGCGGCCTGCACGGGGTCGGAGTGCTCGCACTGCACCTGGGGCGGCATGTCGGGCGGAAAGATCTCGTCACGGCTGTCCACCCAGCGCACCTCAAAAGGCAAGGTAGCCAGGACACGGACCAGCGCAGTACCCACATGGCCGCCGCCGAAGACCGCGACGGGCGTTCCACGGGGTTTCAGGCGCTGCCGCAGTTCAGCACTCAGCGGGCCTTGCAGGCGCTCGAAGCGCAAGTCCACCACGCCCCCGCAACACTGGCCCAGGCTCGGACCCAGGGCGACGGTACGGGTGAAGGAGCCGGCCTCGGCTGCGGAGCCCGGGGCGTTGGGTACTTCATCCGCTTTAGGCGTATCGGGCGCGTCGGGAACACCCTGTGCACCCAGTCCATCCCGCAGCCACTGCCGCGCCAGCTGAATGGCGCTGTGCTCGAGGTGCCCTCCCCCCAGTGTGTTGATCAGCCGGTCGGAGAAGACCGCCATCCAGGCGCCTTCGTCACGAGGGGCAGACCCCTGCACCCGCTGGACGGTCACCAGCACAGCAGCGGGCCCGCCGGGCTGCGCCGGGCTCAAGGCCCTGACCAGGGCCTCCAGCGCCAGCGGTGTCACGCCCGCGCGGCGCGCAGCTGTTCCACAGCCAGGAGCAGGCGCTCGGGCGTGGCCGGCGCGTCCATGCTCAGCACCTGCCCGGCACCGGCCGTGGCCGCCACCGCATCGCGCAACGCGAAGTAGGCCGACAGCGCCAGCATCAGCGGCGGCTCACCCACCGCCTTGCTGCGGTAGGGCGTGGGCTTGACGTTCTGACCGTCGAACAGGCTCACCTTGAAGTGCTCGGGCACGTCGCCGGCCACGGGGATCTTGTAGGTGCTGGGGCCGTGCGTGAGCAGCTTGCCCTTCTTGTCCCAGATGCACTCTTCCATCGTCAGCCAGCCCATGCCCTGGACGTAGGCGCCTTCGATCTGGCCGCGGTCGATGGCCGGGTTGATGCTGCGGCCTACGTCGTGCACGATGTCCACCGCCTTGAGCCACCACTCGCCCGTGAGCGTGTCGATCTCCATCTCGGAGACGGCCGCGCCGTAGCAGAAGTAGTAGAAGGCCCGGCCCTTCAAGGTCTGGAAGTCGTAGGCGATGTCGGGCGTCATGTAGAAGCCCGTCACGCCCAGGCCCACGCGGTCCAGCCAGGCCTGCTTGATGAGCGCCTGCCAGGTGACGGCCTTGCCACCACCCGTGGCCTGCCCGCCCTGCAACACCACCTCCGCAGCCGGGCAACCCAGCATGCGGCCGGCCACCGCAGACAGGCGCCCACGCAGCTGGTCGCAGGCGTTGTTGATGGCCGCGCCGTTGATGTCGGCGCCGCTGGACGCGGCCGTGGCCGAGGCGTTGGGCACCTTTTGCGTGTCGGTGGCCGTCACACGCACCAGGCTCACGGGGATGCCCAGACCGTCCGCGGCCACCTGCGCCATCTTGGTGTTCAAGCCCTGGCCCATCTCAGTGCCGCCGTGGTTCACGCTGACCGAGCCGTCCTGGTAGATATTCACCAGCGCCGCGCCCTGGTTGAGCATGGTGGCGGTGAACGAGATGCCGAACTTCAGCGGCACCAGCGCCAGACCCCGCTTGCGGTGGGTGTGGGCCGCGTTGAAAGCCTGGACGGACTCTCGCCTTGCGCGGTAACCGGAATCGGCCTCCAGCTGGGCCAGGAGCTTGTCACCCACCCAGTCTTCGATCACCTGTCCGTACTGCGTGGTCATCGAACCCGCATCGCCGGAGACCGCTGGGTCGCGGTACAGGTTGGCCAGACGGACATCCAGCGGGTCCTTGCCCAGGGTGTTGGCGATCTGCTCGATCACCGTCTCGATGCCAAACATGCCCTGCGGGCCGCCAAAGCCGCGGAAGGCGGTGGCGCTTTGCATGTGCGTCTTGCAGCGGTGGCTGATGATCTTGAGGTTGGGCAGGTGATAGCAGTTGTCGATGTGCAGCACCGCGCGGTCGTTCACCGGGCCGGAGAAGTCGGTGCTGTAGCCGCAGCGCGAGGCCAGCACAAAGTCCACGCCCAGGATGCGGCCCGCGTCATCAAAGCCCACCTCGTAGTCCAGGCGGAAGTCGTGCCGCTTGCCCGTGATCATCATGTCGTCGTCACGGTTGACGCGCAGCTTCACCGGGCGCTTGAGCTTGAAGGCGGCCAGCGCAGCCGACTGCGAAAAGATGCTGGCGTTACCTTCCTTGCCACCAAAGCCGCCGCCCATGCGCCGGCAGATGACCTCCACGTCCTTGGTGGATAGGTTCAGGGCGGCCGCGGCCTCGCGCTGGTTGCCGTCCGGGTGCTGGGTGGAGACGTACAGCGTCAGCTGCCCGTCCTCGCGCGGCACCGCGTAGGTGATCTGGCCTTCCAGGTAGAACTGCTCCTGTTGGCCGCAATGGGTGCGCCCCTGCAGGCGGTGCGGCGCAGCGGCGATAGCGCCAGCCGGGTCACCCCGCGTGATGCCCTTGGGCGGCATGACAAAGCTGCCCTGGGCCATGGCCTCGTCAATCGTCAGGATGGCCGGCAGCTCCTTGACCAGCACCTTGGCCTTCTTGGCCGCCTCACGGGCGTAGAGCATGTCGCGCGCCACCACCACGGCCACCGCCTGGCCCAGGAACTCCACCTTGCCGGCGGCGAGGAAGGGGTCGTCGTGGACGATGGGGCCGCAGTTGTTCTCGCCCGGGATGTCCTTGGCGGTGAACACCGCCACCACGCCATGCTCGGCCAGCAGGGCCTGGCGATCGATGCCCTCGCCGATCAGCTCACCATGCGCCACGGGCGACAGCACCAGCGCGGCGTACAGCGTGCCGCGCAGCTCGGGCAGGTCGTCGGTGTAAACCGCCTCACCGGTGACGTGCAGCACGGCGGACTCGTGGGTGAGTTCCCGCCCCTGGGCGCCCGGTCGGGCATCGCCCTGGGCGGGCAGGAGTTCCTTCAGCGTGGTGGGCGCGTTCATGTGGTGCTCCTTGCCGATCAGGCGGCAGTGTCCAAGGCGGGCTGGGGCTCAGGCTGCGCTTCCTGCAAGAAACGCAGCACCAGGTTGCGGGCCACCAGCGAACGGTAGGCCCAGGTGGCGCGCAGACCATCGCGCGCCACGAAACTGTCGGCGATGGCGGCATCCAGCGCGGCGGCGCTCACGGCCGCGGGCGCCTGGCCTTCCAGCACAGCCTCGAGCTTGGGCGCGCGGCAGGGCGAGGGTGCCAGGCCGTTGTAGGCCAGGCGCACGCCCTTCAGGCGCCCGCCCACCAGCTCAAAACTCAGCGCAGCGCAGGTGGCCGAGATGTCCTGCTCGAAGCGCTTGCTGATCTTGTGGGCACGGAAGACCTGCCCCGCGCGCGGCTTGGGCAGGACCACGGCCTCGATCAACTCACCGGGCTGCAGCACGCTCTTCTTCTGGCCCGTGTAGAACCGGTCCAGCGCCACTTCGCGCTGGCGCTCGCCCTGGCGCAGCACCAGCGTGGCGCCCAAGGCCATCAGGCAGGGCATGGAGTCGCCGATGGGCGAGCCGTTGGCGATGTTGCCGGCCAGCGTGGCGGTGGAGCGGATGGGCGGCGAGCCAAAACGGCGCAGCACCTCGGCAAAGTCCGGGTAGGCCTGGGCTACCAGGGTCTCCACGGCCGACAGCGGCACCTGCGCGCCGATGCGCCAGCTTGCTGCCGTCTCGTCCACGCGCTTGAGTTCAGCCACATTGCCCAGGTAGCAGATGTGGGCCGGGCGCGAGAACTGCTTGTTGACCTGCAAGCCGATCTCGGTGCTGCCGGCCAGGAGCGTGGCGCCGGGGTGGCGGGTGAGGTAGGTGGTGACCTCAGCCAAGGTGGCCGGTGAGACGAACTCGCTGCCCTTGCGGGTGCGCACCACGGGCTGCACGACGATCTCGCCGTCCAGCGAGAACGTGGGCTCCTGGGCGCGCTGGATCTCCTTGAGCAAGGGGACATCAGCACGGTCATCGATCTTCAACGCCGCGGGCCCCGCCTCGCAGGCCTTGAGCGTGGCGTCCACGATGGGCTTGTAGCCGGTGCAGCGGCACAGGTTGCCGCTCAGCGCATCGTTGATCTGCTGCCGGTTGGGGCACGGGTTGTGCTGGACCATGCCCGCCAGGCTCATCACGATGCCGGGCGTGCAGAAGCCGCATTGGGAGCCGTGGCACTCCACCATGGCCTGCTGCACCGGGTGCAGGGCGCCGTCGCTCTTGCGCAGACTCTCCACCGTCTTGACCGACTTGCCATCCAAAGTGGGCAACAGCTGGATGCAGCTGTTGACGGGGATGTAGTCCACACCGTTGCCGGCCGCGTTCAACTCGCCCACCAGCACCACGCAGGCCCCGCAGTCGCCCTCGGCGCAGCCTTCCTTGGTGCCCGTGCGGTGCAACTGCTCGCGCAGGTAGTCCAGCACCGTGGTGGTGCGGCGCTTGCCCTGGGCTTCGACGATCTGGCCGTCCAGCACGAAGCGGACGGAATTGGTGACTTCACTCATGGCTGGGGGACCTCTGCAATCGTCGAACGATTCTAGGGGCCGCTCGCAGCATGCGCGGGCACCACGAGCCCGCGGCGGCTCAGGAACCGCGGTAGGTGCTGTAGGTCCAGGGCGTGCAGACGAGAGGCACGTGGTAGTGCTGATTGGCGTGCGCGATGCCAAAGTCCAGCGGCACCTGGTCCAGGAAGGGCGGGTCAGGCAGCGTCACCCCCTGGCGCCTGAAGTAGGCCGCCACCTCGAACACCAGGCGGTAGGTGCCCGCGCGCAGGTCATCGTTGGAGATGAGGGGGCCGTCAGGGTTGCGGCCATCGGCGTTGAGTTCCACCCGACGGATCAGCGTGGGCTCGCCCGGGCCGGTGGCGTACAGGCTCACGGCCATGCCGGCGGCGGGCCGGCCGTGGTAAGTGTCCAGAACGTGCGTGCTCAATCCCATGGGGGTCTCTCCTGTTCAGCGCACGGGCGCGCCCGCTTCCCACCAGCGGCGTACCAGGTCCCGCTCGGCGTCAGTGATCTGGGTGGCGTTGTTCATCGGCATCAGCTTGAGCACCGACACCTGCTGGTAGATGGACTGGGCGTGCTGCTTCAGCAACTCCGGCGTGTGCAGCGCCACGTTCTTCTGCTGCATCTGGGCGTTGTGGCACACCAGGCAGCGCTGCTCCACCACGGCCCGCATATCAGCGGCGGTGACCGGGGCTGCAACCGCGGCCGCGGTTGCGGGCGGCACGGGCGCCGGCTTCATGCCCAGCACCAGCGCAAGGATGAGCACCACACCTGCCCCTGCAATCTCCCAGGGCACGCGCCGGCCTTCAATCAAGGCACGGTGCCGTGCCACGAAGCTGTGGCGGATCAAGGCGCCAGCCAGCATCAGCACGAACAGCACCACCCAGTTCCAAGTACCCTGGTACAGCCACCCGTAGTGGTTGGACAGCATGGCGATCAGCACCGGCAGCGTGAAGTAGGTGTTGTGCACGCTGCGCTGCTTGCCGCGCTTGCCGTGGATGGCGAGCTCCTTGGGGTCGAACTTTTGCCCGCTGGTCATGGCCGCCACCACCTTGCGCTGGCCCGGGATGATCCAGAAGAACACGTTGGCGCTCATGGCCGTGGCGATCATCGCGCCCACCAGCAAGAAGGCCGCTCGCCCGGGGAACAGCTGGCACGCGGCCCATGAAGCCGCGGCGATGACCAACAGCATCACCACCCCGACAACGGCCTCGCCGTGCTTGCGGAAGCCCAGGGCACGGCACACCAGGTCATAGACGAGCCAGAACCCCACCAGAAAACCCACCGCCGCCGCGCCCGCCACCATGGGCGACCAGTTCATCAGCGACTTGTCCACCAGCCAGGTGCTCGCATTCCACAGGTACAGCACCGTGAACAGCGCAAAGCCGCTGAGCCAGGTGGAATAAGCCTCCCAGTAGAACCAGTGCAGCTTGGTGTGGATCTTGCGAGGAGCCACCATGTACTTCTGCGGGTTGTAGAACCCCCCGCCGTGCACCGCCCACATGGCACCGTCCACGCCCTTTTCCAGCAGGTCAGGGCTGGTGGGGCGGATCAGGTTGTTGTCGAGGAACACGAAGTAGAACGACGAGCCGATCCACGCGATGGCCGTGATCACGTGCAGCCAGCGCAGCAGCAGATTGGCCCAGTCCAGCAGATAGGCTTCCATGGTTCAGGTGTCCCGCAGGGTGACGGCCCGCGTCCCAATAATTGTATACAGCCACAGCACACGATACTGCGCCAATTGGTGTATACAATCTCCGCAACAAGCCGCCACACCGCCCATGGCCACCACTGCAGCACCCCGCTTGAAGGCTCGCCCGGCGATCCCGCTGCCCAGCCGTGCGGCACAAACGGGCAGCACCACGCAGCAGATCGTGGACGCCGTGACTGCGGCCGTCATCGAGCGCCGATTGATGCCCGGCACGCGGCTGGCCGAGCAGTCCATGGCCGAGATCTTTGGCGTATCCCGCACCATCGTGCGCCAGGCGCTGAACCAGCTCTCGCGGGACCGCCTGGTCACCTTGGAGCCGGCACGCGGCGCGTCGGTCGCCACACCCAGTGCGGAAGAGGCGCGTCAAGTCTTCGAGACCCGGGCCATGCTGGAGAGCGAGCTCGCCCGGCGACTGAGCCAGACCATCACACCAGCGCAGATCGCCCAACTGCGGCAGCACCTGGACGAGGAGCGCGCCGCCATCGCTCGCACCGACGTGCCCGGCCGCACGCGCCTGCTGGCGGACTTTCATGTGGTGCTGGCGCGCCTGCTGGGCAACGAGGTGCTGGCCGAGTTGCTGGGTGACTTGCTCAGCCGCTCTTCGCTCATCTCGCTCATGTACCAGAGCTCCATGTCCGCCGAGCAGTCACAGGCCGAGCATGTGGCCATCGTCGACGCATTGGAGCGGCGCGACGCCGAGGCCGCCTGCCGGCTGATGGGCCAGCACATTGCCAGCGTGGAGCGCAACCTGCAACCCTTGTCCGCCCCGGTGGACCTGGCCGCCGTGCTGCGCCCAGGCCTGCAACTGGCCTCCTGACGAGCCGCCGAGGCGCACGCCCGTCACCCTTGAGTTGATTGCCATGACCCGCCCCAGCGACACCGCCGCAGCGCCCCCCTCACCGCGTTCCCCACGCTATCCCCGTGACTTGCGCGGCCATGGTCGCCACCCGCCCCAGGCGCAGTGGCCGGGCAAGGCTCGTGTGGCGGTGCAGTTCGTGCTGAACTACGAGGAAGGGGGCGAGAACTCGGTGCTGCACGGCGACGCCGGCAGTGAGCAGTTCCTCTCGGAGATGTTCAACCCACCGGCCTTCCCGGCGCGCCATCTCAGCATGGAGGGCGTGTACGAGTACGGCAGCCGCGTGGGCGTGTGGCGCATCCTGCGGGAGTTTGAAAAGCGCGGCTGGCCGCTCACGGTGTTCGGCATCTCCATGGCACTGGAGCGCTGCCCCGAGGTGACCGCCGCCTTCGCGGAGCTGGGCCACGAGATCGCCTGCCACGGCTGGCGCTGGATCCACTACCAAGGCATCGACGAGGCCACCGAGCGCGAGCACATGCGCATCGGCATGGAGATCATCGCGCGCATGACCGGCGACGGCGCGGACGGCACGCCGCGCCAGTTGCACGGTGCCGGCTGGTACACGGGCCGCGACAGCCCCCACACGCGGCGCCTGGTGGCCGACTTCGGCGGCTTCACCTACGACAGCGACTACTACGGAGATGACCTGCCCTTCTGGCTGCAGGTGAAGAAGACGGACGGTGCGCTCGCGCCGCATCTGGTGGTGCCCTACACGCTGGACTGCAACGACATGCGCTTTGCGCTGCCGCAGGGCTACAGCCACGGTGACGAATTCTTCGAGTACCTGCGCGACGCTTTCGATGTGCACTACGCCGAAGGCGCAGAGCACCCCAGCATGATGAGCATCGGCATGCACTGCCGGCTGCTGGGCCGGCCCGGGCGCATGCGCGCGCTGCAGCGTTTCATGGACCACATCGAGAAGCACGACTGCGTGTGGGTCACCCGCCGCGTGGACATCGCCCACCACTGGCGAGCCACGCACCCCTTTGACGCCGCCACGGCCTTTGTGTGGGAGTGAGCGATGAGCCTGACGCTAGAGGCGCTCAACACCGCCAGCCAAGACCGCTTCATCCAGCTGCTCGACGGCATCTATGAGCACTCACCCTGGATAGCTGAGCGTGCCTGGGCGCGGCGGCCGTTTGCCACGCTCACGGCGCTGAAGCAAGCCTTGGCCGATACGGTGCGCACCGCCACCGAGGCCGAGCAACTGGGCCTGATCCGCGCCCACCCGGAGCTGGCCGGCAAGGCCATGGTGGCCAAGACCTTGACGGCAGAGTCCACGAATGAACAGGGCAAGGCCGGCCTGACCGATTGCACGCCCGAGGAATTCGCCCGGATCCAGCAGCTCAACGCCGACTACAACGCCAAGTTCGGGTTCCCGTTCATCCTGGCCGTGCGTGGCCCGCGCGGTGAAGGGCTGACGCGCCACCAGATCATCGACACCTTCGCAAGGCGCCTAGCCCACCACCCGGACTTCGAGCGCGCTGAAAGCCTGCGCAACATCCACCGCATTGCCGAGATCCGGTTGAACGACAAGTTCGGCACGACACCCACGCTGGGCAACCTGGTGTGGGACTGGGCCGAGCAGCTGGCCACCCACAGCGACCCGGGCTTCAAGGAGAAGGGGCAGCTCACCGTCACCTACCTCACGGCCGCACACCTCGCGTGCGGGGCGCAGTTGCAGGGGTGGATGCGCGAATGCGGCTTTGACGAGGTGGGGTTGGACGCCTTGGGCAATGTGGTGGGCGTTTACCACGGGGCAGGCCCCGCAGCCCCCCGCCTGCTCACTGGCAGCCACTACGACACCGTGCGCAACGGCGGCAAGTACGACGGGCGGCTGGGCATCCTGGTGCCCATGGCCTGCGTGCGGGAGCTGCACCGCACCGGGCGGCGCCTGCCTTTCGGCATCGAGGTCGTGGGTTTCTCAGAAGAGGAAGGCCAGCGCTACAAGGCCACCTTCCTCGCCTCGGGGGCCCTGATTGGCGGCTTCGACCCCGCCTGGCTGGAGCAACGCGACGCCGATGGCGTGACCATGGCGCAAGCCATGCGCGACGCTGGCCTGCCCGCCACGATGCCGGCCATCAGCGCGCTCCAGCGCAACCCGGCGCGCTACCTCGGCTTTGTCGAAGTGCACATCGAGCAAGGGCCGGTGCTCAACGAGATGGACCTGCCGCTGGGCGTGGTCACTTCCATCAACGGCAGCCTGCGCCACCTGGTGGAGATCCAGGGCATGGCCAGCCACGCCGGCACCACGCCCATGGACCGCCGGCGCGACGCCGCCGTCGCAGCCGCCGAGCTGCTGCTGTTTGTGGAAAAGCGCGCTGGCGCCGTGCCCGACGTGGTGGGCACCGTGGGCCAACTGGAGGTGCCTGCCGGCTCCATCAACGTGGTGCCGGGCCGCTGCCGCTTCAGCCTGGACCTGCGCGCCACCACCGACGCCGCGCGTGACGCACTGGAAGCCGACGTGCTGGCGGCCCTGGCCGAGATCTGCCAGCGCCGCGGCCTGTCGTACACGGCCGAGCGGACTGTGAAGGTGCCCGCGGCTCCCAGCCACCCGGCCTGGCAGGCGCGCTGGGAGGCCGCTGTGCAAGCCCTGGGCTTGCCCGTCTTCCGCATGCCCAGCGGCGCCGGCCACGACGCCATGAAGCTGCACGAGGTGATGCCGCAAGCCATGCTCTTCATGCGCGGCCTGAACAGCGGCATCAGCCACAACCCGCTGGAGTCGATCACCAACCACGACACCGAGCTGGTGGTGCAAGCCTTCATGCACCTGTTGCAGGGGCTGGCCGATCAGCCCCTTCGCTGACCAGGCCCCTCGATTCAAACCGCGCGCCAGTCAAGCCCCAGCCCCACAGACTCCCACGCCGACATGACCACCCCTTACGACACCCTGGACGCCTGGATCGACGCCCACTTCGACGAGCAAGTGCGTTTCCTGCAGGCGCTGGTGCGTGTGCCCACCGACACACCGCCTGGCAACAACGCGCCGCACGCCGAGCGCACCACCGAGTTGCTGGCGGGCATGGGCTACACCGCCGAGGCCCACGCCGTGCCGGAGGCTGAGGTGCGCGCCTACGGCCTGCAGAGTGTGACCAACCTCATCGTGCGCCGGCCTTTTGGCGCGCCCGGCTCGGGCCCGGTCATCGCGCTCAACGCCCACGGCGATGTGGTGCCCCCGGGTGACGGCTGGACGCACGACCCCTACGGTGGCGAGATCGAGGACGGCAAGCTCTATGGCCGCGCGGCGGCGGTGAGCAAGAGCGACTTCGCGAGCTTCACTTTCGCGGTGCGGGCGCTGGAGGCGCTGCGCGAGGCCGGCACGCCGCTCAAGGGCGGGGTGGAACTGCATTTCACCTACGACGAGGAGTTCGGCGGCGAGCTCGGCCCAGGCTGGTTGCTCGCCAAGGGCATCACCAAGCCTGATCTCTTGATCGCCGCCGGCTTCAGCTACCAGGTGGTGACGGCCCACAACGGCTGCCTGCAGATGGAGGTCACGCTGCACGGTACCGCCTCGCACGCCGCCTACCCGCACACGGGCGTGGACGCGCTGCAGGCGGCCAACAAGTTGCTCAGCGCCCTGTACGCCCACAACGACGTGCTGCGCACACGGCGCTCGCAGGTCACGGGCATCAACCACCCCTACCTGAACGTGGGGCGCATCGAGGGCGGCAGCAACACCAACGTCGTGCCCGGCAAGGTGGTGATCAAGCTCGACCGGCGCATGATCCCTGAAGAAGACTCCGCAGCGGTGGAAGCCGAGGTGCGGCAGTTGATCGAGACCACGGTGGCGCAGTGCCCCGGCATCCGCCTGGAGATTCGCCGCCTGGTGCTGGCCAACGCCCTCAAGCCACTGCCCGGCAACCGCGTGCTGGTAGACGCCATCCAGCGCCACGGCCAGGCCGTGTTTGGCGAACCCATCCCGGAAAGCGGCACACCGCTGTACACCGACGTGCGCCTGTACGGGGAGCGCGGCGTTCCGGCGGTGATCTACGGCGCCGGCCCGCGCACCGTGCTGGAGAGCAACGCCAAACGCGCCGACGAGCACCTGGTGCTGGAAGACCTGCGGCGCGCCACGAAGGTGATTGCGCGCACACTTTTGGATCTCCTGAAATGACCTGCGCACCAGGCTGGTGCTTTCACGGGGTTCTCCCTGAGCACAGTCCTTGCAAAATCTCCCACCGTCCCGAAACCCGCACCGGAGTCTTCTTATGAAACTGTCCACCCTCACCCGCCGCAGCCTGCTGGCCCTGGCCTCGGCCACCACCTTGATGGCCTTGCCCGCCCACGCCCAGACCCCCATCAAGTTCCAGTTGGACTGGCGCTTCGAAGGGCCTGCAGCCCTGTTCCTGGGCGCAGCCAACAGAGGCCACTACAAGGCTGCCGGCCTGGACGTGACCATCGACGCTGGCAACGGCTCAGGCGGCACCGTCACCCGCGTGGCCTCGGGCACCTACGACATGGGCTTTGCCGACCTGGCAGCGCTGATGGAGTTCCACGCCAACAACCCGGACGCCCCCAACAAGCCGGTGGCCGTGATGATGGTCTACAACAACACGCCGGCCGCCGTGCTGACGCTCAAGAAGAACAACATCAAGACCCCGGCCGACCTGAATGGCAAGAAGCTGGGCGCACCGGTGTTTGACGCCGGCCGCCGCGGCTTCCCCATCTTCGCCAAGGCCAACGGCATCGGCAGCGTGCAGTGGACCAGCATGGACCCCCCGCTGCGCGAGACCATGCTGGCCCGCGGTGACATCGACGCCATCACGGGCTTCTCGTTCACTTCGCTGCTGAACCTGGAGGCGCGGGGCGTCAAGACCGAAGACATCGTGGTGCTGCCCTACGCCGACCACGGTGTGAAGCTCTACGGCAACGTCATCATCGCCAGCCCCAAGCTGATGAAGGAAAACCCCGCGGCCGTGAAGAGCTTCCTCAGCGCCTTTGCCAAGGGCGCCAAGGAGGTGATGGCCAACCCGGACGCCGCCATCGAGTTTGTGAAGGCACGTGACGGGATCATCAACGTGGACCTGGAAAAGCGCCGCCTGCGCATGGCCATCGACGCCGTGGTGGCCAGCCCCGACGCGCGCCGCGAGGGCTTTGGCGTCGTGGTGCCGGGCCGCCTCGCACTGATGGCTTCGCAGGTGTCAGACGCGTTTGCCACCAAGACCCGCGTCAACCCGGACACGGTGTGGAGCGACGCCTTCCTGCCGTCCAAGGCCGAACTCAACATCCTGCCGCCGGCCAAGAAGTGATCGGCTTCATCACACAGGCCTGACATGAGCAACTTCGTCGACTTCCGCAACGTCTGGCTCGCCTACAACGATGAGCTCCTGGCCCAGGGCCACTTCGCCGTCGAGGACATCTCGCTGCAGGTGACCCAGGGCGAGTTCATCGCCATCGTCGGGCCATCAGGCTGCGGCAAGTCGACCTTCATGAAGCTCACCACGGGCCTGAAGATGCCCAGCCGGGGGACCATCCACATCGACGGAGAGCCGGTCACCGGCCCGCTCAAGATCAGCGGTATGGCCTTCCAGGCGCCCAGCCTGCTGCCCTGGCGCACCACGGTGGACAACGTGCTGCTGCCGCTGGAGATCGTGGAGCCTTACCGCTCGAGCTTCAAGACCCGGCGCAAGGAGTACGAGGCCAAGGCGCGCGACCTGCTCAAGAGCGTGGGCCTGGGCGGCTACGAGGACAAGTTCCCTTGGCAGCTCTCGGGTGGCATGCAGCAGCGCGCCAGCATCTGCCGCGCGCTCATCCACGAGCCCAAGATGCTGCTGCTGGACGAGCCCTTTGGCGCACTGGACGCCTTCACCCGCGAGGAGCTGTGGTGCGCCCTGCGTGACCTGCACGCCGCGCAGAAGTTCAACGTCATCCTGGTCACGCACGACCTGCGCGAGAGCGTGTTCCTGGCGGACACGGTCTATGTGATGAGCCGCAGCCCGGGCCGCTTCGTGGTCAAGCGCGAGATCGACCTGCCCCGCCCGCGGGACCTGGAAGTGACCTACACGCCGAAGTTCACCGACATCGTGCACGAGCTTCGCGGCCATATTGGCGCCATTCGCCAGCCCGTGGGCCAGGCCGGCGTGGCTGTCCCCCAATGAACGCGGCACCCGCACGCAGGACGCTGACCCCATGAAGATCTCCAAGACCCTGGAACGCTGGTCCCCCATGGTGCTGCTGGCGGCCATCCTGCTGGTGTGGCAGGCCGGCGTGTGGCTGTTCAAGGTGCCAGACTTCATCTTCCCTGGCCCGTGGCAGATTGCCAAGGAGTTCATCGAGTTCAAGGGCCCGCTGCTCGAGGCGGCATGGAAGACCTTTTGGGTCACCATGCTGGGCTTTGGCATCTCCATCGTGGTGGGCGTGCTGCTGGGCTTTCTGATCGGCAGCTCGCGCATCGCCTACACCGCCATCTACCCGCTGATGGTGGCTTTCAACGCCGTGCCCAAGGCCGCCGTGGTACCCATCCTGGTGGTGTGGTTCGGCATCGGCCTGGGCCCGGGCATCCTCACGGCCTTCCTGATCTCTTTCTTCCCCATCACGGTCAACATCGCCACCGGCCTGGCCACCCTGGAGCCTGAGTTGGAGGACGTGCTGCGCGTGCTGGGCGCCAAGCGCTGGGACGTGCTGGTGAAGGTGGGGCTGCCCCGCTCCATGCCCTACTTCTACGGCTCGCTCAAGGTCGCCATCACGCTGGCCTTTGTGGGCACGGTGCTGGCCGAGATGACCGCTGGAGACTCGGGCATTGGCTACCTGATGCAGACGGCCGGCTCGCAGCAGCGCCTGCCCCTGGCCTTTGCGGGCCTGGTGGTGATCGGCGCCATGGCCATGGCCATGTACGAACTGTTCTCGTGGATCGAAATGCGCACCACCGGCTGGGCGCACCGCGGCTCGCAGGCGGCTTGAGCACCTCAGCACCAGAAGCCTCCGCCGGGGCCAGGCCGGGTTGGCTCGGCCGGCTGGACCTGCGCTACTGGCGCGACGGCGCCCGCACCGTGGCGCTGGACCGCCATGAGGGCCCGCTGCGCGTGCTGCAGCGCCTGTACCCCGAGGGCGAGGCGATCTGCCACCACGTGATGGTGCATCCCCCCGGGGGCGTGGCCGGGGGTGACGTGCTGGACGTGCAGATCGACCTGGGCGAGGACACGCACGCTGTGCTCACCACCCCAGGTGCCACCCGCTTCTACCGCAGCGCAGGCCGTCCGGCGCGCCAGTGCGCCCGGCTTCGCGTGGGGCCGCGGGCCCGTGTGGAGTGGCTGCCGCTGGAGAACATCGCCTTCACAGGTTGCGAGGCGGAGAACCGCACCGAGATCGAGCTGGGCCCCCAGGCTGAGGCCATGGGATGGGATCTGCTGGCCCTGGGCCTGCCCGCGGCGGGGACGCCCTTTGAGGCGGGCGCATTCACGCAACACCTGTCGCTGCGCCTGCGCGCACCACAGCCTGAGCTGGATGGGACTGCGCGCCGAGGACCGATCCCCGCCGGGCCGGCTGAGGCCACACCCCACCCCATCTGGCTGGAACGCGGCGTGATTCGGGCGCAGGACACGCGCTTGCTGGACTCCCCCCTGGGCTGGGCCGGCCGGCGCGTGCTGGCCACCGTCTGGTGGGCCACGGCCGAGCCCCTGCCCGCGCACCGCCGGGATACCCTGCTTGAAGCCGCGCGCGACTGCCCGGCCGACGCTTCTTTGCACGGCCGAGTGGGCGTCACCAGCCCCCTGCCGCAGGTGGTGGTGGCACGGGCGCTGGCGGACCGGGTAGAACCGGCCATGCAGTGGGTGTGTTCCGTGCGGGCCGCCTGGCGCCGCGAGGCCTGGGGCCTGTCGGCCCACCCACCGCGCATCTGGCGAACCTGAGCACGCGCATTCGGCGCTGGACGGGCGAGGGACAATCGATCGCATGTCCGAGCCGACACCGACCGAGCCCATCGCCGAGCCCCCAGGGCCCCGGCCGTCGGCCCGAGTCACGGCGCCGGCCTCCAGGTTAGGACTCGTCCGCCAAGCCTGGCGGCTCGTGCTGGCCGCCGCGTTGGGGCTGCCTCTGGCGGGCCTGCTGGCCATCTGGGCGGTACTGCATCACGAGCGAGGCACGGCCTGGCTCTTGACGGGCGTGCCGGGCCTTCAGGTCACCGCGCCGCGAGGCGCCTTGCTGGGCCCGGATTTCTCCGCCGAGCGTGTGCTCTACCGCTGGGACCAGGGCCGGCAAAGCCTTGACATCGAGGGACTTCGCTGGACCGGCGCGCAGTGGCGCTGGTGGTTGCGCGCCGGCACCTGGGTGGGGGTGCAGGCACAAGAGGTGCAAGCGCAACGCGTGGCGGTCAACACCGGTCCGGCCACCGGGCGGCCCGTCCCCGTGCCGGCCTCGCTGGCCCTGCCCTTCGAGCTGCGCGTGCAGCAGGTGCGCGTAGGGCAGTTGGAGGTGGACCGGCTACCGCCCTGGCGTGAAGTGAGCGGCCGTGTGGAGCTGGGCGGACAGCAAGGCAGCCAGCACCGCGTGGACGACCTGGCGTTCGGGTGGGACGAGCTCAAGGCCCAAGGGCAGGCCCGCATCGCCACACTGGCCCCTTTTGAGGGCGAGGCGCAACTGGCGCTGGCGGGCACGGGTGCCGTGGCCTGGCAGGCCGAGCTCATAGCCCGCGGCCCGCTGCAGGTGCTGGATCTGCAGGCCAAGCTGCAGGCGCCAACGCTGGGCGCGGGGCTCAAGCCGGCCTTGCAAGGCAAAGCCCAGCTCAAACCCTTCGCCGCATGGCCCTTGGGCACGGTGGACCTCAGCCTGCAGGCACTGGATCTGGCTCAGCTGAGCAGCCGGCTGCCGGCCACGCGCTTGACCGGCCGTGCCGCAGTGCAGAGCCTGGGGCTGGACCAGCCTGTCCAAGCCGACATCGTGCTGGACAACGCAGCCGCAGGTTCCTGGACCGATGACCGCCTGCCCATACGGAGGGTGCACCTGGAAGTGCGGTCCCGCGTCGACGCTCCAGACACCGTGGAGATCCGGCACCTGGATCTGGACCTGGGCAGCCCGCAGCGTGCTGCGGGCCAGTGGCGCAGCAGCGGCAGCTGGACGGGCGCAGAACTGCGCATCAAGGGCGTGGCCAGCGACATCCAGCCGCAGTGGATGGACGCCCGCGCCCCCGCCATGAGCCTGTCGGGGCCCCTGCAAGTGGGGCTGCTGGGGGTGGAGATACCGCACGGCGGCGGCTCCGCCAAGGCCGCACTGTCGGCCACGCCCTGGACAGTGGAGGTGCAGGGCGCCCTCAACGGGGCACTGGAAGGCCTGGGCCAGCGCACCACCCTCACGCTGGACGGCAGCATCAAGCCCCAGGAGGTCCAGCTGCGCCAGCTGCTGGCCGAGGCAGGGTCCGCACGGGCCCAACTCAGCGGCACGGTCACCCCCACAGCCGCGGGCGCCTGGCAGGTGCGCAGCACTGGCCAGATCGTCGAGTTTGACCCCACCCTCTGGATCCCAGGTGCGGCCTCAGCCGCCTGGCGCAAAGGCCCTCACCAGTTGAACGGCCAGTGGAGCGTGGACGTTCTGGCGCCGGCCTGGCGCACGGGGGCCTCGACGCTGCAATGGATGCAGACC
>Ga0315900_10005335_pt1 | contig 17689 bp, 15 predicted proteins | sample LakEriMetagenome_FD_203521 | JGI IMG/M metagenome (GOLD analysis project Ga0315900, IMG submission 203521) | Freshwater fungal communities from buoy surface, Lake Erie, Ohio, United States - Buoy 12 MA114 | ecosystem: Environmental > Aquatic > Freshwater > Lake > Lake biofilm | place: USA: Lake... | reverse complement strand
AAACAAAATTGTCACATATCACAAGGGTATGCACCATATATTATAGAATACCCCAACAAAATACACCCTCACACACATCAACAGTTAGGTGTTTTGACGAGGGCTTGTACGTGGGATTACGTAGAAAAGTTTGTTTTGGATAATTTTTCATTTCCTCTTCCACACGATATTTGCTTTTTTCATGAAATAGATAAGCATACTTTGCTAATAACTAAGTTAGATACGTAGTTTCTACTAGAAAAAAAGAAAATACGTAAAGCCATGTAGGTCTTGATCAGTAATTTTGAATTGGGTAATAAAAATTAGTTCATTCGTCTAATTGATGTACCTAATTATGCTAGGTAAATATAAAGACATGAAAACAAAAATTATTCTTCTAGCGAGTATTGTAGCATTAACGCCCATGGCTTTCTCTCAAAAATCCAAACCAAAAGCAGTTTGGTTAAAAATTGAAAATAAAGAGCTTGTGCCGGTAAAAAGTGGTTCCGTTAACATCTAAAGACATTGCTTTGGAAGCTGTCATGACGAAAAATAAAGTAAAGAAAGTAGAATATGTTTTTTCTAATTCAAGAAATCCAGAATTACAAAAAGTTGTTCAGCTTTCTTGTGATTGCAATGCGGAAAATCTATACGCGGACATTGTTAATAAAACGAAAGTTGCGAAAGAAGTTTTTGTCGCTCCTACGTATCAATTACTGCACACACCAAATGATTATTCGACGGCTTTTGAAAATGATTATGCGTTAACTCTCATAAATGCACAAGACGCTTGGGATGTAACTAAAGGTAGTTCATCTGTAGTTCTTGGTATAACTGATCAAAACTTTAATGTGAGTCATGAGGAGCTTTCGGGTAAGGTTCTGTATTATGATGCGACAAATACTTCTACAACTACCCATGGTACGGCAGTAGCAGTAACTGCAGCAGGTAATACAAACAATTCGGTTGGCAAATCTTCAATAGGATATAACTCAAGTCTAAAGTTGTATCGAATGAATTACAACGAAGTGTTAGCAGCTTCTTATGCTGGTGCTAAAGTTGTAAATTTAAGTTGGGCTTCCGGTTGTTCATTCAATCCATATGTGCAACAAGCCATTGATGAGGTTTGGGCAAATGGAACTTTTATTGTTGCATCTGCAGGAAATGGAACTACATGCGGCGGCGCCGGAAATTTGGTTTATCCTGCCGCTTATAATCATGTTTTTGCTGTATCAAGTGTTGGCCCAACTAACAATCATGAACGTGTCCCTGGTGATGCTAACACCACTCATCAGCACAATGCATCGGTAGACATTTGTGCTCCTGGATATGATGTTCCCTTTACTGGTGGTCCGGGTTGGTATTTTACCTCAAGTGGAACTTCATTTGCAGCTCCTTTTGTAACCGGTACTGTAGGATTGATGTTAGCCGCAAATCCTTGTTTAACGAATACAGAAATCGAAACAATTTTACGTCAAACTGCTTTTAATTTAGATGCACTGAACCCACAATATGCTGGAAGGCTCGGTGCTGGAAGATTGGATGCAGCGGCAGCAGTTCAATTGGCAAGTGGATACAGCTCATTGTCAATTCTTTCACAAGTAGATAACCTAGGATGTACGCCTGACGCTGGAAGGATAGAGATTCAAAATTCATTATTTGATTCTACCAGAACTTACACATATCAATGGTCAAATGGGTCTAATGAGGCAATTCTTGAAAATTTATCGAATGGAGATTACACAGTAGTAGTAAGTAATGGTTGTGCAACTGATACAGCAACATTTACCATAAATGCAAATCCTACAAATGTCACTGCTCAAATCGTAAATGCGCAAGCTCAAATGGCGCCGACAGGTTCTATCAACATCGAGGTATATGGAATTCCTTTATTCAGTTACCTGTGGAGCAATGGTTCTACAGAAGAAGATTTGATTGGTGTTCCAGCAGGTGAATATAGCGTAACAATAACGAATGGATTAGGATGCGCAAGGACTGCAACCTATATCGTGTTGGATTTAATCACGGGAAACCAAATAAAGAAAGTCGAAACTAGATAATTAATTAATAATCGAGAGGCCGTCAAGTAATTGGCGGCCTTTTTTAATGCGTTTTCGTCATGTTTTCTGGTACGCATAGGATATAATTAGCCTTACCAATATGCTCTTTTTCAAGTTTATTTATGTCTGATTGACTCACGGTGGAGATTGTAAGGTAGCTCTTAATCAAAAAAGACCGTTCTTGCATCAGGTACCATAGAATTCCTTGAAAATAATCTGAATGAAAAGCCCCGTTAAAATGTAATACTTGAAAATTGAGTGAGAGGTGTTTTTGAATGTGCATGGCCATCGTAGCATCTTTAAATGCTTGAGCCTCCATCATTCCTATTCCCATACCATGTCCTCCCATTTTACGAACCTCGCGATATTGAGATAAGGTAGAATCGATTTTAAAATCAAGTGAAGCAAATTTCATCTTCTCGGCTTCAGAGAGAGAGTCTAACGCAACTCTTCCTTTTTTGAATAATAACGAGGCATATTTTCGTTTCACATTACTTGCAATACAGGGTATTCCTTTTTCTTTAGCTAATGTTAAAATTGGTTTATAATCCGTTTCAAAATTCGGCCATAACCTACAACTGTCATTGAATTGTTGGTCAGTTAATTTACCTGAAATATATGCATCTAAAAGTTCTTGCTGATCGGATTCAAACATTTCAAAGCCAAAACATAGATTTTTAGAAGTTGACAGGGATCTAGCCATTTCAACTTGCAACCAATGAGCAATTGGATTGTCGTGATATTCACCAAAAAGGATGCAATTGGCTTTTTTTGAATCCTTCAATAGTTTTTTAACACTCGTTTTTTTGCCTTCGGAATTGTATAGAATAAATGCTTTTTCTATAGATTGAGCTTGAAAAATAGTGTTCGAATAAATTAAGTAAATACTAATAAATAAACGGATCATAGCACACAAATTCATGAGTTGTTAAAATTAGTTGAATAATCGTTATATTTGACTAAAACTATGCGAATGAGGCAACAAGGTGTTTTACTGGTGCTGTTGTTTTTCACCTGTATCATTTGGGGACAAGGCTTTCAGGTTAATTTTCAAGGACAGAAACAACAAGGAATGGGTTGTGCTGGCACTGCACTTTATCAAGACGGAGCTAGTCTTTTTTTTAACCCAGGGTCCGTGGCATTTTCTAATGAAAGCTCTATTAATCTTGCATCAACACCAATTTTCGCCAATGTTCTTTACACAGATTCTTCTACAAAGGAGAGCTACCGAACACAGAATCCAGTGGGAACTCCTTTTTCAGCCTATGGTTTATTTCAATTCAAAGAATATGATCAGCTAAAATTTGGAATTGCCGCCTATACTCCATTTGGTAGTACGGTAGTCTGGGAGGACAATTGGATAGGTAGATTTGCTTTGACGCGATTGAAGTTACAAGCTATTTTTATTCAACCTACCATTTCATACAGGATTGCCGATGTAATTGGAATTGGCGGAGGTTTGGTAGTGGCACTAGGCAGTGTAGAGTTAGAGAAAGATATTCCTGTACAAGACAGCAGTGGTTCATTTGCACATGCCAAGTTGAGTGGAAAAGCGCGAGCAGTAGGGTATAATTTTGGGATACATTACGATTTGAATAAAAAACTCTCAATGGGTGTTACATACCGTTCGCAAATAACTATGAACTTGAATGAGGGGAAGGCAGAATTTACCGTACCTGTTTCATTAGCACCTAATTTCCCTAATCAACAATTTAAGGGTTCCTTACCTTTGCCGAGTGTAACGACATTAGGTGTTGCATACAAGCCTTCTTCGAAAATTTCTTGTGTTTTAGATATTAACTATGTAGGTTGGAAAGTATATGATACCTTAGCATTTGACTATGAGTCAAACACTTCGTCGTTAACTGATACAAAGTCCCCACGTAACTACGAAAATATTTTTGCGTTTCGCGGTGGTCTTTCTTATCAAATAAATAACAAAATTGTGGTAAGGGCTGGAGGCGGATTTGGCTTTACCCCCGTTCCCGAAAGTAGTGTAACGCCTGAAACACCTGATGCAAATAGGGCCTATATTACCGGCGGTTTTTCATTAGCTCTGAATAATCATTTTTCACTCGATGCATCACTATATTACACACAGTTAAAAAGGACGGCGACTAATGGTGAAACGAATTTGTTTGGCACTTTCAGAACGATGGCGATAGCCCCTGGTTTTGCGATGGTTTATAAATTATAAAGCAATGGGAAGAAAGTTTATTATATTATGTTTCGCTTCAGTTGTTCTTTGGTCATGTAAACCAAAAATTAAAGAAGAGACCTTTTCGAAGGGAGAAATTGATGTTTCTAGTTTTATAATGTTGGGTGGTGCTCATTCCGCGGGATATATGGATGATGCTCTTTATTATGAGGGGCAAGAATATTCCTTGGCTAATTTAATTGCGTCACAATTAAAAAAAGTTGGTTTACCAATGTTTCATCAACCCTGGGTGAATGAAGGATCAGTGGGAATTGGTATAACGGGGCAATCTTTTTTATATTTAGGTTATAAAACAGACTGTAAAGGTGTTACAGCATTATCACCTGTTCGTAAATCTCCATTTGGTGATGCGAGTATTTTGTCAGAGTCATTGTATTCCTCGAGTCAAGCTTTTGGAAATTATGGTATTCCAGGATTGAAACTGTTAGATGTCGCTCAACAAAATTACAGCAGTCAAAACCCTTATTTTTCTCGCATGGCCTCTACTTCATCCACTAGTGTTCTGCAAGATATAAGTGCTACTAATGCAAGTTTCTTTTCGGTTAACTTGGGAATAGAAGATGTCATGGATTTTGCAAAATCTGGTGGAACAATTGAAAATTTACCGAGTCAAAGTGCTTTTCAAGCAGCATATTTTCAGGTGTTGGAAGAAATGACAGCTAATGGTGCAAAAGGAGTTGTTGCTACAATTCCAGATGTAACTAAAATGCCTTATTTTACAACCATTCCGTGGAATGGTTTAACGCTTGATGCGGCAAGTAACACCACATTAAATTCAATTTATAACCCCATAGGTTTTTATTTCAATGTGGGGTCAAATCCTTTTATGATTGTTGATTCTACAGCTAACTTGTTTGCAGTTCGACAAATTTTATCTGATGAATTACTGTTGTTAAGTGTTCCTTTAGATTCTGTAAAATGTAATCAAATGGGAGTTTTGTTTCCGCTGCGGGATGAGTTCGTGTTGGATCAAGGAGAAATTAGTATTTTGCGGGCTAAGATTAATCAATACAATGAAGTCATTAGAAATTTTGCCACTCAGTTTAACTTAGCACTTGTGGAGACTGGAAGTTTTGTAGAAAAGCTATACGATGGCTATGCGTACAATGGAGTGACAATGAGTGCCAAATTTGTTTCCGGAGGAGCTTATTCACTTGATGGGGTTCATTTCAATCCTAGAGGAAATGCGCTTTTAGCAAATGAATTTATTCAAGCCATAAATCAAAAATATAAAGCGCGAATACCTATGCTTAATGCTGGAAAATATCGCGCAATACTGTTCCCTAATTAATTAATCTTTTATGAAAAAAACTTTTACTTTTTTTAGTTTGCTTTTATCGCTAACCTCTTGGTCTCAAAATCCTTGTGCTTCTGGAAGATATGCTACGGATTTATTCCAAAATGTAACAACAACGAGTGATATAACCTATGGAGCGAATACTTCATGGAGTGGTGGTAACACTACATTGAAACTAGATGTTTATCAACCAAACGGAGATACAGAATCGGCACGGCCTCTTATCATATGGGTACACGGTGGAAGTTTCATTGGTGGATCTAAAACCGATGGAGATATGGTTGCACTTTCTCAGCGTTTCGCAAAAAAAGGATTTGTTTGTGCGTCAATTGATTATCGACTGGGGTTTTTCCCTTTTGATTCAGCCAATGCTGTAAAGGCGGTTGTTCGTGCAACGCAAGACCTTAAAGCAGCCATTCGCTATTTTTACAAGGACAAACAAACAACTAACACCTATAAAATTGATACCAATCACATTTATATTGGAGGTAGTTCTGCAGGAGCAATAACAGCATTGCACGTAGCCTATTTGGATAATGAGTGTGAAATTGCTGATTATTTATCTCCTCAGACGATTACACAATTGGGAGGTTTGGATGGAACGAGTGGAAATCCAGGATATTCCTCGACTGTTCATGGTGTATTAAACGGTTGCGGAGCCTTGGCAAGGTATAGTTGGTTGGAAGCAGGAGATGTGCCAGTTTGCTCCGTACATGGAACAAATGATGGAACGGTTAAATACAATAGAGGCATTGTTAATCCCGGCACACCACTTATGTATCTAGACGGAAGTAGAATGATTCATGAAAGAGCTTGTGCGGTAGGCGTAGAAAACAAATTTTATACGTTTCCTAATGCTCCACACGTTCCCTATGCTGGTAGCCAAGCGTATATGGACACCACCGTTAATTTTGTAAGAGATTTCTTGATAAGTCGTTTGGGATGCCCGGATGCGGCACTTCAGCCAGAAAATGCATGGTTAGAGACAGCCACCTTGTATGCTGCTACTTATTGTGACGGTTCTCCAGTAAATGAAATTTGCACCTCTTCAGGCATCTCCGAATTGAATCCGTTGACGGCAATTATCTATCCAAATCCAGCGCAACAAGCTATTCAAGTAATTCCTAGTTTAGAAGGTAAATACCAAGTAATTATTTTGGACCTTTCAGGCCGTATTTTGATGACTGTTGAAAAGGAATATGGTATCGCTGAATTGTCAATGAGTGCTTTGGTTCCGGGTAATTATTTTGTTAAAGTTCAATCTGGAAAACACTCGTATACAGAGCAAATGATTAAATATTAAGATGCGATTTTATATCTTTTTTTTATTAATTTGTTGTATTTCGTTTTCATACAACGCGCAGAACAAGTCGCTTGGTGCTTCGCATGTAGAAAAGAAATCTACTACAAATTCAACTGCCAAGCCACTCAATAATTCAAAATCGAGACCAACAGCAAGGCCAAGGATTAAGGAAAAACTAAATTTCATTGAGCGAAAGGAAACCCATGAAATCGCACCCAAGAAAGATTAGTTTCTTCATCCTAATTGGGATATTCATCCCACTCTTTGGGGTTGCACAATCTTTCAATGAAGGGTTTGAAGACTTGAACAACCTGACAGATTGGTATGTTCAAAACAATTCTACGCTGCCAGACCAAGATTGGGGAATAGGGGATAACACGGTATTTCCTGCGCAAGCAGGCACCACTTCCTCCTACATATCGGTAAATTATCAGAGTTCTTCAAGTACGAATGCTACCACATTGAGCAATTGGTTGTTTACTCCTACAAGAACGTATAATAATGGAGATATTATTACCTTCTTTACGAGAACAGCTTCGGGAACTCCGGTATACCCGGATCGTTTAGAAGTTCGTTTTAGCAATGCTGGTAATGGATTGGATTGTGGCACTACTGCAACGAGTGTTGGAACATTTACTTCACTTCTTTTGACAATTAATCCAACATTGAGCACCACAGGATATCCACAGTCATGGACTCAGTATACGGTAACAATTTCTGGATTAACCGGTCCAACTAATGGGCGCGTTGCCTTTCGTTATTACGTAACAAATGGTGGTCCCGGCGGAGCGAATTCTAATTACATTGGAATTGACTCCTATACTTATACATCTGTTGTGGCTCCTCCAGTAAATGACGATTGTTCTGGTGCAATCGGGCTAACACAAGGTGTCGGTTGTTCACCAATTTCGGGGACTGTTGCTTATGGCACTGAATCATTGGTTGCGTGTGCTGGAACAGCCAATAACGATGTTTGGTATGCGTTTACCGCAACATCGACCGGTGCAGCAATAACTGTAAATAGTACGCCTTTTTTTGATGCAGTTTACGAAGTGTATTCAGGTAATTGTGCCAATTTAACCTCTCTTATTTGTGTAGATGCAGGGTTAGAGGGTGAAACAGAGGCCAATGTATTGAATGGCTTATTTCCAGGAACAACTTATTACATTAGAGTTCATGATTGGTTGGATGACATACCGAACACCATGAATTTCGGAATTTGTGTTGAACAGTTTACTCAATGTAATCTATCTCAACCTTCGGCAGCAATTTTAGAGCTAGAGTCATGTGGAGCGGATTCCAATGGGGGATGTAATGTTGGTTTACCAGCTTTTCAGGCGTTGTCTTGTGGTGATACTATTTATGGCAGTGCATGGGCCGCTAATGGTAATAGAGATTTGGATTGGTATTCATTTCAAGTAAATGCAGGTGGAATCGTAAACTGGTCCGCCACTGCAGAATTTCCATTTTACCTTTACATTGTGGATGTTAGCTCATGCACAAACCCTTTAATTTTGGCTTCCGGGATTTATAATGCCTGTCAAACAGGAAGTATCTATTACCCTATAACTGCTCAAGGAAGCTATGCGGTAATAATTGCACCAGCTATATTTGACGGCTACCCTTGTAGTGCTAATTCCTCCTATTTAGCAAGCTTGCAACTACCAATTTCCTCGATACAAGTAAATGCTTCAGCTCCGGCATTTTGTTCCGGTGATAGTGTATTGTTGTCTGCAAATGGAGGCTCTAATTACTCATGGCTATTAGGGGATTCAGTTGTGTCAACAGACTTGGCATGGAATACAAACGATTTCGGCTCTTATGTTGTGCAATACGTCGATTTAAATGGTTGTGATGCCGTTAGCGACACACTAACCTTAACTCAACTTCCGTTAAGTGATGCTTCTTTTTCTTATCTGAATAATACGGTATGTGCAGGGTCTGATAATACAATCCCTACAACGCTCGAATCGGGAATTTTCAGTGTAACTCCAAATGGTCTTTCAATAGACTTGTTAACGGGTGAAATTAACATTGTAAATTCTACAGTTGGAACTTACACGCTGACTTTTCAGACAAATCAAGGGTGTGTGAATTCGAGTAGTCAATTGTTTACTATTACAAATTCCTTGAGCGCCTCATTTAATTACGATACGACCCATTTTTGTAATTCGGAAGGTATTGAATTAATCTCTTTAGTTAGTCTCGCAAGTACAGGAGTTTTTTCATCAACGACGGGCTTATCATTAGACAGTTTAACCGGTGCTATTTTTCCAAACAATAGTCAAAATGGAAATTATTGGGTAATTAATTCGGTTGAAGGCACAACGCTTTGTTTTGGAGCAGTGGATAGTGTTTTCATTACAATTCAAGGTCCGCAAATACAAGTACAGAATACAATTGAGGCATGTTCGGAATCATCTCCTATTTTGCTTGAAGCTACACCAGAAGGAGGTGTATTTAATGGACAAGGAGTTGTTAATGATACTTGGTCCCCGTTAGATAGCAGTGGAATTGTTATGATAACTTATTCAGTAGTCGATTCGATAGGATGTTTTGCAATTGATTCTATTCAAGCGATTACCTTTCAAAGTCCAATCGTCTCTTTGGGATCTATAGAAGCACTTTGTGACACAATAGGGTTTTATTCAGTAAGTAATTTCAGTCCTACCGGCGGTGTATTTTCAGGAAGTGGTATTTCAGCAAATGGCACTTTAAATCCTTCTCAAATAGGTCAGGGGACATTTCCAATTATATATACTTTCATTTCAAGTGATGGATGTGTAGGATCAGATAGTACAAATATTGTTATAGTAGACTGTGAGGTGGGAGTTTCAGAATTGAATTCATTTCAAGTAATGCTGTTCCCTAATCCTAATAATGGAGATTTTTATTTAAATGTTAAGGAATTTTCTTCCATAAAATGTTTAAATAGTATCGGTAGTACTATAAAATTCAACTGTGTAAAACTGGATGAAGAATTGTACCAACTTAATTTGCAAGAAGCGCCAGGAGCTTATTTTATTGAAATAATGTCCCAAAATGGTAAATTAGTAATTCCTATATGGATCTATTAAACCTTTGTTTTAAAAAGGAGCTGCTTGTACTTTTCATATAATTCAGTATCTTTGCAACAATTGGTCTCATGGCCGAGCGGTTAGGCACCGGTCTGCAAAACCGTCTACAGCAGTTCGAATCTGCTTGAGACCTCTTAAAAACCCACTGAATAAGTGGGTTTTTTTAATAATTGACGCCGAATAAAGAGAAGCTCGACCAATTCGAAGGATGAGGATAAACTTTCTTAGTTTCAATTATTGCTTGTCTTAATGGTTCTGCAGGACTATTTAAGTAAGGCAATAAAAGATGATGCATGAACCTGCTCATTAAATATGCTGTGGCATGATCATCTACGTTCCACAAACTCATAATTACATGCTTGCTACCACCAATTAAAAAAGGTCTAGCTAGTCCAACAATTCCGGCGTCCATCGATTTTCCAAGTCCAGTTTGGCAGGCAGACAAAACAACCATATCAGGGAAATCGAAAAATTCATTGTGTCTCAAATCCATGATGTCTTTTGCGTTAAGGTATGGTTCTGGTTCACTGAGAACTAAATAACTTTCTAGCATTGGGTTGACTTCGCTTGCCATTCCGTGTGTCGCGAAATATGTCAAATCTGTTCCATTCATCAAAGAAATCACTTCCGATTTTATTGCTTTTTCGCCGTGAAGTTTAACTGCTGAGGGGAGTAAACTACAAATAGTTTCAACTTCTATTTCTGCTCCAGGCAAATTAGGGAAAATGTATGATGAATTTTTAGGGTATTTAGGATTTACAATAAAAGTGGATTTTTCGAAAGAAAACTGCACTTTACGATTACTCATAAAATCTGAAAAATTACTTTTCTTAGCTAAATGTTCATCTAAGTTCAAATTAAATTTATCTTTTAGCAAGCGGGATCTTAATCCAATTAAATCTAACAAACTAGGAGCTATTGTAAAACTACATCGATCAATGAGGTATTCTTGATTATTATAAGGTTGAATTAAATGGAATGGAAATGTTCCAATGTTTTGAGCTGGAACAATGATTAAATGATTAAAAGTCGAATCAAAAGACTCGGGAATTAAAAGCGATTGTGCCTTTTTCATACAGTCCTTGAATGACATCTTGGGAACTGGTTTTTGACCAATTACGATTCCCCTTTTTTTAGGTAAACGATTTTCAAGTGAATTATGAATACCTAGGGCCAAGGTGATATCGTTGTTCATTTGACTCAAATCCTCCTTTTCGATAAAGAATTTCTTTTCAGAGATTAATTTCCCTGGAGTAAAAAACAACTGGGTTAGTGTATCTTTTTGATAAAAAAACACCAAAACCCCTACTCCCTGGTTGGAAGGGTATAATGTTCCAAGAAGTTGAGCAAAATCGTGATGTGATTTTATTTCATTACTCCTATAGTTGTTCATTATAGAGGAAATTTCTTGCTCGTCCATTCCCCTGGTCCTGAATAATGCGCCTAGTTGCTCCTTGTAGATAATATAGGTTGAATCTTCTTTTTCTTGACTTATAGCGGGGAATAAGTAAATTAGTGATTGGAATAATAGTATAATTCTAATCAAACTCATTTCAAACACTTAAAATAATCGTAGGGTTCCTGACAGGAATTGCAACGGTAATGCGCTTTGCATGCGGTGCTTCCAAACTGACTAATCATTCGGGTATCGGTAGAATCGCATTTAGGGCAAGGTACTTTTGTCGGTTCCGAAAAGAGCACACTTTTATCAACCTCATTTTCTGGTGGTGCGATGCCGTATTCTTTTAATTTGATTCTACCATTTTCAGAAAGCCAATCTGTTGTCCATGCAGGAGAAAGCACTGTGTTGACAACTACCTTTTCTAGCTTATGTTCCGCCAATTTTTTACGGATATCATCTTCCATTGTTTTCATTGCCGGACAACCCGAATATGTCGGTGTAATGGTAATATGAACCCATTCCTCTTCTATGCAGACATCTCTAACTACTCCTAAATCCACTACAGAAAGAACAGGGACTTCTGGGTCGCTAACTTCTTCTAATAAATCCCATATGTGGGTTGCTTCTACCATTCCATGTTCGGATAGGCCCTTTGCATATATTGCATATCAGCGAGGATATACCCCATGTGTTCGGAATGTCGGCCTTGTCGACCACCATCAAATTTCCAATTATTTTCTGGGAATTTTAAAGTAGCTTCATGGAAAACGTCCTTAACCGTTTTATCCCATTCATGTTTAACTTCTTTTAAAGAACATACAATGCCATGTGGTTGAAGCGCTTCATCAACTGAGTCCTCGTAGAAAAGTTCAGCGGTATACCTCATTAGATTTTCTACAGATTCTTGTATTTTGTTATGTGATTCTTCGGTGCCATCGCCTAAACGAATCACCCATTCAGCGGAGTGCTTTAAGTGGTAACGGGTTTCTTTAAGCGATTTTTCTGCAATAGCTGAAAGTTGTTTGTCGGTAGAGTTAAGGAGACGTTCATACAAGGGTTTTCTGAAGGCATCGAAGAAAAACTGTCTTAAAATGGTATCACCAAAATGTCCGTTTGGTTGCTCTACTAAAAGCGCGTTGACGTATTCATTTTCATAGCGCAAAAATGCCAATTGATCCTCAGTACGACCCTTTCCTTCTACTTCTCCCGCATATTTCAATATACTGGTTGCCTGCCCGATGAGGTCTAATGAAATATTAGTAAGTGCAATATCTTCCTCTAAAATAGGACCGTGACCACACCATTCTGATAAGCGTTGACCGAGTATTAAACTATCATCACCAAGGCGCAATAGGTATGGGAATAAAGCTTCTTGCATGTTACATGTGTTTTACGCCATCAGGAACATCGTAAAATGTTGGGTGACGGTATATTTTTGTGTCGGATGGTTCAAAATATGCATCTGCATCTGCAGGATCGTTGGCATGAACGCAATTTGATTCGACTACCCAAATACTAATGCCTTCGGATCTTCTCGTATAAACATCTCTTGCATTTTCAATAGCCATCTGTGCGTCTGCTGCACGAAGGCTTCCCACGTGTTTATGATTCAGTCCTTGTTTACTTCTAATGAAGACTTCCCATAGTGGCCATTCTTTTGACATAAGTTATTATTATGCGGTTTTTCTTAAACTTCTTTTTTCAGCGAATGCTAATGCGGCCTCTCGCACCCATTGTCCATTTTCTTTGGCTGCTTTCCTCGCAGCCGTACGTTCTTTGTTGCAAGGACCATTTCCTTCTAGGACTTGCCAAAATTCGTCCCAATTTATTTCACTGAAGTCGTAGTGTTGACGTTCTTCATTCCATTTTAAATTGGCATCCGGAATGGTTAGACCAAGGATTTCTGCTTGAGGCACTGCGGCATCTACGAATTGTTGCCTAAGTTCATCGTTTGTAAATCGCTTGATTTTCCATTTTATGGACTGTGCAGAATGCGGTGAATCAGCGTCACTTGGACCAAACATCATTAACGCAGGCCACCAAAATCGATTTAAAGCATCTTGTGCCATTGCTTTTTGTTGAGGTGTTCCTTTACACAAGGTTGTAAGGATTTCAAATCCCTGACGCTGATGAAAAGACTCTTCTTTGCAAATCTTCACCATTGCTCTCGCATAAGGACCGTAGGATGTGCGGCACAAAGCCACCTGATTCATAATAGCTGCACCATCTACAAGCCAACCAATTGCTCCCATGTCTGCCCACGTGACCGCTGGGTAATTGAAAATAGACGAATATTTCGCTTTTCCTTCGTGCATGTCGTCAATGGTTTGTTCTCTGTCTGCCCCAAGGGTTTCACAAGCGGAATATAGGTATAAACCATGTCCGGCTTCGTCTTGTACCTTCGCCAATAACACAGCTTTGCGTCGCAAGTTCGGTGCTCGGGTAATCCAATTTCCTTCCGGCAACATTCCTACTACCTCAGAGTGGGCGTGCTGAGAGATTTGACGAATTAAATTCTTACGATACGCATCTGGCATCCAATCATTTGGTTCGATTCTGATCTCCTTATCGATTTTATCTTGAAATCGCTTTTCGAGTTCTTCGTTGCTAAGAGTGTTCATACTATTTCCTTAATTACAAAAATAACAATTTCAGGCTGAATTAGTTTGTCCATAGTTCAAAAGATACCATGAAGAAGACAAGATTGTATTCAGTCTAAACAAGTTTTCGAAGAATTTTTAGTAACTTAAATAAAAAAATAAAGATGACACATGACGAGTTGGGAAGTTGGGGAGAAGGGAAAGCGTTAGCATTTTTAATGGAAAAGGGCTACATAATAGTAGATAAAAATGTGAAATTTAGAAAAAATGAAATTGACGTTGTAGTTATTGACAATGTTACGCAAGAATTAGTCGTTATAGAGGTTAAAACACGTCAGACCGCGGAAATTGGTCCACCATGGAAAGCAGTAACACGAGCAAAGCAACGACAAATTATTCATGTCGCGAATTGGTTAGTGAAAGAGCGTCAAATAGACAGAGACGTGAGATTTGACATCATTTCCATTGTACATAATACATTCCGAACAGAAATTGAACATATTAAAAATGCGTTCACACCTTAAAAAACTAACTATTCTTTTTCTTTCGAATCCATGCAAATGGTAACTGGCCCATCATTTACTATGGAAATTTTCATATCTGCTCCAAAAACACCAGTTTTTGTTGGAAGTAAAATTTGACAACTTTTAATAAAACTCTCATACAAAGGAACGGCATGTTCAGGTCTTGCAGCACGGATATAACTTGGTCGGTTGCCTTTCTTCGTAGAGGCGTGAAGTGTAAACTGACTCACAACCAATAATTCCCCATGGACCTCTTGTAGTGATAAATTCATTTTTCCTTCTGCATCATTAAAAATGCGTAAGTTCAATAGCTTAGCTACTAAATAATCCACATCCTCTTGAGAATCGGTATGTTCTATTCCAAGCAATACCACTAATCCACGAGAGATTTCTGAATGAACAGCTCCATCTATTTCAAGTGACGCCTCCGTTACACGTTGTATCACTACTCTCATGCGTATTCATTTCTTCGGTAGGGATCGTTCGAATCTTCCACCATTAATTGTACATAAGTTTGATAACGCGAAGCAGCAATTTCTCCCTCCTCAACACCTTTTTTTATCGCGCAATGTGGTTCATTGAGGTGCTGACAATTGTGAAATTTACATGCATCCATACGTTCGCGCATTTCAGGGAAATAATGAGCATAATGCGCTTTTTCCAAATCAATTAATCCAAAGGCACGAATTCCAGGTGTGTCGATTATGTATCCCCCACTTTTTAAGGCATGCATTTCTGCAAAAGTAGTGGTGTGTTTTCCTTGCTCGTGTGCCTGCGAAATCTCTCCTGTTCGCAAGGAAAGCGATGGGTCCAAACTGTTTACTAAGGTACTTTTCCCAACACCAGAATTGCCAGTAAATAATACTTGTTTGTCTGAAATCTCCTCTTTTAAAAATGCAACATCGCCAGGTTCTTCTCCACGAATTGCCTTACAGCCGTAGCCGATTGCTTCGTAGAGTTTCATATACTCTTCTAGATCAACAAGTTCTTCTTTATTTAGTAAATCAATTTTATTGAACAACAAGGTTACCGGTATTCGAAACGATTCTGCAGAAACAAGCATGCGATTCACAAATGCTAATTGCGTTACAGGAGATTTCAAGGTTACCACTAAGTACATCCTGTCAATATTTGCAGCGATAATCTGCATTTGCTTGCTCAAGTTGGTAGATTTCCGAACGATGTAATTGTCGCGAGGAAGCACATCACAAATGGCGTATTCAGCCGTATCATCTTCGTAGTGAAAAGCGCGTTTTTCAACCAATACGCGATCGCCTGCAGCTACAGGATTGGTGGTTTTAAGTCCGTCAAGCCGCAACTTACCTTTAATTCCAGCGCTGATTACCTCTCCCGAAGGTAATAGGATAGAATACCATTTCCCTGTTGATTTCAACACAAGCGCTTGCATCCGACAAAGTTAAAATTCTTGGCGATGAAAGTCGCATCGATTCCCACAATCTATGCTGATTTTTAGCGTTTTCTTCCGACAAGGTAGTATCTTCGTTTTGCATGCTGAGTAAAATAACAGTCATTTCGTGTATTTTTTGCGTTTCAACGTTTTATGCGCAACTCAGCTCAAAGCGCGTGAAAAAGCAATTTGTTGAGCAAACTATTGTGCTTGACAGTTTGAGTTTGGTTCCCGGTTCTTTAACTGTTTATAAAGCTGGCGAAAAGCTTTCTCCCATTGCATATTCCATTTCCGAGATTCGCGCTACGGTGAGATTTAACAGTAAAATGAATGACACGCTTTTGTTTCAATACCAAGTATTTCCTTATTATTTTGGAATGCGTTATCAGTTACGCGACACTAGTAAGATTTTTTCACAGCAAAAGGGAGATCGAGAAAAATTTCTAATCAATACCACTCCTTATACCATTCAAGATGTGTTTGGCGGAAAGGAACTGAACAAAAACGGCAGCATTTCTCGGGGTGTAAACTTTGGCAATAACCAAAACTTAGGAATCAATAGTTCTTTGAATTTAGAATTAGCAGGCGATATCGCTCCGAATTTAAAATTATTGGCTTCGGTTTCTGATGCGAACATCCCCATTCAACCCGATGGGAATACCAATAAATTGCAAGAATTCGATCAGTTATTTATACAAGTGTACAACGATAAGGTTAAGTTGATTGCAGGAGATTTTTGGATTGATCGGCCAAAAGGAAATTATTTGAATTACAAAAAACGAGGACAAGGTCTTACGTTTAATTATAACTGGAAAGATACTTGGGGTGGCACATGGAAGACCCAAGAAAGTGCAGCTCTCTCAAAGGGAAAATTCAACCGCCAACTAATTCAAGGTCGGGAAGCAAATCAGGGCCCATATCGATTGATTGGCGCCGATAATGAACCCTTTATCGTTATTCTTGCGGGTACCGAGCGTGTTTACATCGATGGAAAATTATTGGAAAGGGGTCAGGATCGTGATTATGTTATCGATTACAACAGCAGTGAATTGGTTTTCACAACGCGAAATTTAATCACAAAAGATTCTAGAATTGCCGTGGAATTTCAATATTCGGATCAAAGTTATGCCCGTTCATTGCTACAATCATCAACCCAATACCAACGAAAAGGAATGAATGTTTGGTTCAACGTTTACCAAGAGCAAGATGCAAAAAATCAAAATTTACAACAGGAACTATCCCTATCACAAAAATCATTTCTTGAAGGGATAGGCGATAGCATACAACTGGCACGAGTGTCAAGTTTGAATCAAGTGGGATATATCGAAAACCAATTGCTTTATGCCATGATTGATTCTTTGGGGTATGATTCTGTGCTCATTTTTTCGAAAGATCCGGCTACTGCTGCTTACAGAGTGTATTTTCAGTATGTCGGTCCAAACAAAGGAGATTATGTTTTTAGTGAACAACTTGCCTTAGGCAAAACGTACAAGTGGGTAGCGCCTGTTGGAGGAATTCCACAAGGTGATTATGCTCCGTCACGTCAATTAATTACCCCAAGGAAGCGTCAATTTTTATCCTCAGGTGCGAATGTTCAACTCAACAAAAACAACTCGATAGAAACAGAATTTGCGCTGAGTCAATTCGATATAAATACGTTCTCTACTCTCGATAATGCCGACGATATTGGGCAAGCAGGAAAACTCGCGTGGGAAAATGTGCAGCATTGGAAAAGAGACAGCTCGTCGTTTCGTTGGCGAAATACCTTGGATGCGGAATGGTTATCTACTTCTTTTGCTCCAATCGAACAATTTCGCTCGG
>Ga0315900_10005333_pt1 | contig 17690 bp, 21 predicted proteins | sample LakEriMetagenome_FD_203521 | JGI IMG/M metagenome (GOLD analysis project Ga0315900, IMG submission 203521) | Freshwater fungal communities from buoy surface, Lake Erie, Ohio, United States - Buoy 12 MA114 | ecosystem: Environmental > Aquatic > Freshwater > Lake > Lake biofilm | place: USA: Lake... | reverse complement strand
ATTTATCCTCACCGCTGGTGACGTCATTCGAACCATTGAGCGCGACCTTCAACCATTTGACCTGGATTTTGGTGATTATCAGCTACTTGTGATGTTGTCTGAAGCACCCGATCAGCGTCTACGCATGTGCGACCTGGCGGACAGTCTTCGGTTAACTCGAAGTGGTCTGACTCGCCGAATGGACGGTGTGTTGAAGAAAAAACTAGTGACACGTACGCGGTCTACCGAGGACGGCCGTGTTGCTTTTGCCCAAATCTCCACCAAAGGTATGGAGGTATTGAAAACTGCGGCGCCGCATCACCTAGAAAGTGTGCGGGCTCACGTGATTGATCTTCTGTCGCCCGCGGAAATCAAATCATTCACCACGGCATTTACAAAAATCGCCCAAAAGCTGTCTGAGGAATAAACGTACCCTTACGAGCTCAATACTGCTTTCACAGCCTCGAGCCCATCAATCAGCACTTTTCTTTCGTCTTGGGTCAAGACTGCATAAGCGGGTTCCACCAGTGCGTCGGTGAGTTTTTCCGCCTCTGCCATTTTTTGTAGCTCTACATCAGTTACTTCAGGTGCTTCGTCTTCGGTGTAACCAAATTGCTTCCACATGTCGGGTCGTTTGATGAAGTGCGCAGTGGAGGACTTGATACCTACTGCACGAAGTGCGACGAGATGAGCGCTGCCCCGGAATTCACGCAAGATGGCAATAAGTTGCATGGCTCGGCCTGGAGCATCTGATGCAAGTGTTTCCGTGCGAATCGCGGCGTACAACGCGAGAGAATCGGGATCAGCTGCGTCATTAACTTTTTCAAGAACTGCCACAAATGCCTCAAGTTGAGGAAGTGATGCAAGTTTTGCTCGACCCAATGCAGCACATGCCTCGAGATGCGCAGCACCGGCGACGCGAGGTTCAACCTTGGCTCGCGCTGCTTCAAGAATGCTCTTCAGAAGCGCAGGCTTAAAGTACCCAAATGCTGCAGACACAGCATCGGGGTCACAATTTCCCATTTGTCCTGCACGCCCTTGGACATAAAACTCCATGCCGCCCAGATTGATGTTCTTTCCAGCTTGCAGAGTCTCGGGTGTGAAGTAGTACGCCGCACCAAATACGTTGATGGTGGGACATGCTGCGTCAAGAAGTTCTTGGTTGTTCATAATCAGGAACAGTACCCAACACTGGGGGCTCTACGCTTACCGAGTGACCCAAGCGCCCTTTGCCCGTGTAGCGCCCATGGTGTTCGTATTGCTCTGGAGTACCGGCTTCATTGTTGCCCGATACGGCACTGCAGATTCAGGGCCTTTGACTTTCCTGGCGATACGAGTGACGATTGCGGCGGTGATCCTGGGGTTGCTGTCGCGGCTTGCACGAGAGTCGGCACTCACATCGCGCGAGAAGGTCATTCAGATGATTTCTGGTCTAGGAATTCATGGCCTCTATCTCGGTGGGGTTTTCGTGGCAATTGACCTTGGTCTGCCTTCTGGAGTGAGTGCACTTATCGCTGCATTGCATCCAGTGGTGACCACAGTGTGTGGACGCCTATTGCTGCGTGAAGAGTTGAATGTGCGTCGTGTGTGGGGTGTAGTTCTTGGTTGTGTCGGGGTAGTTGTCGTAGTAGTGGAGCGCGGTGGAGCAACAGACAGTGTGAGTACGGGCGCGCTTGTAGCAATGGCAATTGCTGTTGTGGGAATGTCCGCGGGAACGTTGGTGCAACGTCAATTCGCTGTATCGACACCACTATTGGGTGGCACCGCATGGCAATACCTTGCAAGTGCCGTGGTGTTCTCTCTCGGGGCGTTGATGTATGAGAATTGGGATTTCTCCGTCACACCACAAAGTCTCGGTGCACTTGCGTGGTCCGTGGGCGTGCTTTCGCTAGGAGCAATTCTGATTATGTTGTGGCTTCTCAAGCGACAAGCTGCCTCACAAGTAAGCAGTTTGTTCTTTCTCACACCCGCGCTCTCTACTGTTCAAGGTGCGCTTTTGTTCGGAGAAGCCTTGGGCCCACTTTCCGTTCTCGGACTCGGGGTGGCATTGTTTGGGGTATGGCTTGCAACATCGACGATGCGTAAAGCATCTGTGTAAGTGATGCGTGCTGTTTTATTTTTCTACTGAAGTGAGATCAGGCCCGATAACGATGTCGCCAGAGAAATGCTCGGCGGCAAGCGCTCGCCATTCATCTTCTTGCCCCGGCTGAATTGCTGGCACAAAGTGAGTGAGGACAAGTGTTCTCACACCGCATTGTGTCGCTGTTTGGGCAGCTTGTTGGACAGTGGAGTGATAGTCCAAGATGTCAAGAAATCGTTCACCTATAGGAATAAGGGGAGCAAAGGTGCGTACTAAATCTTCACGAATCACTGTTTGTACATAGAAGTCTGCGTCCTTACACATCTGGTTCAGTCCTTCACAAGGAATGGTGTCGCCAGCAATTGCTGCAACAACATCGTTGTGTTCAATGCGAAAACCAATCGTGGGAGTGACAGGTCGATGGTCAGTGGCATAGACGCCAATTGCAACATCGCCTACGTGAATCACGTCTCCAGGTTGTACCTCGTGTACTTCTACTTTCATTCCCACACCCGCGCGAAGGTCGGCATGGTGATCTAGGCGGTAGTGCTCATCGTGGTCAAGCATGGCTAGTAGGCCATCCATCATTTTTTGTGTTCCCACAGGGCCATAGATGGGAAGCGGTGTCGCTGCGGGGGAAGAAATCCAACGCGTGGTGATGATGTCGTTGAGATCACAGATGTGATCGCTGTGCAGATGGGTGAGCAGCACCGCATGCACAGCCGAAGGCGGACACATGGCACCCACGAGGCGCATGATGACACCACGACCTGCATCAATAACAAGGTTGGTATCGCCGGATTGCACGAGAGTGGAAGGGCCAGCACATGTTGCACTAGGCAAAGGACTACCGGTGCCAAGAAGAGTTATTTTCATGTGGGCAACCTAACCCAACCTGTGTCACTCCGTGGAGAACACGGAGCATTCATACGAGGATTATCTGCCTCGTGGTGCGAACAAGTCGCGAATCATTGGTTCGAAATGCGATAACGGTGCGCTCTTGTAATCGGAATCGAATGCAGGAGAGTCGTATTTTGCACAGAACTCTTCGGTGTAATCGAAATACTCATTGCCGCGGAACTGCTCGCGTGCGTTCTTATCGAGACCGATGTAGTCCCAGAAGTAGTACCCCTGAAAGATGCCATGGTGTTTCACCATCCACCAGTTGGCTTCAGAGACAAAGGGCTTCAAGATTCCCGCAGCAATATCTGGATGATTAAAAGGTGCAAGGTTGTCGCCAATGTCGTGAATGAGTGCGCACATGATGTACTCGGCATCGCGACCATCTTTTTCTGCGCGTGTTGCAGTTTGTAGACAGTGTTCAAGGCGATTGACAGGGAAGCCGCCGTGATCAAGTTCGAGCATCTGCAACTGTTGAATCACTCGATCGGCAACCATTGCTTGAGTGTCTTGAATGCAGACCATGATGTTGGCCCATTCTTCTCTGGTGGATTCTTCGAATGACTTGAAAGTGGCTCTCTCGACCATGGCTCCCCCTTGTTCGGTAGTTGTGAACTTACTACGCGATCTGGGCATTGTCAGCGGCGAGATTCCACCACCGAGACCGTGGCCCCCTGAGGCAGATTTTCAAACACCCATTGAGCGTGGCTATCCAGCATGCGGATACAGCCATGGGAAGACGGTGCGATTCCTAGCGGAGTAGGGAAGCGCACGTTTCCCTTTTTTGTGACTACATAGGGAATGCCGTGAAACCCGATGTTGCCCCCTTCGCGCCCGACTGTGAATCGGGTCATGAACTTCATTTTTTCCTGGGGTCGAGGAAGATAAAAAGTTTGTGCAGAGCGCGAAAACACTTTGAAGCGGCCTACAGGAGTCGTGCTATCTAATCCAGTGGACACAGGAAGCTTGGCTATGAGTTTGCGGTTGCTGTTGTAGAAATACGCCTGTTGTTCATCAAGAACTACACGAGCAAATGCAATGGACACTTTTCGTCGTGGCAACTTGATGCGCGAGGGCTTAACAGGGGCAGGCTGAGAAAGAGTTGTGGGCGCATCGATTGTTGTGTCGGGAGGCGCAAGGGTTGTGGTGGAGTCATCGGTTGATGCACGCACGAGAGCTGCGCCAGAGGCAAGGACTGCACCTGCGGTAACAAGTGCAATGGCAGCTGTGCGAATGCGGGAGGACACGGGTCAAATGTATCAGTGAGGCAATTGCAGGTGCAGGCATGTTGCACCTTTATGCACAGGACCTATGAGGTGGCGGAGTCGAGTCCTTCGGCGAGAGTGTTCCATGCAAGAACTGCACACTTAATGCGCACAGGGAACTTCACCACGCCTTGTAGAGCCTCTAGGTCGCCAAGTGGTGCTGACGTGTCGGGCTCTTCTACATCTTCAATAGACATCATGTGTTTAAAGCGATGAATGAGTGCGCGCACTTCTGCCACAGGCTTACCTTTGATGGCCGCACTCATCATTGATGCTGAACTCTGGCTAATGGAACAGCCTTGTCCACTGATCTTGATGTCGGACACAATGTCATTGTCCACCGCGATGTACACCTCGATCTCATCGCCGCACAAAGGATTGTGCCCTTCGGTGCGGATAGCAGGTGGCTCAAGAGTGCCGCGATTACGTGGGCTCTTGTAGTGATCGAGAATGATTTCTCTGTAAAGGTCTTCAAGTCCTGGCATGTGTCTCTCCGTAGCTCGCTGTTACAGGTTAGAGGGTAAAAAATTCACCTGTTTCGGTGAGGGCGTCACAGAGGGCGTCCACTTCATCGGTGGTGTTATAGAGGTAGAAACTTGCTCGTGCGGTGGCGTGCGCCCCCAAGAGGCGCATGAGTGGCTTTGCGCAGTGATGACCGGCACGGACACACACATTGTTCTGGTCGAGGACTTGACTGATGTCATGGGGATGCACATCACGAAAAGCAAAACTAAATGTGGCTCCACGCACTTCGACGTTCTTGCTTCCATGAATGACAATGTCGTCGCCAAATCTTTGCGTCAAGGTGTCGAGTGCATAACGCGAGATCTCCATCTCGTGTTGACGCACATTGTGCATCCCGATGGAGTTGAGATAATCCACCGCAGCGGATAGTCCGACTGCCTCGACGATTGGTTGGGTGCCCGCTTCAAACTTGGCGGGCAATTCAGCACATGAGAAGCCATCCAAAGTGACGTCGGCAATCATGTTTCCGCCTCCAAGAAATGGTGGCATGGCATCGAGTAAGGACTCTTTGCCCCACAACATTCCGATGCCTGTTGGCCCAAGCATTTTGTGGCTACTGAAGGCGAGGAAATCAGCATCCCAGTCTTGAACGTCGGTGGGCATGTGTGGCACCGATTGGCAACCATCCACTATGGCAATAGACCCGTGACGATGTGCGAGTGAGACCAATTCCTTGACGGGGTTGATTGTGCCCAACACATTTGACATGGAAGTGAATGAGAATGCCTTTGCGCCTGTTAAGAGTGCGTCAATGTCTGTGAGATCTAACAGACCATCGGAGGTGAGTGGCACCCAACGAATGGTGAACCCTTTTTCTGCGGCCAACATTTGCCAGGGGACAATGTTGGCATGGTGTTCCATGTGCGTAAGAACGATTGCGTCGCCGTGGGACAAATGTGCTGCACCCCAAGCGCGTGCCACGAGGTTGAGTGACTCGGTGGCGTTTTTCGTGAACACCACTTCGTGTGCATGTCGAGCATTGATAAAGCGCGCAACTTTTGCACGTGCGCCTTCATACATTTCTGTTGCTTGTGCTGCGAGAAAGTACGCACTTCTATTTGTGGGGCTGTACTGATGAGCCATAAATGTGCTCATTGCATCAATGACAACTTGTGGCTTGTGTGAGGAGTTGGCCGAATCGAGATAGACGAGAGGCTTTCCATTTATGGTGTCTGCCAAAATGGGAAAGTCGGCACGAATGCGATCGATGTCCAGAGTCATAACGACTTAGGCCTTGTAGGCCTCGTAACCGTTCTTTTCTAGCTCGGCTGCAAGTTCCATTCCGCCAGACTTCACGATGCGACCATCGATCATGATGTGCACAAAGTCGGGTTGAAGCTCATCGAGTAGACGCTGGTAGTGCGTAATGAGCAAAATGCCCAGGTTGGGGCGATCTTGTTTGACCTCACGAATTCCCTTGGCCACAATGCGCAATGCATCAATGTCGAGACCAGAGTCTGTTTCGTCGAGTACGGCAAATTCTGGTTCCAGCAATGCCATCTGCATGATCTCGTTGCGCTTTTTCTCGCCACCCGAGAATCCTTCGTTGAGGTATCGATCCACAAACGAAGAATCCATTCCCAGTCGCTTCATCCAATCCATTGCAGACAGACGCAGTTCTAGAACAGAGAGGTCGATTCCTTTGCGTGCGGATAAGGCCTGGCGAAGGAATTGAATTACCGAGACACCAGCTATTTCTTGCGGGTACTGAAAGGCCAAAAAGATGCCAGCTTTGGCGCGAACGTCGGTTGACCAATCCGTGATGTCTTCGCCGTGAAAGAAAATCTGGCCACTTGTGACTTCATATTCGGGTGAAGCCAACAAAGTGCTTGCAAGTGTGGACTTTCCGCAGCCGTTTGGGCCCATGATGGCGTGAATCTCGCCTGCTGCAATGGATAAGGACAGGCCGCGCAAGATGTCGTCGGTGCCTTCTGCCTCATCGGACTGGGGGCGGGCATGAAGGTTGTCTATTCGAAACAGGTCGCTCACGGTTTTCAGTCTAGGCAGGAGCCCGGTATTACCACTATGGAGATAGTGGAAACTAGCGAGGAGTGACTAATGCCCGCCAGAGTGCCCGATAGGACGGGTACTCCACGGTGGTGTCTAGATAATTGGCCTCGTGGAGAACACGATGGTATTCGGGCAGGTGGCGAAAGGGGATGCCGGCATCTACGTGATGGGCCATGTGGAAGCCAATGTTGTACGGCACCATGTAGAAACGTGCGAACCAATGTTGATGCACTGAATGTGTGGTGTATCGACGATCATCATCTTCGCGCATTCCACCGTGTTCGGCGATGGAACGCAGACGATTGATGACGCGCCACACCGTGAGGTAGGGAAGCACCCACATCACTGGGTACATCCACCAATAACCCGCCACGGTAAATGTCGATGCAATCACAATTTGTAGAGCGAGCATTTTGATCAGCGTGTGGCGTACACGAGTATCGGGGGAACGCAGCCCCTTCATCTGTCCACGCAACAATTTCATACCCGTCTGACCTGTTGCATCGCGCACCAACTTGCGACGAAGACTTGCTGACGTGACGGGGTAGTTCGCATACAACGCGATGTCGGGTTCATTGGGACCGAACTCTCGTTTGTGATGGGCCATATGTACGCGTCGGTATGCCTGAGTACTTGTCATTACGGGATAGCCCAATAACCAATTGCCTACGAAGTCATTTGTTGGCTTATGCGCAAACAACAATCTGTGCGCTGCTTCGTGCATCAGCGACAAAAACTGTGCGTGCATGCGTCCCATTAAAAGAAAGGCAATGATCCACGTTGCAACGTGGTTGAGACGAGCGGCAAGAAACAAGATGCCAATGTTTTGCGCATACAGCCAGAAGACCGTCACCGCATTGCGATATGAGGGAATTGCTCGCAAACGGGCACGGTCGTCGGCTGAAAGACGACCAAGTGCATCAACTCGTTCTGTGGGTTGTGCAATGGGCAATTGGGCCGGCGCCATGCCTCCAAGAAGTGGTGCGTTACCAGCCACGAGCAATCCATTCGTCAAGATGTGGTCTCTCGGTAGAGATCAGAGAGTCTGTTCCGTGGCCCGGCAAGATTGTGGTGTCGGGGCTGTAGGTAAACAGTTTTGTATCAATGGACTCGATGATGTCGGCGAAGTTTCCGCCAGGGAAATGTGTTGCTCCTGGGCCACCTGGAAACAGTGTGTCGCCTGTAAACAACAGCGGAGCGTCAATCACTTTGAACGACACAGAACCCACGGTGTGGCCAGGAGTATGAATGACTTCTAGACGCAAGCGACCTACTTCAATGATCTCTTCATCATCGAGGAATGTGTCGTAACCCACGTCTACCAACATCTGTGCATCAGCCGAAGCCACTGCCACCGAATAGCCCGCTTCACGCATTGCTGGGATTGCCTGAATGTGGTCGTGATGTCCGTGGGTTTCAAGAACTCTGCGCACACCAAGTGAAGTGCACATCTCAAGGAGAAGTTCATGTTCATTGGCTGCATCGATGAGGACTGCATCAAAAGTGTGTTTGCAGCGCAACACAAAAACATTGTTGTCATAGGGGCCAACGACCACGCGATGTACTTCGAGGTTGTGGTCGAAGTAGTGCAGGGTGTCAGTTGGCAACGCCATGTGTCCTAGCCTGACACAACCGTGAATCCCATTGAGAGGGCAACGGGAATTTGAGCCGCATCAAAAGTCACAAATTGCACCGGAGAGGGCAGTCGTGCAGCCGCGCAGAGGTGCAATGCGGTGGACAAGCCCACGGGTTGTCGAGTGCATAGTGCTGCTGCATCGTCGAGAAGTACGTGGTCCATGGGAACCACATGGAGAAAATCCCAGGTGTGGCGGATTTTGTCCTCGAGGTATCGCTGCAACACAGGCTCATCTGTAAGGCGAGAAATTGCTGCCACAGATTCAGCAAGAGTGACAGCACAGGCCACCCATGTGGTGTCTGCTTCAAGGGCATCTTGCACAACGACCCGGGATGCGCTTTCTACATGCAGTGTGAGGAGCGCAGATGAGTCAAGAAATACCGTCATCTCAGGAGCTCACAGTCGCACTTGGGCCAGTGCACGATCCACGCGCGTGCCAGCAGTGAGAAGAAGAGGTTCGTCGAGAACAAAGTCTCCACGCCGCCGAGGAGCTACTAATGCTCCTCGAGCGACCAGGTCAGATACCGAGATTCCGGTGTAGTCCCCGGCAAGGGCCCCAAGTTGGGCGACGGGGACCCCGTCTACGGTGATCACCAGGCGTTCCCCGGTGTGGGCGCGTTTGACGTAGGACGCCAATGCCGTGCGAAGTTCTCTGATTCCAATAGTGGCCATGGGGTCACTCTATCGTTTTGTGTACGCAGGTGTACACAGGTCGGCTTGGCATGAACTGACCTGGCGTTCCAAACTGGCATCTATGAATTTTGCATTTAGTGAAGAACAAGAAGAACTCCGCAAGATGGTGCGCTCGTTCCTTGAGAACAAGTCATCAGAAGAGGCAGTTCGCGAACAAATGGAAACCGTAAATGGTTTTGATGCAGCTGTGTGGTCACAGATGTCTGGAGAAATGATGCTCCAGGGTCTTGCCATTCCAGAAGAGTTTGGCGGTCAGGGATACAGCTTCATCGAGTTAGGTGTTGTGTTGGAAGAAATGGGACGCGCGTTGTTGTGTGCACCGTTCTTCTCCACAGTTGTATTGGCTGCCAATGCGTTGTTGCTCTCCGGTGACGATGCAGCAAAGAAGGCATACCTTCCAGGTATCGCAAGTGGCGAGACCATTGCAACACTTGCAACAACAGAGCCATCTGGTCGTTGGGACGAAGCAGGCATCACCATTGAAGCCAAAGGCTCAGGATCCGATTTCACCATTTCGGGCACCAAGAGCTTTGTGCTCGACGGTCACACCGCAAACTTGATCATCGTTGCTGCTCGCACCAGCAAGGGAATCAGCTTGTTCGCCGTAGACGGCAATGCATCGGGTCTTACTCGCACTCCATTGTCCACCATGGACCAAACACGTAAGCAAGCAAAGCTTGATTTCAGCAACACTCCTGCAAAGCTCATCGGTACAGAGGGCAATGGCGGCGAAGTGTTGGCAAAGGTCATGGATCTTGCTGCTGTGGGTCTTGCTGCAGAGCAAGTCGGCGGCGCACAAAAAGTTTTGGAAATGGCCGTGCAATATGCAAAGGACCGTATTCAGTTCGGACGCCCCATCGGTTCATTCCAGGCCATCAAGCACAAGTGTGCAGACATGTTGCTTGAGGTGGAGTCAGCAAAGTCTGCTGCCTACTACGGCATGTGGTGTGCAGCTGACATGAATGAAGAACTTCCTTCAGTTGCATCTTTGGCCAAGGCATATTGCTCAGAGGCCTACTTCCATGCAACTGCAGAGAACATTCAGATTCATGGTGGTATCGGATTCACTTGGGAACACCCAGCGCACTTGTACTTCAAGCGTGCAAAGTCCAGTGAACTTATTTTCGGTGATCCCACCTACCATCGCGAGCTTCTTGCTCAGCGCATCGGTATCTGATCAACAAAAGTCACAAAGAAGGGCCCGGGCAATTGCTCGGGCCCTTTTTTTATTGTGCGACATATTTGTTGTGCCACATAGGATGAACCCATGTCGATACTCGTTGTGTTCAGCATCATTTTCTCGGCAATTGCAGTCTTCGTGATCGCAACTGTGGTGGTGGGACGCGAAGCCCGACGACTCGATGCGGTTGCACCTCGTGTTGTGTATGAGATAGATGCTGCGGTGGAGTTTGTGGCCAACAAACTGCCCAGTGCAACTCAATCACGTCTCACAATGGATGAACTTCGTGGTTTGTTGCTGGGGCACTTGAACTGGCTTTCTGAGCGTGACTTGATGCCTATAGATGTCACCGATCGAGTGCAAAACATTGACACTCCATTGATTGTTGATGAGAACGTGTTGAGTGCATTCCTTTTGCGAGAAGCAGAGAACAGAGGAATTGAGTTACTCGACGACGTAGATGTGATTCATGTTGTCGATGCCCACAATGCATACTTTGCAGCAATTGGCGCTGTGGGGCCACGCGCAGAAAATCCCTGATCACCGAGATCTAGATCATCATGGTGAATTGCGTGACTACGCGAGTTGCCAGTGCCTCATCACCATCACAGGTAATCATTGAACGCACTTGGTCGTAGGTCTGCCTGCCGCCAGCTAATTGCACAAATGTGTGTGAATCCATGGTGATGGTGGCCGCAATGTTGCCTTCTACGCCAAGTTGAGCACGACCATCGATAACTGTGGCGATGATGCGTCGTTCCACGGGGCCATTCAGCACAATCACCACACTGTTGCCTTCTGGCGTGGCTGCACGTTTGCCCACCACGATCGGAATACTGCGACAGAGTCTGTCGATGGTTAACTCTGCAGCAGGTCCATCTTGATGTCCTGGAATGTCAAGTGCATGCCGTACATCTTGTTCATGCATCCAGCAATCAAGAACACGCATGTGCAGAAATTCAGCCACGGTGCCTGGCCCAGTGGGCGTCATGGTCTCTTGGGCAAAATACGTGGCATCTGCACTACGCAGAGTGGACAAACGTAGTGAAATGATGTCTTGCCATTCGGCAAAGACTTGTGTGCCCAAGAGATGACGACGTGAATCCACTTCGTTTTCGTTCGTGGCGCCAAATGGATTCTTGATGTAGTCAAAATCTGGAGAGCGATGTGTGGTGGCGGGTAATCCTTGGAGCATTCGCTCTAATGCGATGAGGTGAGAGTAGTTATCTTGCACCGACCACCCAGGCAGCAAGGTAGGAGTCTTCCATTGCTCTTCGGTGAAGGTGGCAGCAAGAGCAGTCATGGAATCGAAGGTCAACTCCAGAGCATGAAGGGTGTCATTAGGAATCATGTGAAAGATCCTCCTCTAGCGGGCATAGGTCGAAACATAGTGCGCCGTTCATGATTTTTTGCCAGTGGGGGGCTACCGTAAGAGGTCATGGAACGTCCGGTTAAATTTGAACACACACGGTTTCTTGGGGATAAGCGCACCCAGTTGGTTTATGACCTCGATGAGTGGACCGAAGAAGCCATCATCGAAGAGATTGTGAATGAAGGTGTGGGTTTGTGTTTCGGGCCAGACACTTTGGCTGAAGCTCGTAATCGCGGATACACGCTGGCAACAGCAGGTAGCACTCGTCGCCATCGCAAACCACGGGCATAGGCGCACATGAGCGGGGTCATGAATGGAACGTTTCGTTCCGGTTCATTGACTCTGCACCGGTATCTCGCCACCCCTAGTGGAGTCTCTGAGTCATTGCCTGGTGTGGTGATGTGTCATGGCTTTCCTATTGGTCCGCTGGATGCACGTCAAGCAGGGGTCACGTTCCCACAACTCATGGATCGCATCGCCAACGATTTGGGTTGGGCAGCAATGACGTTCACATTTCGTGGATGCGGTTCTAGTGAGGGTGACTTCTCTATGCAGGGTTGGGTGGATGACATGCGAGCAGCTGTCGACCACCTCGTGGAAACTGTGTCGCCACAAGGTGTATGGCTAGTGGGGACAAACACCGGGGCTGCATTGTCGTTGTGTGTCGCCGCCGATGATCCTCGCGTGCGAGGGTGCGCGTTGTTGGGCCCACGTGCCGATTTTGATGACTGGGCAAGTCAACCACGTCGCTTTCTGGAACACGCTCGAGAAATTGGCGCCATAAGAACGCCAGGATTTCCTAAGAACTTTGACGAATGGAGTCGCGAGCTGCGACGTTTTCGTCCTGTTGATGCCGCGAGTCGCTTTGCACCACGACCTTTGTTGGTGATGCATGGTGAGGAAGATGAAAGCGTTCCAGTGGCGGATTCTCGCGTACTTGCACAAGCCCATGGAAGTGCCGAACTGCGAGTAGTTGCAGGGGCAGGACATCGCCTACGTCATGATCCTCGCGCAGTCGCAGTGCTTATTGGTTGGCTTGATCGCCAACGCGCACTGATTGTTGACTAACTCTGGCGAACTAACTGTCGTGGCCCTGAGGGTGTGATTGATGCCAGGCGTATGCAGTGCGGATGATGTCATCAAGAGACTGCGTGGGTGACCAACCCAGTTCTTTGTGAATAAGACCTGCATCGGCAAAACATGCAGCAGGATCTCCCGGCCGGCGCGCAGTGATGTGGTAGGGAACTTTCTTCCCGCTCACTCGTTCGGTTGCTTCGATGATCTGCATCACACTTGTTCCAAACCCAGTACCGACATTGCATGTCAAGTTGTGCCCACCCTGGGCAAGATGATCTAACGCGGCGACGTGTGCATGTGCGAGATCTTCTACGTGGATGTAGTCGCGCACGCCTGTGCCATCGGTGGTGGGGAAGTCGTTGCCGAATACTTGCACGGCAGGTGCAAAACCCAACACAGCTTTCATGACATGGGGTATGAGATTCTGTGAATGACGCCAATCCTCGCCCAATGTCCCATCTGTACTTGCTCCTGCAGCATTGAAGTAACGCAGAATGACATGACGCATAGGTGTAGTAGTTGAATACCAACCGAGCGTGCGCTCAATCATCAGTTTTGTCTCTGCATAGACACTTTGGCAATCAGGTGTTGCCTCTTCGGTAACGGGCACGACGGCGGGGTTTCCATAGACCCCTGCGGTAGAGGAAAACACGATGCGATGCACGCCGGCTTGTTGGAGAGCCTCGAAGAGTTTTTGCGATCCGGTGACGTTGTTGTGAAAATACTTGCCCGGATTCTCCATTGATTCGCCTACAGCTTTATATGCAGCAAAGTGCACAACTTCGTCAACGTTGTGTGTACGGCACACATCGAGTACGAGTTGAGTATCTGCAATATCGCCTTGTACAAATGGCGCGTCGCCTACGGCCTTGCGATGTCCATTCTCAAGGGTGTCCAGTACGACAACACTGCGACCACTCGCACGAATAGCTCGTGTGGTTATTGACCCGATGTAGCCAGCGCCACCTGTAATGAGTGTTGTCACGCGGGTTACTTCTTTGGTGTTGTTTTCTTAGCTACAGACTTCTTCACTGCAGCTTTCTTAGTTGCAGTTCTATTAGTTGCAGTTTTCTTGGAAGGCATCGGGCGAGATTGCTTATCGCGATCTGCAGCTTTCTCGGCTTTTTTCCATGCGCGTACTTTGAGAAGAGTTTCTTGTGACGTAATGTCGGCAACAGTACGAGGGTGGGAATCACTAAAGACTCCTGCTGCTTTCTTCCATCCTGCAGGTTGTACATCAAATCGTTTGCCGAGCAACGCAATAAAGATTTGAGCCTTCTCTTCGCCAAAGCCGGGCAACTCACGAAGGCGAGTAAACAACTCTTCCCCTGAGGTCACATCGCTCCAGATGTTCTCGCCTTTGTTCTTGTATTTCTCGCCGATGATGGCGCACATACCTTGAATGCGCTGTGCCATAGCTTTGGGGAACCGGTGGATTGCAGGCTTTTCTAGACAGATAGCAAGAAAGTGATCTGGGTCCATCTCTCCAATGGTGCGGGGATTGAGATGGCCAAGGCGTTGTTTCAAGGTGTAGGCACCGTTGAATGCCCACTCCATGGGAACTTGCTGATCTAACAACATGCCAATCAGCAACGCTGTTCCATTGGAGTTCAAAAGCTTGTCGGAATCAGAGTTTCCAGTGATGTACAGAGTTCCCATAGGTATACCTTTTTACTCGGTTTAGTCACGCGAGAGGCCATATGTGACCTCGGGGTCTATGCCAAATTCCTTAATCGCCTCTTGAATAGTGGCTGAGGTGACATTCTTTGTGCCGACCAAGGAGGTCAATACTGCAATCACGATGTGTTCGGCATCAGTTTCAAAGAAGCGACGCAGTGCTTGTCGGGTGTCGCTGCGCCCCATGCCATCGGTGCCAAGAACTGTGAATGATCGTTGAGGCAAGTACGAGGCGATTTGTTCGGGAACTATGCGCATAAAGTCACTCACTGCCACAATCGGAGTCGTAGATGCACCAAGTTGATCTTGCACATACGAGGTGCGAGGAGTCTCCAACGGATGTAGGCGATTCCAGCGTTCTACTTCCATTGCATCTTCACGTAATGACTTATACGACGTTGCTGACCACAAATCCACAGTGATGTTGTAGGTGGTGCGAAGAAGATCGGCAGCCCTCTGGGCAGCTAGGTATGCAGTGCCTGAGAAAAGAATGGTGGCATCTGTCTGTGTGGCGCCAGGTTCACTAAATGGATACAGGCCGTAGATGATTCCGGTGTCTGTCACATGTGCGGGCCGTTGTGGCATCACCATGTTCTCGTTGTACAAGGTGATGTAATAAAAAATGTCCGCCGGATTTTCGCCATACATCTTCTTGATGCCGTGTTGCACTAACGCTGCAACTTCGTATGCGAACGCTGGATCATATGCCTGACATGCGGGAATTGTGGACGCAAGAAGCAGGCTGTGGCCGTCTTGATGCTGAAGACCTTCGCCTGTCAATGTGGTTCGTCCGGCAGTTGCGCCCATAAGGAATCCGCGTGCACGTGAATCTGCTGCTTGCCAGATGAGATCGCCTACACGTTGGAATCCGAACATTGAATAAAAGGTGTAGAACGGCACCATAGGGACACCACGGGTGGTGTAACTGGTGGCGGCGGCAATGAAGCTGGACATTGCGCCTGCTTCGGTGATGCCTTCTTCAAGAATCTGCCCTTCCGAGGACTCTGCATACGACAGCAACAAATCGTGATCCACTGGTTCATACTTCTGGCCATGTGCTGCATAGATCTCTAATTCACGAAAGAGTGAGTCCATGCCAAAAGTGCGTGCTTCATCCGGGATGATGGGAACAACTCGTTCGCCAAATTGTTCATCGCGAGCCAAATTACGTAACAGTCGCGTGAAAGCCATCGTGGTACTTACGGCTTGTTCGCCAGAGCCTTCCGCAAATTCGGTAAACACTTCATCTTTGGGCAATGTAAGTGCGCGTCGTGTCCATGTGAGACGTTGCGGCAATGGTCCATCAAGTGCGCGACGCCTCTCCATCATGTATTGGTATTCGATGGAATCCTTGCTCGGCACAAAGTAGGGAGGGTGTTCCACATCAAGCATGGAGTCGGGAATCTCTTCATTGAGATGAAGTCGATCGCGCATGGCGCGCAGTTGATCCATGGTGAGGGTCTTGATTTGGTGAGTGGCGTTTCGCCCTTCTACTTGGGGCCCGAGTGTCCACCCCTTAATGGTCTTGGCCAAAATCACAGTGGGTTTACCGCTACCAAGATTGTCTACTGCAGCTTTATATGCCGCATAGAGCTTGCGATAATCATGGCCACCACGTGGCAAGTTCACCAGTTCATCATCGGAGAGATGTGCAACCATCTCACGCAGATTGTGATCTGGACCGAAGAAATTCTCACGAATGTATTGACCGCCTTCTACGGAATAGCGTTGGTACTCGCCGTCCACCACTGAATTCATTTTGTTGAGAAGCACTCCATCGGTGTCACGTGCGAGAAGATCATCCCACTTAGATCCCCAGATCACCTTGATGACATTCCATCCTGCGCCACGAAAAACTGATTCAAGTTCTTGAATGATTTTCCCGTTGCCGCGTACTGGTCCATCAAGTCGTTGCAAATTGCAGTTGACAACAAACACAAGATTGTCAAGTTGTTCACGTGCTGCAAGTGAGATCGATCCCAACGATTCAGGTTCGTCGGTTTCGCCGTCTCCCAAAAATGCCCACACACGACTCTGTGAGGTGTCGTCAATTTTTCGATTATGGAGATAACGGTTAAACCGAGCATGGTAAATGGCGGTGAGTGGCCCAAGTCCCATGGACACTGTGGGGTATTCCCAAAAATCGGGCATCAATCGCGGATGCGGATAACTGGAGAGCCCTTTACCGTCACGCCCGATCTCGCGTCGGAAACTATCGAGGTCTTCTTCGGTGAGGCGTCCCTCTAGAAATGCACGCGCGTAGATTCCCGGTGCTGCGTGTCCCTGAATGTAGACATGGTCACCAGGGAGACCATCTTCTTTTCCACGAAAGAAATGATTAAAGCCCACTTCATACAAACTTGCTGAACTTGCAAACGTCGACAAGTGCCCACCGATTCCTTCAGCGTTTTTGTTTGCACGTGACACCATGACTGCGGCATTCCATCTGATGTATGCACGGATGCGGCGTTCAATGTGTTCATCACCAGGGAACCATGGTTCGCGCTCGGTGGGAATGGTGTTGACGTACGGAGTGGAGATAGTCGCTGGGAAGCTGACATTGAGTCGCTGTGCTTGCTCGTGGAGACGGGCGAGAAGATATCGCGCACGATTCTTGCCACTGAATCGAACTACAGAATCAAGAGAGTCGAGCCACTCGGTGGTTTCGCCGGGGTCTGTGTCGGGGAGTTGATGGACTGATTCATCGAAAGTCACCTAGGTATTCTCCCATCTTTTTGCGCAAATGCCCATTGCGGGCGTGTGCATGAGGAACAATCAATAGGTATGAACAGCACCAAAGACACACTCAACGAGGAGTCGGTTGTGATTTACACCGATGGTGCATGTTCGGGAAATCCTGGTCCTGGCGGTTGGGCATGGGCAGTGTCACCATCTGGGACTCCCCGGGGAAGTGGTGGGGAGAATCCCAGCACAAATCAGCGGATGGAGATCATGGCGGCGTTCAATGCGGTGCAGACGTTTTATGACGATCCGCGAAGAATCGTGATTGTGTCGGACTCCAATTATGTGGTGAAGTGCTTCAACGATGGCTGGTGGCGCGGGTGGCATGCCAGAGGATGGAAAAACTCCCAACGTCAACCTGTTGCGAACCGCGATCTTTGGGAGCCATTTATTGATCTGGTGAACACGCGCGGCAATGTGGAATTTGCATGGGTAAAAGGTCACAGCGGCGACCCCATGAATGACCTTGTTGATTCGCTTGCCGTGGAACACACCATCACTCGATAGGCACGTTTTACGGGTGTTCGGCGCTTCGGCTAGGTGGTAGGGCACAT
>Ga0315900_10005331_pt1 | contig 17692 bp, 14 predicted proteins | sample LakEriMetagenome_FD_203521 | JGI IMG/M metagenome (GOLD analysis project Ga0315900, IMG submission 203521) | Freshwater fungal communities from buoy surface, Lake Erie, Ohio, United States - Buoy 12 MA114 | ecosystem: Environmental > Aquatic > Freshwater > Lake > Lake biofilm | place: USA: Lake... | reverse complement strand
ATTCGGCTGAAGCACCACTATTGATTTCTACCATCTTACGACCATTATAGTAACCGCAAGAAGGGCAAGCTGTGTGATTCAATTTCATGCTACCGCAATGAGCGCAAGATGCAACTGTCGGTGCAACTGCTTTATAATGTGTTCTGCGCTTGTCTCTGCGAGATTTGGAATGTCTTCTTTTTGGATTTGGCATGATTCTGCTCCGATAAAATCAATTCTTTTGAATATTCAAATGTTTTAATGCTGCGAATGGTGAGTTATCACCATTATTTTTCTCTTCCTCTTTTGTCAAAAGTCCAGGATGTAATGTTTCAAAACCTATATCCGCATAGGCGGGAGAAACTCTCTTCATAGGTAAATGAATCACCAACTCCTGCCTGACTTCTTCCGTAATGTCTATGAAATCTTCATCATCTCTGAGTAAAATTTCATCGCCATCTTCTTCATCTGTTTGAAGATCGAACAATTGAGAGTCAATCCTGAAATGCTTCATAATCGGTGCCTCAATCTTCTGTTCGAAATCTTCACCGGATACATCACAAGTCAATGTTGACATGCATGATGCTGTTGCAGTCAATGTCAATCGTTTTCCTTGCTTTTTAATCATTCCCTCAATTTCAACCACTCCATTGAACTCAGGGAACATGTCCTGAATCTCCGAGGAATCGCATGATGAATGAAAAGCATGATCACCGTCTTCCATTCCAAGTATTGAAATTTTCAACATGATTATGCAACTCCGATATTTCAACGCAAAAATGCAAGAATACAAAAATAGAAAAATTTTGGCTCACATAAGGCATGCTTGCTGAGTTTGAAATCATTTTTCTTTCTACTCAGCATAGAAATTGTGGATTAGTCAGTGGAATTTACGCGTATTGCACTCATCCTGAGCCCAAAATTGGCATTGGATAATCGTATATTTGCACTCATTCTTTCGGTTATTTTCAGCTTATCAAGCAAAGCACTGTTTTTAGGCGAATAATCTTAAATTATCCCATATCATTATGAGTCAGACACATGACAATTCGGTGTATTATTCCGAATATCTCCAATTGAACAAAGTACTTGAAGCACAATTTCCAGAAAGTGACAAAGCAGGCATTGAAGCACATGATGAGATGCTTTTCATCATAACTCATCAAGCTTTTGAATTATGGTTCAAGCAAATCATGTTTGAATTGGATTCGGTCATATCGATTCTTTCCAAAGAATCCGTGAAAGAACATGAGATTTCTCTATGTGTGCATAGACTTCACAGGATGGAGTCCATTCTTCGAATGAGCATGGAGCAGTTTACAATACTTGAAACAATGTCTGCACTGGACTTCATGGACTTCCGTGATTTATTGCATCCTGCAAGTGGCTTTCAATCAGTTCAATTCCGTGTATTGGAAATGCGACTTGGATTACCACAAGAAAAAAGGATGAATCGTGCCTTTTTGACTGCCATGAAGGATTTTGACAAGAATCTTGTTCATCAAGCTGAAGGAAAAGCCACACTCTTCGAAGCGGTACAATCCTGGCTAGAACATACTCCGTTTTTGGAAACGGAAGACTATCTATTTTGGCAAGAATACAAATCAGCAGTTTCTGACACATTCGCAAAAGACCGAGCCGATATTGCCAATCATGAAATACTAACGGATGAAGAACGCGTTATCAGAGTACAATCGATAGATCAAGCTGAAAGTAGTTTCAATTCCCTCTTTGATGAAGGTACATATAAGGAACTCATGGAAAAAGGCGAAAGAAGATTGTCTCACAAAGCAACTTTGGCGGCGCTTTTCATTCAATTGTACAGAGATTATCCACTTCTCGATCACCCTAATGCATTACTTCAGGCAATTTGTGGATTTGATGAAACCTTGTCAGTTTGGAGATATCGTCATGCTTCCATGACAATGCGCATGATAGGTTCACGCATAGGAACAGGCGGTTCAAGTGGATTCCATTATCTTGCTCATACAGCTTTGAAACAAAGAGTCTTTGGAGATATCACTTCCCTTTCTGGCATGTTGATTCCAAGACGCATTACACCGTCTTTACCCAATACAATTTCTGAAAGATTGAAATTCACATTTGAGAATGAGTGATAAAGTAGAGTGGATCTTATGGCCATGACTTTCATACCAAATATCATGCATGCACTTATGGATGCAATTGCACCTTTGCACTGTGAGACTTGCAATCAACGCATTGATGGTCACACTCATGTTCATAGAGTATGTGATGCTTGTTTATACCTATTTGAAAGCGCCCCTACAGATGATGATTTGCTAAATCAATTGTACACACAGAGCAATAAAGATTCTTTTGTTTTACGCATTGAAAGTCATTTTGCTTTTCATCAAGAAGCACCGATTCAACATACAATACATGCCATCAAATATGAAAATGCACAACAAATGGCATTTGATTTCGGGAGATATATTGCTAGAAACAAAAATCATAGTGAAGTGGACTATTATGTTCCCGTTCCTTTGCACAGTGCAAGAGTGAGAGAAAGAGGATACAATCAGTCTATGTTGATTGCGCAGGGCATTTCTTCGATTACAAAAGTACCCGTCATCAATGCCTTGGAAAGATTGCACTATTCCACAACTCAAACCAAACTCTCTTCAAAAGATCGCATGCAGAATGTTCAAGGAATATTTTCAATCAAGAATGCAGACCTTATTCGAGACAAGCGCTTGATGCTTATAGATGATGTGATGACCACGGGTTCCACGCTTGAAGAATGTGCTCAAGTATTGCTTGAATCCGGAGCATGTTCAGTATCCGCTCTCACATTGGCAGCAGCAACTTCAACAAGAGGAATACAATGAAAATCACCATACAAGTATTTGCCTTTTTCTTGCTACTCATCATGATTTCTTGTGATGATTCCATACTGACGCCAAATGGGAATCTCCTACCTGACACAAAGATCTATTTGGATACAATTCTCAATCAGCAAAATAGCAGAGTCAATGTCAGTTGGTCCGGAGATGATCCGGATGGTTTGGTGATTGGTTATGCAATTTCATGGAATGAAAAAGATTGGTATTTCACAAGAAAGAATGATTCAACATTTGCATTGCAAGTTGAATCATCAGATACAAATTTTGTTTTTTCGGTTGCATCCATAGATAATTCACTCAAGCAATATCCGAATGAAGGTGAAAAACTTGCATTCACTGACAAGAATGGGAATGATAGATTGGATGATGGAGAGATTTTCCCTCTATTGGATGGAGCTATCGATCCCATTCCATCCAGACTCCAGTTTCCCATCAAGAATTCTCCTCCAATCATAGCTTGGGGAAATGACACCTCAGCGAAGTCAGCCATAGCAGTAGCATTGCCGGATACCACATTCTCATTTGCAACATTCAAGTTCTTTGTTTCAGATCCGGATGGAGATGCAACGCTTGAAACAATAGAGGTGTCTTTGAATGATTCTTCAATGACTGCAAAGTGGACTCCGATTCCAAAAAATACCAGACTTTTCAGTCTCAGCGCAAAAGATGGTTTGCAACTAAATTCAAATAATATTCTCTACTTGAGAGCAAGAGACATAGGCAAACTTCGAAGCAAAATTCTAACGTATCCGGCACCAGGCAAAACTTGGTATGTGCAGGGTTCGAAAGGACCTATTCTTCTCATCAAAGATAGCGGTAATCGCGATGCGGATAATTTCTATCTCAAAGCTTTGAATGCAATGAACACCGGTAAATTCTCCGGCAGATTTGATGTTTTGGACATTAATACCACGAAAACGACAGATGCCCCTGCCAAGACGATTCCCCCTTTCATTAGTCCAATGTTCATTGAATCATTAAAACTGTATTCAGCCGTGATTTGGTACACCGATAAAAGTCCGAGCATGTCACTTGCACAACAATCTCTTGTCGAATACATGCGTGCAGGTGGGAAGGTACTTTTCATCGCTGATCTTCCCGCTCCATTGAGTGAAGATATGCGCACGGAAATACGGGATTTTTCTCCGATAGATTCCATTGGTAAACAAGAGGTTTCAAGTGATCCATTGGCAATTAGAAATGGCACTGAATTTCTTGGAATCCCACATGGCTCCATAACTTATCCAAATTTGACCAAAGAAAAAGGATCTGTTTTGGTGTACCCATTATATCCAAAAGCAAATGCAAAGTCGGTGTATCGATTACCTGAAAATCCCAAATGGACGGGTTCTCCGATTTTGGGTGCAATCGATGATGAATCCGACATGGTTTTTCTCCATCTTCCTCTTCATTTATTGAATGTAAATGATCAAGCAATTCAATTAATGGAAACGATTCTTCGCAATGAGTTTTTCATCCAATGATACAGAATTCATCATATCTCCTTGCGATTGAAACCGTTGGAAAAGTCTGCGGCATAGCAATCATTGATGCCAAAAATGGAAACCCTCAACTTGAGTATCTCATCCATGTGCCCAATATGCATGATGCGATGCTCGCCGAGTTGATCCGAAGAGCTATGAATGATTTGCAAATTCAGCCCGAGCACATACAAGCCATTGCAGTTTCGGAAGGACCGGGAAGCTTTACCGGTGTCCGCATCGGAATGTCATTTGCCAAAGGATGGTGTGCTGATGGAAAAACCGCATTGATCTCCGTTCCAACATTTCATGCAATGTTTTATGCTGCGAAAGATTTTCTGAATATAGAGTCAGATTCTTCATTAAGTATCATCATGAAATCTCATGCAGATTCTTACTTTATGCAAACTTTCGACATTGCAACCGGAAAAGAGAAAACAGCGATTGCAAGTGTTTCATTTGAACAAGCAGCGAAAGGATTGGATGATTCCCATGTCTTGATCGGTGATATACATATCAGTGATTGCAATGCGAGAAGACTTCATCATATTTCTGCTTCTCATCCGACTTTCATTGCGAAATATGGACTGAAGATGCTTCAAGAAGAAAATTTTGTTTCACCACATGATGCAGATCCCGGATATCATGCGGAATTCATTCCTACCATCAAGGGGCAAAAGTCATGAATATTCATTGGAAATGCATTCCTTTCAATGATTTGACACCACTAGAAGTATATGCCATCCTTGGTTTGAGACAAGATGTGTTTATCATTGAGCAAGCATGTATTTATCTGGATATTGATGGTATTGACACAAATTCACATCATGTACTTGCTTCCTCAAATGATGCATTGATTGCATATTCCAGAATAATACCAATTGCTGATTCAGACTTTGTGAAGTTGGGACGAATCATCGTGCATCATGATCACAGAGGAATAGCACTTGGAAAACATTTGGTTGAATATTCCATAGCAGAAGCAATTCGACTGTATTCGCCTAAGCATATTCACATCTCCGCACAATCATATCTATTGCAGTTCTATGAATCTTTTGGATTTCATTCGATCAGTGATTCTTATGATTTGGATGGCATCACACATCTCGATATGGCATTGGATATACAATCATGAAGATTCTTTCAACCTTATTATCCGCTTTGAATGGATTTACCGTCATTGGTTCGACAGAAAAGCCGGTAAGTTCCATAGAATATGATAGCAGAAGCTGTCAGGAATTCTCATTATTTGTTGCCATAACCGGGAGCACCATTCCTCCAATCGATGGAAATCAATTCATTGACGATGCGATTGCAAGAGGAGCAAAAACAATCATCACTGACATTCCTGATTTCAATGTGCCAAGTGATATTACAATCATTGGCGTGCCGGATACCCGCATTGCATTATCTAGAATATCAAATGCATTCTATGATTTTCCCTCGAAGCAATTACGCATTTATGGCGTAACCGGAACAAATGGCAAAACATCCACGACATTCCTCTTGAAATCCATTTTTGAAGCATCAGGCGAACCAACAGGACTGATAGGAACCACTGGAAATTATATCGGTGATGAAAGAATTGCCGCAACACATACCACACCCGAATCCCCACATCTTTGTCAATTGCTTTCCATGATGGTACGCAGAGGAATCAAAACGGTCTTCATGGAAGTCAGCTCTCATGCACTGGCATTGCATCGCGTTGAAGGTATTCACTTCGCAGGTGCCATTTTCACAAATCTCACACATGATCATTTGGATTTTCATGGTTCGATGGAGCGATATGCACAAGCAAAGAAACATCTTTTTGACATATTGCCAAAAGAATCAATTGCAATTGCAATGGGAGATTCTCCTTATTCATATTTAATGCTCAGTGATTGCAAAGCTCGGGAACAATATCGAGTGGGAAGATCCAATGCCTTTGATGTTTCAATTGACTTGGAAAATCATTCTCTATCCGGCACATCATACAGACTTTCATTTGCAGGCTCAGTTCCTGAGTTTTATGCTTCAACCATTGATATCGTTTCCCCTCTCATCGGAAAATTCAATGTTGAAAATACAGCGCTGGCAGCCTCATTTGCCCATCTCACAGGGATTGAAACAAAGACCATTCAATTTGCATTGCGAAGTGCGGAAGGTGCACCGGGGAGAATGCAGAAATTACGACTACCAAATGGAGCCTTGGTATTGGTGGATTATGCGCATACACCCGATGCATTGGAAAAATCACTTACAACATGCACATCATTGATCAATACCACGGGAAAAGGTAGACTGACTGTTGTGTTTGGATGTGGAGGAGATAGAGACAATGCAAAAAGGCCAATAATGGGAAAGATTGCATCAGAATTGGCAGATAGGATCATTATCACAGATGATAATCCGCGACATGAATCATCCGAGAAAATCATTAATGACATCAAGTTTGGCATTAATGAATCCAAAGCTCAAAAAGTCATTTCCATTCCTGATAGATTACAAGCGATCAGTCATGCTTTGCAGTATTCTGAAGACAGAGAAATAATTATGATTGCAGGCAAGGGTCATGAAGAGTATCAAATCATCGGTAATGATATTTTACCTTTCAGTGATATGAATACAGTAAAATCTCTGATATCCACGATTTTCCTTTCACAATCAGATAGTGATGCACATGAATAATGTATTCTTTTTCATGGCAAGCTTGATTATGGTCTTTTCACTATTTGGATTCAATCAACAAAGATCATATGCAACTTCATATGAGGATGATTCGGTGATGCAGGAAACCATGCTTGGTATTCCTGATTCCCTCATTCAAGGAAAGGCGTCATTTTATGGCTCTGAATTCAATGGTCGCAAAACAGCAAATGGTGAGATATATGATGAAACAGCATTGACTGCAGCACATCGCACTTTGCCATTTGGAACTGTTCTCCGCGTGACAAATCTTCGAAATGGACTGTCTGTCATAGTGCGAATCAATGATCGCGGACCATTTCATCCGGACAGAGTGATTGATCTCTCAAAAAATGCCGCAGAAGAAATTGATCTAATCACTTATGGCGTTACAGATATCGAAGCGGAAATTCTTGAACAATAATCAAATCAACACATGAATAAGTCAATACTGATAGTGTTTCTATTCGCATTTTTTCAAAATGCATCATCGCAGTATACTCCTTCCATCCTCCTTCCCGGTCATCAGGAAGAGAAATATGAGCTTTGTTCTCATGCACAAGGAATGCATCAAAAGATGAGTGAAAGGCCACTGGAATCCATCAATGAAATTGATGTATTGACTTATGATGTATTCATGGATTGGAGACTACCATTTTCCACGCCTGATTCCGTGCTTCCGAGTTATACCTATTCCGGAAAAAATGAATTGACTTTCATTCCACTTTCAGGCATCACAACAATAAAGCTTCATGCTACTTCCATGACAATTGATTCCGTAACATTAGATGGAACGAAGCTTGCCTCCATTGCGATCATTCAGCCCTCGAATGGAAATTGGAGCATAAATGTTCCGAGTGCTTTATCCGCAGATACGCATTCATTGCATATTTGGTATACCTATAAAGGTGATGCGAAGAAAGGATTCTACTATTATCCCAAAGGAATGTTTGTCCGAAAATTCCAAGGACTCGATTCCAATTTTGTCGAGGAAGACCTCGCATATGTGATGAATCAACCGGAAGATGCTCGCTATTGGATGCCATGTAATGATAGACCAGATGATAAAGCAAGAGCTCGAATCACGATTCGCGTTCCTTATGATTCCACGCTTAGCGACACTAACAATATACGCGTCACATCTAATGGAGATTTGACTGATCTTGCAATCGGAAGAATAAATGGTATTCCATCCTACAGAGATTATACATTTTATGATACCACGCTCATTCCAACATATCTCATGGTTGTAAATGCTTCACGATTCGTGGACTTTACCCTTTGGGCCAAAGTCCCTAATTCGAATGATTCCATTCCGATTTACAATTATGTTTGGAAGAAGGATTTTGATGGCACAAAAACAGATGGTAGTGAATACAATGCAAAACATGCTTTGAGTTTTACGCCTAGCATGATCACCGGCTATATTCCTTTATTTGGCAAATATCCATTCAAAACATATGGACATACATCGGCTCAACCATTTTGGGCAGGTGGCATGGAGCATCAGCGCATGAGCACGATCAATCGCACATGGCTTAGAGGGTGGTCCAGCAATGGATTGGCCCATGAAGTCATGCATCAATGGTTTGGCGATTTGGTCACATGCAAGACATGGGGTGAAATCTGGCTCAATGAAGGTGCAGGCACTTGGGGTGAAGCTTTATGGTATGAAACATGGGGAGGTTATCCCGAGTATATATCCATGATGCGTTCAAAAAGAAATGATTATTTCCGCATCAATGCCAATGTCTTGCAACCACCGATTTTCGGCATTCCAATTGAAAACTTATTCAATTACGCAACTACTTATGCAAAAGCAAGTTGGGTCTATCACATGCTTCGCACAATGCTTGGTGATGATGTATTCTATCCAGTATTGCGCACATATTTGAATCGATATGCTTATGGCAATGCCAATACGGAGGAATTTAAGAACATATTCAAACAAGAAGCTCCGAATCCACCGATTAACTATGATGTATTTTTTGATCAATGGCTTATGAAAAGAGGTCATCCCATTGTGAAATTTTCTACTCTGAGAGAGCATGTCAATGCGCAGAATGAAACATATGTTCACTTTGTGATCAATCAAGTACAAGCTGGCAATAATATTCCGGCAATCTTTCAATTCCCTCTTTCGATTCGATTCATAGGTAAGACAGATACAGTCATATATCGCGGAATTGTCAAAAACTCAAGTCATGAAGGATTTATAAAACTTCAATCTCCACTTGTCAAAGCAATCATTGATCCGAATTCTGATGTTTTGATGGAGACAGATACCGTTTCAGGATCTTATCTTTCCATAGAAGAATCAATGCCAACCATGCAAGCATATATTCGTGGATTTGGAGATGAGCATTATCTTTCAATCAAAAGTGGTATTGAAGAGCAAGTTTCCATCTTGATTCATGATATTCGAGGTTCTTTGATTCATTCTGACAATATATCAATAGCTTCCGGTGAATTGATTGAAAAGAAACTTCCACACTTCAGTTCAGGAATGTATATTGTATCCATTCGATCCACTAAAGGGGTGATCGGTTTACGCTATCAGCTATAATCATTGAGTTCAATTTGCCCAAAGCACCTCTACATATTGCAAATAGTCAATATTCAGAACAATCCTTCCACGGAATACCTGCCTCTCGTGGTATTGTGAAGGGCACTGCTATTGTCATTCACAATGATTTGATCGGAGACTATCAAGAGCATATCTCAATTGATCAAATACCGGATGAACTTGAGCGATTTTCACAAGCAGTGATCAAGAGTGAACAACAATTCGAACATATCATCTCGATTAGTCGTGAGCAATTTCCTGCCATGTCTCATATTCTTGAGACATATTCCATGATTCTCATGGATTCAGACATGCATGAATCCATACGAAAGAAAATCCAGGAAGGGTATTCCGCCGAAAATGCAATCTTCCATAATTTCAATGCACAGAAGCAATTTTTTCTACTGGCAAAAGATCCCATACTCAGTGAAAGAGCAGTGGATTTTGACCATGTAAGTTCACAATTGCTTTCCGCATTGCGCAATAAAACCATCAGTCATCAAGTATGTGAAGATAGCATTGTCATTGCAACATCGATCACACCCACCGATATCATGACTTTCAAGCAGCAAGATTGCAAAGGATTTGCGACGGAAATCGGAGGAATCGCATCACATGCATCAATCTTGTCTCGCTCCCTTTCGATGACTTCTGTCATAGGCATAAATGATATCGTGCATAAAGTCAGAACAGGTGATACAATCATTTTGGATGGCAATAATGGCATTCTGATTGTAAATCCCACAGAAGAAACATTGAGTCAGTATCAACAAAGAAGCATTGAAGAAATTCAATACCGCGCTTCATTGGGTGATCTTGCACATTTAGAATCGAAGACAGAGAAAGGAACACATATTTGCATCTCAGCAAATATCGATTCATTGACAGATATCGATGAAGCCATAGCAAATGGTGCCGAAGGAATTGGACTGCTTAGATCAGAATTTCAAATTGCACGCTATGGGAGAATTCCCGATGAGGATGCTCAAGTGGAATGGTATTCAACTTGTGCAAAAAAAGTATATCCTGAATTCTGCACAATTCGAGCCTTCGACATAGGTTCGGATAAATTTGCAGAAGGTTTGCCAAAGGAAGAAAATCCTGCTTTGGGTGTAAGAGGCATTCGTTTTTTACTCAAGAGAAAGGATATATTCAAAACACAATTGCGAGCCATAATCAAGGCTTCAAAAACAAAAAATGTCAAACTCATGTTACCTATGATCACGAATGTGTCTGAAGTAATTCAAACCAAGGAATTACTGGAGGAGTGTAAAAGAGAATTGGATCAAGAAGGATTTCTATATGATCCGCATTTACCCTTTGGTATCATGATTGAAACGCCAGCATCTGCATTGGATATTGAATCCTATTTCAAGCATTGTGATTTTTTTAGCATTGGTACAAATGATCTCACGCAGTATATACTTGCCTCGGATAGAATCAATGAACATGTTGCCGATATTTATGATATCTTCCACCCCATCGTATTCAAGCTCATAGGTACTATAGTCAAAGATTGTAAACAAGCCGGAAAAGATATATCTCTCTGCGGAGAACTTGCAGGATTTCCTGATGCAACAGATACATTACTCTCATTGGGACTACAGAATATCAGCATTTCCCCACCCCTGATTCCAGGGATCAAAAGAAAAATCATCAATAATCAAACAGTCTGAATCAGAGATGTTTTCTACCGACTTTTCTTCTATTTCTATATACATTCAGCACTATTCCTACAGATGCCATATTCATGACGAGTGCTGAACCACCGGCACTTAAGAAAGGAAGTGGAATCCCCATTACAGGAAATGCCCCGATTGCCATACCAATATTCACCGTTGCATGATAGAAAAAGATAATTCCCACGGAAGCACTTAAAATAGAACCAAATGCATTGCCCGATTGTCTTGCAATGGCAATACACTGCAGGATGAGAATTGCCAAAAGTCCAATGACCAAGACTCCTCCAACAAAACCAAATTCTTCTGTTGGAACGCAGAAAATAAAATCTGTCCATTGTTTCGGAATATATCGTAATTGCGTTTGCGTTCCGTGCAGAAATCCCTTACCCGTCACTCCACCGCTTCCAACAGCCATGATGGATTGAATCACATGATAGCCCCTTCCTCTGGGATCATTATCAGGGTTGAGAAAAGTCTGAATACGGCTTTGCTGATGAGGTTTCAATACCCCGTACACATATCGAGAAGAGAATCCAATCGCTATGAAAACCAGGAGCATTGCCAATGCTTTCATGAGATCCCTTTTCAAAAACATTGGGACAGATGCAGTGATGATGGATGATACAAATACCCATTCTCTTCCTATGAAACCCATGATCACTGAGATTGGAGCTCCCACAAGAAATGTGATGAGATTGAGACTGGCGCCACCCCAAAACATCATGCCGAGGAGCATCACACCATATACGGAAGCACTTCCAAAGTCAGGCTCCAACATGATAAGTCCAATTGGAATCACAAATAATATGATCGGCATGATCAGATCGCTCCAATTGCTAAGGTCTCTTCCTCTTGAAGAAATGGAGCGTGCAACAGCCAATAGCGTGGCGATTTTCCCGAATTCAGATGGCTGAAATGTGATCGGACCGATTGTTAACCAACTCTTCGAACCATAGACTGTTTTTCCAATCACGATAACCGCAATCAGCAGTAGCATTGCAATGCCATAAAGAATAAAGGCATAGTCAAAGAGCCATCGTTCAGGCATGAACATGATTGCGATCATGACACCGCCCCCAACAATCCCGAATAATAATTGCTTCGTGAAATACTCACTCATGCCTGCATCATATGTGGCACTATAAATTGAAATCAAACCCATTGCAAAAAGTAATGTTGTAACTAGGATCAATACCCAGTCCAACATTGCATTCGATTGCTTTGAGCCCGAAGCAACAAATTCTTCTGTGAAATCATCATAGATGGATTGCATGCTTGATTCTTCAGTTAAACGCGATTAATATATTCTACAGTGACCGATTCGCCATCCGTGCTGATCTTTGTAATGCTTCCGAAAGCAATATGCATGTCGAAGCTTCTTTGATACGGAATCTCAAGCACATATGACAGAATGGCTCGAATCACACTTGCATGTGTTGAGATCACGACTGTTTTATAATTCTTTGTGATGATATCCTCGAAGAAGTCTTTCACCCGCAAAATCAGTTGTTCATAAGATTCACCTTCGGGAACGGAATGGAATACAACATCGTGCATCCATTCCTGAAGCTCCTCTTCATCAATCTCTTCCCATTTTTTTCTTTCCCATGCACCAAAATTCAAATCAGACAATCGATCATCCTGCATTGCAGGTCTTTTGCTGATGAACTCTGCCAGCTGAATGCAACGACGGGTCGGACTCGAAAAATACACTGCATGCATTTTATCGGGTACAAGCTTCATTGTATCCGAAGCTTCTTGCAAAAAGCTTGAAGCTACAGGAATTTCGGTTTGACCATAGCAAACATCATTATCAACAGCTACGGTTGTATGTCTTAAGAAATAGAGATCCATCATTTCACCGGGAAGAATTCAATGATGTGCAAAAATACCATAATTCTTCCCTTTTCACCGAGAATCTTGGGGATTTATGGATTATTGCAAGTGCAAAAGCAATTCATTCAATGTAGTCTTGGCTGCATTCACATGAATGCCATATAATCCTTGTGGAAAATCTTGCATAGAGAATTGTAAAAAATGACCCGACATGGCTCTTGATACCACTACTTTGCCATGTGCATCAATAACTCGTATATCCGCATTTGTCAAGTTCTCTTCAGAGTCGATAGTACACATGCCTTGCTTCAAAGTAATTGAAATGCGTGAGTCTGTTTTTTCTTGAACTGAAGTCAAACCTATATCAAAGATGGCAATCGTCGAATCAGGAGCATATTCTCCTTTTTTATAGGCATTGCAAGCCCAAAGCTTACCATCAATTATGGCCAATCCTTCAGGTTTTCCTGCCGGTTCCAAAATTCCTAAAACATCACCACTGATATATGATCCGATGCGAATGTCTGAAGCATATGTAGAAACAAACACTCGATTAGTTAAGGTATCAAGCACTATTTCTCGAGGACCATCATATCCGGTGGTCCCGGTTGGATATCCGGGCAATACTGTGTTTGTGGCCAAATTGAATGGAATAATCTCATGAGAACCATTCATGACAGTAAGTGCTAGTTGATCTTGAATGATTAAGAAATTGCCTGTATCACCGAGATCATAGGATTCAGTCTTGAAAGGCAATGCTGAAGATGGAGTCGGTAAGAGCCTATATAATTTGGAATTTTTTCCTCCAAATGTCCCTTCGCAAAGTATGGCAAATTCAACTTCACCCAAGAGATTTCGGAAAGGTTTAATCATTTGAGGATTGATTCCGACTTCAGTTTCCGCAATGATTTTTTTGTCCGCAATGCTATACAGACCGAAGGTTCCATTTTGTGTGAATGAAGTTTTATGAGACATTGCAATGACTGTTTTCTCTTCACCATCCAAGTTTAGGGAAAGTACACACAGTGCAGTGATTGTTGATTGAGGATTTGGAAGAGTGAATATGGCAGAATCAATCAATTGCTGTGATGTCAAATCATAGAGTTCAATTGAATTTCCATTGGGATTATAGAAATTCGAATTCGTGAATGCAGGCCTGAAAGGAATTGAAAAATATGTGTGTGTGACATCTCTGCGAGCAATAAGATTTCCGGATTTTGCGTGATACTTCAACCAAGAAGCCGGTAATTCACCATTATTGGGTTCATAGATACCATCAAAGTCGATATCATTTCCATTGCAAAACACATGTACCGTATCATCAACTTGATGAATGGAGAGGGGTTGATAACCTGTTGGAAGCAGCTTCGGCACTTGTGCTTGTAGCACGGAAGAAGTGAGAAGCAATGCGGCGAGGATGAACTTTTTCATGAGATATTCCTTGCGATTGCCCCGAAAGAAAAGGAATTATCATGATGCCCATGCATGATGAGGAGTATATCATGCATGGCAAAGCCATAAAACCATCTCATTCGTGGAGCGCGAATGTTGTCGTAAAGACAATGATGTAAAAACATGAGGCAGGTCTCCTGACTTTCCATCAAAGATGGTTCACAGTTGCGCCACAGTACCCGATTTTCACGGGTTTCCCTATTCTCCTCTCAAAAGAGGCACCTCATGATGTAAAATGTTAATCAATCAACAGAAACTTGTGTCTTCTGAGATTGAATGGTTCGAAAAATACTAAATCCGAATGCAATCACCAAACCTGCACACATTGTAAGAAAGGCGAAAACAAGTCTTTTAGGTGAAATCTGCTTTCTGGGTGGAATTCCGGCTTCAATGATTTGTATGGCCGGAACATCTCTGATTTCTTGAATATATTCTTGAGTCCTCTGAGATTGCAAATATGCATTGATCTGCTCCATGATTTTGATGTCTCTAAGCATGGTGACATAAGTCTTGGACAATGCTGGCAATCTGGAGAATGGAATGGAAAATGCATCACTAGACACACCCCCATTTTGCACTTTGGAATATTGACCTCTCAATGATGCAACTTTCTTTTGCAAAAGTGCAATGGCAGGTGCATCAGATTGATATTGTTGTTCAGCAACGGATAATTCAATTTGTGCTTTTGATAATTCGGCACCGGCGGCAACTGCACTTTCCACGAGAGCTTTTGCTTGATTCTCTAGCTCCAATACTTTATTCTGCTGTTGAAACATTTGCATGGCTTCATAGGCAGAGTCAAGTGAAACACGATTTTGAGACATGAGTGTATCGATGAATATTCTTGCTCTTCTTGCAGATGTCATGCTCTTGTTTTTGATCAAAGCATCAATACCGGATGAAGCTTTATTTGCAATGATGGAGGCCATGACTGCGGCATGTCTTTTTTCTTCTGTATCAGGAAAGAATGTTGTTGCCCACTGAGCTTCTATGATCACAATTCCACTTCTCCGAGTATCAATATTCAATGCTTCTTGTATCGCTTCTGCTTTCTCTTCTTCGGGTATTGCGGAAAACAGAGCGAATGTATCGAGTGCTTTGGATTTCACAATGGATTCAGCGAGTGACCTCGATAAAACAATCTCAGGAGAGAGAAAACTATTTTTGGCATCTGTACCGGGAATCATTCCACCTAATCCGCCGGGGAGAGAACCGGACAGAAGTGAAGCCAGACCCATTCCGGAATTTTTTTGATCAGCCGGAAGCACCATGACTGTGGAGAGATAAGTATGCGGTATCACATAACTCAAACCCAAACCAATCAAAAGTGAAACGAAAGATATGATGACTATGCTTTTTAATCGCTTTTGTAGATAATCAATCAATGTTGGAGATTCTGTTGTATTCATTGATATCACTTTGATTGTTGAGATAATGTATACAAAACCCCAACGACAGTCACAATCTGTGCTGTAATGGTTAATGCCATGCTGAGAATCTGCGTGAATGTCACTTTTGACTCCGGAATCTCAGGAACCAAGATTTGATCACCGGGTTGCAATTCATATTCATCATCATCAGCAATGAATTGCTCGCCTCTTTGCTTCAAAATCAATGTTTCATCTTCATCTGCACGAGTGGAAAATCCACCGGCTGATTTGATATAATCAAGATAAGAAAATTGAGGATTGAACTTGATTCTACCGGGGTTTTTCACTTTGCCAAACACATTGATGAAATCTTTTTTTCTGGTGATATGAATGGAGTCCTCATGCTCAAGAGGCAATTGAGAAATACCTTTTGACTGTTGAGAAGAAAAATCTACAGCAATCATACCGCGAATCTCTCTTTTCTTTTCCCGCATGAATGCTCTTTCTCTTTCTGAAAGTGCATCGGGAGGAAGTGCCATCAATCTCCAATATTCTACATCATAAATATTGTTATCATCACTTTGTCTGATCAACAGTGAACTCTGAGGATATGCTTCTTTGGTTAATCCACCCGCTCTTTCAATCAATTCATGTATGTTCACGGATTCTGGATCAATCGCATAGCGTCCGGGATTCTTGACTTCACCCGTAATCGAAACTGTATGCGGTTTTCTCCATTCATATTTCTTGCGAATTGCTATTCTGTCGCCTGATTCCAATGCAAAATCTGCATCACTTGCATTGACAAACCAAGTTTTTATGGTTCGATTATCTTCATTGAATCTTGAAATTTCGATAGAATCCATTCGAGCTGTTTCGAGTAATCCACCTGCTGATACAATAGCAGTTGAAAGCATTTCACTTTCTTTAAACTCGAATGTTCCGGGTTTGCCAACTTCGCCGCTAACTTCATAGGTCAAATTTGAAGATTGAGCCGGAACAAATATCACATCTCCTCCATTCAAGAATGGATTTCCTGTTTTGTCACCTTTATAAAAGAAATCATGCAAATCAACAGGAATTGATTGAGTTTGGGAAGTTGATGCTGATCGAGTGATGATGATTTTTCTCATTGATGCATCATACATCAATCCACCTGCTCTATCTATGATTTCGGATACTCTGTCTGCAGGAGTGGCAGGAATGATTCCCGGTTTTCGAATGGCACCTCTCACAAACACCTTAAATGTGCGCATTTTTCGAAGTGATAAAGAAACCGACGGAGTTTTTAATACTTTCATCACTTCCTTACTTACCAAATTTTCCGCATCCAAAAGAGATAAACCTCCAATCCTTATGGCGCCTATACCGGGGATGATGATTCTTCCATCGGGAGAAACAGGTATGTCCATATGGGAAGGAACTTCCGGTTTGTATAGAATTGGCGCGATGAAAACAGTCAAAATATCATTCGGTCCAAGAATATATTGAGCCGGATCAATCGGAGTTTCAACCAAACCGAGTGTTTCTTTGGAAAGAAGTTCAGCTTTTTCGAGTGCGGTGGTATCATATTCTCCTGGTTTCATCATTCCGGGTTTCGGAAGTTTGATTGCTCCCGTAACCTGAGCAGTGAGAATATTCCCTTGGAACAGGAATAAGAATACAGAAAGGAGAATGCAATACAAATATTTCATCATGATCATCGAATGCTTGGTCTTGTGAGTCGCATGGGAAGGAATTCCAGACCATTGACTGCAACTTTGGAATTTGGCAAAGAATTCGTGAAAACGAACTC
>Ga0315900_10005330_pt1 | contig 17697 bp, 1 predicted proteins | sample LakEriMetagenome_FD_203521 | JGI IMG/M metagenome (GOLD analysis project Ga0315900, IMG submission 203521) | Freshwater fungal communities from buoy surface, Lake Erie, Ohio, United States - Buoy 12 MA114 | ecosystem: Environmental > Aquatic > Freshwater > Lake > Lake biofilm | place: USA: Lake... | reverse complement strand
AAGAGGATGTGTTGTTGTCTGCACTGACCAGGATGGTGCCGGAAAGTCCACTGTTAGAAGGCAAGGTTCCAGACCATTCGGCAGATGTCACACCGGAGGCGGCAGGGAATGTGTATCCGCTCACAGCAACGGCATCCAGGATGATGGATCCTTTACGCATCACCCAACCACCGGCCGTTCCTGAACTATTGTTCAGGTTCTGACCATTGGTGTAGAAGTTGTTGGTCAAATCCGTAATGACGGGTGTACCGGAGTGTGAGAAGTACAACAGTCCTGCTGAAGGCATTATTGGTGCCGATGAAGGAATGGTGTAACTGTAAGCAGGCAGACCGGAAGTGGTAGAGGCGGCATTCCAGAACTCGATAGTTGTTCCGGCAGCAGTTGCGGGACCTGAACCCAGGTTGGTGATCTCCAAGATGTCGCTGGTGGTACCGCCGTTGGCATTGTACCAGGTAGAACACCAGGCGGGGATGCCTGCACCGGTTGGACCCGTTCCTGCATTCACCTGCCAGAGGGACTCGGTGAAGCGAAGTGCGGGAATCAATCCGGCTCCGGCTGCATTCAGGGTTACGTTGGAACCGGAACAAACCTCCTGATCGTTACCTGCGCTGATGGCAGCTGCCGGGGGATTCACGGTCAAGGTTACGCTGGATTGCGCATTGCAATCCCCTTCGTTGGCCAGAGCGAAATAGGTATAAGTACCGGGCAGTGTCGGGGTAATGGTGAGTGATTGGCCAGGAGTCGGTGAGGACTGGAACTGAGCCACGCTCACGTTCAGGTTGTCGATGCTGTGCTCCTCTGAGATACCGCCGGTGCGTGCCTTGAAGAAGTGTGACCAGGTGGATTTGTTGGCCGTGAGGTAGCCGGCAGGAAGCTGTACGTTGCTCAATACAGCTACACCGTTCAGTGTCAAATTGAACACACCGCTTGAAGAGATCGTGTAGGCGACCTGCGTCGGTGTTGCGCTACCCGCCCAGTTTACGTTAGGAGAGTAGGCAAGTACGTTCGACGAAGTCGGTGTGGGCTGGTTGCTCGGCGGATACATCACATAGATACCCCTGGTATTCGATCCATTGGTGTAAGAATCGAAAGAGATGGCCAGATGTGAACCGGTACCGCTCTCGTTGGTGAGTGAACCGCCGGTCAGCACACCGTTACCAGTGTAGCTGTAACTCACACCGTCCGCACCGTTCAGCTGAGGAACAATCAGGTCGAAAGTCACCGCAATGGTATCGGCAGCATTGCCACCACTGGTGATCTGTACTGCTCCTGTCTGAGACAAGGCATTCGGGTTGATCTGCAGCACACCGTTATTGATGTTGGCAGAGCCGGACAGTGTTACGTTCGAGGGCACCGTAGATGAACTGAAGGTACTGCTGAAGAGCGAGGTCACCGGACCAAGCACAACTCCGGAGAGTCCTGATCCAACCGGTGGCACAGCCGTCCAGCTGTAGGTATAGTTGTAGTTGTTACCGTTCTGAGTAGCATCCAAGGTGATTGTTGTATTGGGCAGACACACCTTAGGAAGCGAAGACGTAGCCGTAATAGGGTCAGGCTGGATCACCTCCATGATGACCGGAGTACGGGGACTCTCGCATTGGAGCGCGCTTGACAGGTCAACTTCAGATACATAGAAAGTATCGGTTACACTGACGTTGATACCGGTAAGGGTTGCACTGACACCGGACTGGATCGGAGTTCCGCCGGTGGGATTGGCGTACCAATTGAAGGCAGGCGTAGTGGCACCGGAAGTAGAAACACAGCTGACATCCACCGGACCGAAACCGCAACGCAGACCGTCAACCGCATTCGGAGCGGAGACAAGCGGGGTGACGGTAACGGTTACAGGAGCGGAAGTAGTAGAACATCCGGATGCATTTGTAGCAATTGCAGTGTAAGCCGTGGTCGTAGTGGGATTCACAGTCACCTGGCTTCCCGTAGCACCGCCCGGAGACCATACCCACGCGTTGCCGCCATCGGAAAGGGCCAAAACATTAATGATGTAATCTTCGGTCTCACCCCAGGTATAGGTTCCTGTGGGATTGATCACACCAGAGGTTTCAACAGTGATCACACGCAAACGGGTGACCCCTGCAGAAGCCGTACTCGGAACCGTAATACTACCGGTTACGAAGTGAGGTCCGGTGGTCGGTGTTGACAGTACAGGATTCTCACCGGCATCCGCAAAGTCACCATCGCGGTTCCAGTCGATGAAGATGGCCGTGCGGTTGGTGTAGTTGCCTCCACATGTTCCGGCCTGTACAGAATAGTTCACAGACTGTCCAACAACTATAGTTGGAGCTGCAACGGATGCTGTATAATTACTGTACTGATATGCGATTGAACCAGCGCCTGGAGCAACCGTACCACAAATAGAGGAATTACTAAGCGTACCGAAGGTCACATTCAGGATCTCCTCGTCAGCTGTAGAAGTCGCATTGGAGGCGAGGTATCCGGTCGGTTGAGTCTGGGGACCTGCACCGATCGAGTAAGCATTCAGTTGAACCGATGATCCGGCGCAAACTGCCGTTGGGATCGCATTGAGTGAATCAATGGAGGGGTTTGCAATGGCGGTGATGGCCACCGTGTTCACATAAACACAGGCACTGTCAGTCGCCGTCATGGTGATGACGTAGTTGCCACCCGCAGTCGGTGCGACTGTAACGGTGGATCCGGTCTGAGGACCTGTGAAACCACTGCCAAGCGCGCCGTTCCAGGAATAGCTATAGTTGTTGGTGGTACCGGTATTTGTTGCCGTATAGGTGATCGGATTGCCAACGCAGTATGGTCCGGTGGCAGAAGCGGAAACCGCCACTGAATCCGGCTGGATGACAGTGATGAGTACCGCAGAGCGCTGTCCTTCGCAGTTGGTGGAAGGATTCACCTCAGAAACATACAACGTAGTAGTGGAGGAGACAATATAACTAGCAAGGGTAGTAGCCGTGCTTGATTGCACAGGCGTGCCTCCGCTTGGAGCAGTGTACCAGTTGAATCCGGGAGTCGACAGGCCGCTTACAGAAGTGACGGATGCTGTAGGTACTCCGGCACCACACTGGCTGCTTGCAGTCGTGGTGGGCGCAGGAGGCAAGGGATTCACCGTTACAGGGGCAGTAGGGAAGCTGGCTGTACAACCGTTGCTTGCAGTTACTACCATGGCGTACTGTGCAATACCAGCAGCAGTCGGAGTATGGGTCAGAGTCTGACCAGATCCGATGATGTTGCCGTTCAACGACCAGGCGTATGTAGCGCCCGGATTGGGATCAACTACAATGGTGTAGTCTTCGGTCTCACCCCAGGTGTAAGTTCCGGTGGGGTTGATGGTACCGGTAGTTTCCACCTGAATGACACGCATACGGGTAGCACCGGCAGTAGCGGTAAGTGGCACGGTGATGTTACCGGTCACGAAGTTCGCTCCTGTAGCTGTGGTCGAAAGCACTGGATTCTCACCGGCATCGGCGAAGTCACCATCGATGTTCCAGTCGATGAAGATGGCCGTACGATTGCTGTAGTTGCCACCGCAGGTATTGGCCCAGATGGAGTACGGTACGACCTGGCCAAGGCTCAATACAGCAGGAGCTACGGATGTGGTGTAGTTGCTATACTGAGATGTAACAGAACCTGGTCCCGGAGCGAGTGTGGTACAATTTGAACTGTTGTTGATCGTACCGAATGTTACGTTGAAGATCTCCTCATCAGCAGCGCTGGTGGCGTTGGACGCGAGGTAAGTAGAGGGCGCGGTTCCGACCGGTCCTCCACTGAGGCTGACGGATGCACCTTGGCAGATCACCGAAGGCGTTGCATTGGCAGTGACGGAAACCGGAACGACATTACCCGTTACAGTTACAGATGCTGTTGTTACACAGCCTGCAGCCGCATCGGTTGCGGTAACTGTATAAACGTTGGATCCTGTAGTGTTGATTGTGGCATTGACCACCGCACCGCTGTTGCTGCTCAGGCCGTTACCGGTCCAGGTGAATACGTAGTTGTTGGAACTACCGGTCTGGGTAGCCGTAAGGGTTACGACCGTCCCGGGACATACTGCAGCGGCACTTGACGAAGCAGAGATGGCATCAGGCTGGATGGCCGTAGCGGTTACAGCCACCCGATTGCTTTCACAACCTGTCAAAGGATTCACAGAGGATACATAGAAGATAGTGGTGGTACTGATACTGTATGAAGTCAGTGTATCGGCCAAACCTGACTGAACAGGAGTTCCGCCAACTGCATCCAGGTACCAGTTGTATGCAGTACCTCCCGAAGCACGCAGGGCGGGAACACCGGTTCCGCACTGTGAACTGGCTGTCAGGATAGGATCACTGGGCAGGGGATTCACCGTAACAGGTACCGAGTTGGAAAGGATAGTACAACCATTGGGATCAGTACCCAGTACAGAGTAGTTGTAGGTACCGGCAGTGGTCGGGGTGTAAGATCCATTCACTGGTGTGATGGTGTTCGTACCGTCAGACCACACATAGGTGAATCCTGCGCCGCCGGCCAACTGTACGGTGTAATCTTCGGTTTCACCATAAGTATAAGTTCCCTGCGAAGGTGCCGTAGTGCTTTCGTTGATGACTACACGCATGCGGGTCAATCCATAAGAAACCGTACTCGGGATGGTGATGCTGAAGGGCAGTACCTGGCTGGGGAGGGTTTTGGTACCGTAAGCGCTGTTCCATGCATTCTCACCGGCATCCAGGAAGTCACCGTCACGGTTGAAATCGATGTACAAGGAAACGATGTTATTGTAAGCCGTGGTGCCGCAATAGGCAGCGGTTACGCTACCAGTGTACGTTGTACTGGCTACGAGCAGAGTTGGAGGAATGTTAGTGTAGTTGCCATACTGTGCTGCTAGCGAACCGGCGCCCGGCGCTACAGAGGTACAATTGGACGTGTTGTTGAGCGTACCCAAGGTCACGTTCCAAATGTCTTCATCGGCAGTACTCGTCGCATTGCTGGCCGGGTAGGTGGTGGGAGCAGGGGCGAGAGAACCGATGAACTGGCTCAGCGCGATTGGTTGCCCTACACAAACCGTGGCCGGCGCAACAGAAGGAGTCAGCGTATTCACACTCAGGTATTCGTCCTGGTAGGGAGTACCGGTTGAAGAAACCGAGTAGGTTCCATCCGAGGCCAGCACACTCCAGGTCACATTGGCATTGGTTGGTGTAGCAGCAGGAATTGTTCCAGTCCAAGTGCCGGCACTACCGGTCATGGAGATGGGTGCCTGAGCCACACCGTTGTAGCTGTAATTCAATGTCACCGATGTAACAGATGCACTGGTGGTAACAGTGACCGTATGATCAATGGCTACGCATTGTCCAGTGGCAGGAGTAGCGGAATAACTGAAGATCTGAGGCAGGACACTGGTGAAGTTACCTTCATCCGCACCGATATCGGGAGCAATGGAGTTACGTGTATCACCGTCGATATCGGTAGCAAGCGCGGTTGCAGGATAAGGCTTACCGGCACTTTCAACGAACGTAGGGGTTCCGGATGCGATATGCAGCAGAGAATCGGTTGAAGCATTCACAAACGGAGTTGAAGCTTCCGTTTGCGAGTTCGCATCACGGGTAGGACCTACGTAAGTCTTGAATCCGGCAAGTGTTTGCTGTGGGTTGGTGAGTGCGGTAACACCTTCAGCGTAGATCAGACGGGAGGTCTGAGGGGTACCGGCAAAGAACAGGTTGTTGTTCGATTCAGCCTGGTAAGAGGTCAATGTAGAACTGCTACGACGGTAAGCAACGGAATGGCCTGATGAACCGGGATTGATCAAATTGATGACCAGGTTGTTCACCAAAGTAACCGCCGGGCCGGTGTTCAAATGGATACCGGATGAGCCGAAGTTCACACCGCCACCGCTACCGGTCAGGTAGATGCTATTGTTGTAGATGAAATGTTTTGTAGTCGTGGAAGTAGCACTCAAATCGATACCGAGAACCTGCTGACCTACGGAAGTAGGAGCAGAAGCAGGAGCCGTCAAGCGGCTGATGGCGTTGTTGTACACACTCCACTCGGTACCACCGCTGATCTGTATACCTCTGACGTTACCGGTTGAACCGCCGGCACTGAGCAAAGAGATGGTGTTTCCGTGGAATGACTTGACGTTACCTGCCGTAGTTGAACCGGCCAATTGCGCTCCGGTGATAGCACCATTATTAGCGGCACCGGTGTAAAGGGTTGAAACTCGGTTGTTACGGATCGTGACATTCGCACCGCTGGGCAAAAGCTGCATACCCAGGAGGGTCTGGGTTCCGGTTGAAGCTCCCGTTACATACATATTGCGGACAGTATTGTTTTCGAAAATCTGGCCGGGTGATGTTCCTCCAAGATAAATACCGGTCACCGTCGAACCCACAGTTCCGGGAACACCGGTGAAATACAGGGAGTCCACCAGGTTTCCGGAAATGGTAGAAGCTGTAGCGTAGGTACCAATGCAATAGATACCGGTGGTGGTTCCTGTTGAGGTGGAAGCAGAAGCAACGATACGACGGTTGTTGATGACCGTGTTGTTCTTGATGTTACCTACGGCTGCAGATGCAGGATAGAGGAGATAGGTCAATCCGGCACCCTTACCCAGGATGTTGTTGCGGATCTCGTTGTTCTCCAAATTGAGAGTACCAGACGTGAGACTGCCGTAGATAGGGTAGATTGTACCGGTAGCATGCGTGAAGTCATTGTTGATGAACCTGTTGTTCTTATGATTCATTGTACCGTTTAAGGCAGTTCCAAAAGGATAGATTCCGTAGAATCCACCGGTAGCCGTCGCGCTGGCATTTGAACAATTGGTGATGGTATTTCCCTGGAGGCTGATCTGTGCTCCTTCACCACCGGCGCTCTGGTACAAACCATAGCTGATGGAAGTACCCCCCATGACAAATCCCGTCAACAGGTTGGAGTCGACTTTCAGGATGTTCGGGTTGGTTGCTGCACCACCGGTCAGAGAGATATTCAATCCGTAAACAGCCCCGGTTGAGGTCAGCGTGATGGTATTCTTGCTGATATCCGCCCAAACGCCGGAGCTGGCATTGATACCATATAGCGTGGTAGTCGTTCCGGCACCACCATTGATCGTATTGTCACGAACGATGATGTTCCGCTGGTTTGCATACCAAATGGCGTTGGCCGCTACAGTGCTACCTGCGAAGTTGGTGATCGTGTTGCCCTGGATAACGCAAAGGGTATCGTTCAATGAGGCAGTCGGGAACTGCAGGGAAGCATTCGACTCACCACCCAAACGGATACCCCAGTACACGTTACTGAGGGTATTGTTCAGTACGGATATCCGGTTACGGAAAGCCTGGTCAGCTGCGGTGCCGCCGCTGGAAGGCCGCGTGGCGAATACGGTATTACTGTTCTCACCGTGACTGGCTGAATAGATACCGAATGATCCGGTATTGGCTTTGTTCAAAGTGATGTTACAGTTCTGGATAACAATGTTGTTGGCACCGTTGGAGTCGCATTTCAAAATGGCGTAACCCCACTCCATACGGGTGGTGTTGGTCGCATTCGAGGCATTCTCCTGCAGGTTGATTCCGTCGATGGTCACGTTATCGATGGCGACGATCTTGAAGATACCGTCGGTGGTGGTGCTGGTTCCGCCGGCAAACGCGGTCAGAATCGGATTTGCACCCGAACCGGCTTTGCGAATCGTAACGGTTTGTGTAGGTCCGGGCTGTACAGATGAAGCCAGGGCACAAGTCTTGAGGAGGTAACCGCTGGCAGGTGCAGTTTCGGTGTACCCTGCAGGTACGTCGATGTTGACGTTACCGCTTACACCATAATTACTGATATGTGTCACCGCATTGGCGAGGTTGCTGAAGTTACCGCAACCGCTGCCACCGATGGCATAAGTTCCGCTCAAGGGCGCACCGTTGAGCGTATAAGGCGTCACAACAGAACAACCGTACACGTCCGTAACGGTCACGGTGTAAGTTCCACCGGTAGTCACCGCCTTGGTGTCGGTTGATCCACCTCCGCTCCAGGCATAAGTATAGGTTCCGGCTAAAGAAGGAGTAGCAGTCAGGTTGTTGGTATTTCCAACTACCCAGTTGGCGCAATCACCTGCAATGGAAACTGTAAATGCAGGGGCATCGACAACGGTAGCATTGACTGTAGTGGTACAACCGTTGGCACCTGTCGAAACCACACTGTAAGTGCCGATGGCATTGACAGTGATGGATGCCGTAGTTGCTCCTGTCGACCAAACGAAACCGGTTCCGGGAGGTGTTGAAACTGCAGTCAGGGTAGTGGAACCACCTGAGCAAAGTCCGAGGAATCCATTGATAACGGTTGGGTTGTAACGGAATGAAAGAATCGTTGAGCTGCTCGCTGCAATGCAGGAACCTGCTCCATCGGGATCGTCAGTGGTCAGCGTGATGGTAACGTTTCCGGCGGCAATGTCCGCTGCGGAAGGCGTGTAGGATGTGCCAACACCAAATACGGTGTTGTCGAAAGTTCCGGTTCCATTGGAAGACCAGGTTCCGGCGGTGGCTCCACCACCGATCGAACCGTTCAACGTGTAATTAACACCTGCACAAATGGTGTCCACGGAAGGCGTGGTGGCAGTTGGAGGATTGTTGCAAGTGGAAATACCGAAGTAAGCATTGATGGTGGAGTTACCACTTACGTTATTGAAGAGGTAGGAACCGATGATACCCTGGTTCACACCGTCCACAACCACGCTATCGATCTGGTAACCGGCATCGGCCGTGATGCTGAACAACTGGTTGGTTCCGCAGGTCACGGAAACAGCACCGCTGGGGCTGATGGATCCGTTGGAACCGGCAGAAGCCGTGATCACCGCAGGGGCAGGATTGTTGACCGTTGCCGAAGCACTGGCAGTACAACCAATTCCATCAGTAACAACACAAGTATAGGTTCCTGCAGAAAGACCGGTAGCTGTAGCGGCTGTTCCTCCTGAAGGAGACCAAGCATAGGTGTAGGTTCCGTTACCGCCGGTTGGTGTAACCGTAGCTGAACCCAAAACGCCGGCGCAGGTGATGTCAACTGCTGAAGCGGAAGCCGTCAGTTCGGCATTCACTGTGAAGTCTGCCGTATCTGTAGCAGAACATCCATCACCGGTGGTCATAGTCAATACATAACTACGAGCTCCGGAAGTAGTGAAGCCGGAAGCAACAGGATTGACAATGCTGGCTGAACTCAAGTCAGTAGAAGGCGACCAGCTGTAAGTGGATCCGGTGCCTTGGATATTCACCGCATAATCCTCCACTTCACCGTAAGAGAATGTGGCGCATGGACCGGGAGAAACCACACTCTCGATCATGATCACGCGCATACGTGTCAAACCGGCAGAAGCGGTGACAGGAATGGTGATATTGCCCGAACGGGTGTTGGGTGAGATCGTGGTGGCAGTAGTAGTATAAGCCGTTTCACCTGCATCAGTGAAATCACCGTCGCGGTTGTAATCGATGTAGATGGATAAACCATTGCTGTAAAAAGTAGCTCCATCACACTCGTTCGTCACGACCGAGAAGGGGTAAGTGCTTCCGGGAGTCACACTCACTGCAGGAACCGAAGTGGTGTAATCCTTGTTATTGGAAGAACAGTCTTCAGTAGGAGCATTGGTCATCGACCCGAAGGAAACGCTGAAAATCTGTTCGTCAGCGGTCGTGGTGGATCCACCCTGTGCACAGTAGCCGGTAGGCATGACGTTGGCAGGATCGATCACTGTGGCCCCCAGCTGTACGCTTCCGTTGTAACATACAACAGAAGGCGTGGCTGAAATCGCGTTGATTTCAGGCGATGGCTTTACAGCGATCACTACCGTATCCCTGGAAGAACAACCGGCTGCGGATGTCACCAAAACAATATAGTTGCCGTTATTGGTTGTAGTCAGAGCTGAAAGTGTCGGACTTTGAAGAGCGGAGGTGTATGAAGCAGGTCCGGTCCAGCTGAAGGTGGTCCCGATATCAGTGGTGAGGTTAAGGGTTACCGACTGATTGGCACAAGCCGCTCCGGATGCAACTGCGTCGGCAGTTGGGAGGGGATTCACCGTCAATACAACTTCAGCTGTCAGAGCAGAGTCACCGGTGAGTGTACACTTGGTGCTCATGACGATGTAATAAGTACCGGCAGCTGTAGGCGCATAAGAGGCTGCAGTACCATTCGCTCCGGGAATCAACACATAACCCGAACCTGAAGTCGTACTGGCGTACCATTGGTAAGCCAATCCTGCCGCAACATCAAATGTGGTGTTCGTGGCGGTTACAGATTGACCGACGCAAACCGTTGATGCACTTAAAGAAGCTGCACCGGCTCCGGGGATACCGGCGCAGTTGGCCGGACGTGAACCGGCGAATTCATCGGCACCGATATCGGGGGTGGATCCGCTACGCGTATCACCGTCGAAATCAATGGTGAGTCCGGGGATGGCTACCGCACCGCCCTCGATGAAGGTGGGGATGGCCGTATTGATGTGAAGAAATCCACTGTTGCTGCCGGTCGTGCTTAGGAAATTGGGCGCTTCGGAAATGGAAGCGGATTCAGCAGGCGCTACGCGGGTTTGGTAAGCGCTCAGGGTGTTGTCGGCATTGGTACCGTCGAAGAAAATAGAACTACTTGCAGTGGGAGCACCCACATACAACAGGTTGTTGTTGGACAGGGTATTGAAGTTGTTCAACGCCGTGGTGGATCGCCAAAAAGCAGCCACCCTGCCCGTTCCGGAAGGAGTGGAGGTATTCACCAGAAGATTATTCGACATGTTGAGGTTGGCGGAGGTCGCAGTGGTACTGGTGGTGGCGAACACCGCAGTCGCACCAAAGTTGGCTCCGGTGGAGCTGGCGTTCAGGTTGACAGTATTATAATAGAGTCCGACGTTGGAGGTGGCTGTAGTAGCGGTAATGTTGATACCGCGAATGGCCGGAGAGGTGGTGCTGGTACCTTGTGGTGCACGGAGGTCTCCGATCAGGTTGTTGGAAATTACCGCACTTCCGGATGTACCCAGGGAAGAGAGCAGGATACCCGAAACGGTGGGCGTACCGGTGCTCAAACTCTGGATATCGTAGATCCGGTTCCGGGAGATGGTGGGAGAACTGGAACCGCTGGCAATACCGGCAATGGTTGTACCACCCGTAGTCAGGCCATAAACCGTGTTTTCGCGCATGGCGCGTGTACCGGTTGTGGTAAGCGCATAAATTCCATAAAGGGTACCGGTACCATTGTGGGTAAGAGTATTGACCGTATTGTTGTTGTAGTTTTCGATAGTGGGCGAGGCGATGTTGTAAATGCCATACATCGCGCTGGTACCGGTTGACTTGATACAGGTGAGGTTGCTTACCGTGTTGTTGTTACAATTGATGGTTCCGGTTGCAGTTTGAATACCATACATGATGCTGGCAGTACCGGTACCATCGATGCTCATGTTCGAAACCGCGTTGCCGTTGGCATTGACCTGCATCCCGGAAATACCGGCAGAAACGAAAATACCGATGGTGGTTCCACCGGTTGATCCCGTCCGGGATATGTTGGTCACCGTGTTGTTGTTGACATTGAAAACAGCAGTGGCGTTACTACCGGTGGTATAAATGGGGTAGAACGCACCGGAGCCGGTGAGTGCAAGGTCACTGTAACTCATTCCGTTCACGGTGTTGCCCGTGATGTTCAGGGTGGCCGGTGTAACACCGTTGCTGAAAATTCCATAGAAAACACCGGAAGTAGCCGTCGAATACTGACCGCTGATGGTGTTGTTGCTGAGGCTAATGACGTTGCCGGCCGGAGTTGTTCCGCCGAAGGCATTTTCGATTGCAGCTACCTGGCTGGTTGTTCCGCCGCCTTTGACAGTAACGGTGTTGTTGTTACAGGTAGCAGAGGAACTGGTGGACGAGGAGTTGAGGAAGATACCACGCAGTGTGCTGACGTGGTTCACACCCGAACCGTTGTTGTTGTTTACGGTGTTGTAAGAGCAGTTGAAAGACCATTGCTGGTTTGCGAAAATACCCGTGGCCGGGTTTGCAGCAGCAGCAGCTCCACCGAAGTTGATCACGGTGTTACCGGTGGCAGCGGATGAACCGCCTACATCGTTGGCCAGGTCACCGAGGAAGGTACCGGGATCTGGAAGAGGACCCACACCGGTAGTTGCAGTGAAGCCGACAAACACGATGCCGGCGTTGCAATTCTGAATGGTGTTGCTGTAGATCTTATTGCGCGAGTTGGTTCCGGAAGCCGCAGTAACTGTCAAGGCCGTCGTACTTGCCGCAGTGGCATTGAGTACGGCGATACCGATAGAACCGTTGTGTCCGACACCTGTCCAGCTGGCGTTGTTCAGCCTGTTAAGCGTGATGACGCAGTTCTTGATGGTGTTGTCCTGACAACCGTTTGTGGCGGAAGCCTTCAGCAGACCAAAACCGAATTCCATTTGTGTGGTGGTCGTAGTGTTCGCCGCACTTTCCTGCAGATCGATCCCGTCAATGGTGACGAAGTCGGATCCGGAAAGCACCCACATACCATCAGACGTAGTACCTGTGGTGCTTACCGTACCTACGTAAGAGGTGATGACAGGATTGGCACCTGCACCGCTCTTTTGGAAGATGATCGGATCAGCGGATGTACCGGTAGCCGTCATGAACAACCTCGCCGCAAGGGTTTCGGTGTGACCAGCCGCCACGTTGAATGTGGCACCGCCCGCTCCCACACCGGAGGTGTTGAGCGCAGCGACTGCATCCTGAATGGTGGCATAATCACCGGGGATGCTGTAGGTACCGGACAACTGTGCCTGAGATAGCCCTGGAGCAAGAGACAACAGGACGATGACCAGCAAAGTCATCCAACGGCCAAACAAAGTCCGGCCGGAACAAACGGAATTGTACGCGTTCATCATATGTATTGTTTTTGATTTGTTGGCAGCGGAAACTCTCACAAAAACCGGTTGATCCGCACTGTGGCGGAAACCGTTGAAAAGATGAAGCAGAAACAGGTGTAGGTTTGATTTCATTCGTAAAGGTGTTGGTTCAGGTTGTTTCGTTATTCAACTCGTGTTAATTGTTCGTTAATGACAAGGAATGGAAAGGTTAAGAAAACCCTCTTTTTCCAATCGGCAATTTACGAAGGTCCGGGGGGTGATGCAAGGTTTTGAAGGAATTATTTTGTGAATCAGCGCTTTTACGGGACAAAAGTCCGAAGGTATCACAATCATCCGCTTTTGAATGTTTTCACCTATTTATTCCGGTTTGAGGGGAAACAATCCACCCCATTTTACCCATCAAGTGGTGGGGGTATACGGCAAATCCGGCCTGAATTATAGAGGTTTACTCCCTGTTTTATTCCTTACGGATTGATGCTGGATCAGGTGCAAAAACATGAAAATGTAAAGCGAGGTGATCCGATAAGCCGGGTTAGGAACCGGATTTCCAGGCCTTGATCTACTCAGGAGGGGCTGGTTTTATAAAATAGGTCCGGCAGCTTTTTGGGTAATTGGCCTATCCGCTGCGATGCCCCTATTCCCTATTACCATTTTTCAAACCCGTGGGATTCACGTACATTCGCTTATTGTATATACTCTTATGGCGAATCCCTCCTCCAACCAAGAACAGGAATCCAAAAAGGTTCTGATCATTATTGTCATTTCGGTCCTGTTGGGCATCAATGGACTCCTGCTTTGGCAGTTCTTCGACAAAAAGACCCATCTGGAATCGGTCACCCGGGAGCTGGACACGACCATGGCAGAAAAGGAATCGCTCTCGGCCGAATTGCAGCGGGTGAAAAACGATTATGAACGCCTGAACCAAGAGAATGCCGGCCTGCAAACGCAACTTTCCGCCCGCGACGAGGAAATCCGCCTGAAAATCGTAGAGATCCAGAAGCTCCTGAAAGCAGGCGATGCGGTGCAGCTGAAAAAAGCACGTGAAGAACTATCTGCCCTAAAACTCCTCAGCCAGCAATACCTGGCTCAGATCGACTCGCTCAATGCCGCCAACAGGCAACTGACCGACCAGAACACCTCCCTGAACGAAAATCTGAACTCCGCCACATCGCAGGTCAACTCCCTGACACAGGAAAACAGCGTATTATCGAACAAGGTTGCCATCGCTTCGGTATTGAAGGTAATCGGTCTCAAGGCCACCGGTATCCGTCAGAAAAGCAGCGGCAAGGAAACGGAAAACAACAAAGCGAAATCCACCGACCGCATCAAAGCCTGCTTCACCATCCTCGAGAACCTGGTGGTGGACAAGGGTCCCAAAGAGATCTACATGCGGGTCATCAGTCCCGATGGCAGCGTCATGTCAACCACCAACGAAAGCTTCCAGTACAAAGGGCAGGCTACGCTTTATACCACGCGCGAAACCATCATGTACGAAAACCGCAATACCGACCTGTGCCTGTACTGGGAAAAAGGAAGCGTGTATGCGCCTGGGGTTTACCAGATCGAATTGTATTGTGCGGGGAGTATGATCGGCGGGACGAGGCTGGAGTTGAAATAAGGTTGTAGGTTGTAGGTTGTAGGTTGTAGGTTGTAGGTTGTAGGTTGTAGGTTGTAGGTTGTAGGTTGTAGGTTGTAGGTTCCGGATAACCGGTCCCCGAGCGGAATACAATAGCTTTCGGCTGAAGAATTGGTTTCAGGTGCTTTAAACGAATACAAGCGTTTAAATTGGAGTTTTCCAAAACGCTGGGCAATAGGTTTGCGTTTTTATTTGGAAATCTATTGACAATGAATTCCTACAAGGATTTAATGATCTATAAAGATGCGTTGCGTTTGTTTTTACGAATTCATCCATTAAGCCTTCATTTACCCAAATTTGAAACCTATGAATTAGGCAGTCAAGTTAGAAGGTCAGCAGATGGAGTAATTTCAAACATTGTGGAAGGGTATGGCAGAAAGCGTTACAAGCAAGATTTTATCCGATTTCTCTCTTATGCGCATGCCAGCAATCTTGAAACGATCAATCATTTAGAAAAAGTCATGTTACTATATCCCCAATATTCAACTGACTTAAGAGGATTGATGGATGAATATACGATTTTAGGAATGAAAATTTTCAGGTTCATCCAATACGTTGAAAAAAGCTGGAGGGTGTAGATTACCTCTTAAGAAGAGGTTCAGAGAATACAGCTTCAATAACCGATTGAATTCAGAAAACCATCCTGGTTATTCATCGCTTTTCCCGTTAAATCATTTAATATTTGATTTTTTCTTTAGTGTTACATCCCAAGTCTACGAGCTACATAACTGATCCAATACTATCTTTCTTATACTGGGAATCTGTATTTATTTAATAACGACACCAACCCAAAAACGGTCAACCTTTTTCCGGCAAAGACAACTTTACAACATACAACCTACAACGTACAACATATAACAACTGTTAAAAAAACGCCCGCACCTGAGCTGTACCGGTATGGATGATGCGTGTTCCGGCCGGTCGGCGACCTTCGTAGTTGATGCCGAGCTGGAGGCTGTTTCCGAGGTTGCGCTGGAAGCTGAATCCCCAGGTGTAATTGATGCCTGCTTTCAGGCCCTCGAGCATTTCAAAGGCCAATGGGGTATTGGCGTCGGCGTTATAGACCATTTCCACGCGGTTGAACCTGGCGCTAAGCAACCCCTTCCTGACAGAGTTGTAACGGGCCTCCAGGCCAAGATCGTGGATGATCGCTTCTTCCGGTACGGACTCGGCCATGCCGTTTTCCTTGTGCTTGTACCTGTAGGATCCCGTCACCCTGTAGGTGCTTCCCGACTGGTAATTGATGCGGGTATCGCTTTCAACATAGTCGATGCTGAAATTGCGTGAGGCGAAACTTTCGGCGGCACTGGCTTTCACTCCTTTATCCACCTTCTGTTGCAGCGCCAGCCATTGCACGATGTTCCACCGGAGAGTGGTGCTGTAGGATGCATTGGAACGGGTCTCCAATCCACTGGCCAGGGCCTGACGTACGCGTTGCTGCTGCACGCTGATGTCGGCGGCGAACACGGAACTTGACCTGTCGAAGAACAGGCTGTGCCTTGCATTGGTCTGAGCCGTCAGCAGGGTGGAGTCGGGTTGAGCACCCGGAAAGGGATTCCAGTCATTGAGTTTGCCCCGGCCTGTGAAACGGTTGTCGTACCTGAAATTGGATAATAGGCTGAACCGCGACCACAAAGGTCTTCTGCCCTGCTTGACCAGCAGTGCGGGATTGAGCTGCACCACCGCATTGAACTGATTGAAGAACACCTTCACATACTGGTCGGTGTTGCTGAAGATTCGGATGTAATCGGCCTGGTCGCTGAATGCAGCCACCTCGAATTCGCTTAATTGCGGGACTCCGTCACCGTTATAATCGTTCCAGGTGTAGTTGCCGGTGCCGGGAGCCACCTGCACATACGAGTAGAGTCGCCTGGGTTCCCTTCCGGTCCCGCCCTCGTAGAAACTGTTCACGGAAAGGAATCCTCTCCCCGCCTGCAAACTGTAATCGATGCGTCCTGTTGCGCTTTCCTCGGGCCGGACGGTAGTGAGGGCCGTATCGATCACTTTCAAATTGCGGTACGATGCCAGCACGTTGACCTTTTGCCGGGGGTTCCGGTTCCAGCCGATGCCGGCACTGGCCATATCGGCCACCGTGGCTTTGATGAATTCGTTGTTGCGCGATCCATCGTCCGTACGCCGGCTCAACGACCATTTGATGGGAATGCCCACCGTATCGGGACGGGTCATGAACACCTCGGCGATGCGGAAATGAAAAGATGCGACCGAAAGCGAATCGACGGCTCCTCCACGGATTTCGTTCCGCTCCTGCTCGTAACGAAGACCCGGGATCCACGTGCCGATGGTTTTGCGCACCTCATCACGGTGACGCAGAAACGAAGTCTGCCCTCCATCCTGACGTGTGTTGAGCCAGCTCCCGTCCGAAGTGAAGAACCAGGTCTTGTGTTGATAACGTCCACCGAAGACCTGCATCAATCCGTTGTAATCATCTCCGCGCAGCAGGGACCGCAATCCGTATCGAAACTCCCCTTTCAATGCATGCTGTAACGAAACCTGCGCATTGGTGAGCCACTCCCTGTCGAATGCCTGCAAGCCGGTGGTGTTCCAATCGCGCGCAAACTCCACGGAACGGTAAATCTCCACCGGCCGGAAGTCGGCATCGTTCAACTCGGTCTGTACTGCGGTCTGCAGGTTCCAGCCTTCGGGTTTATCTTTCCGCAGCGGCTGGCGATGATCGAAGGTCAAACGGGCCGCATATCCGTCATCGTTGGATTCGTCCTTGTCCGAGAACCGGTTGAGGTCGTCCTTGCTGGCAGCCAGCTCCACCCCAAGCTTCGTTTGAGGACGCAGGTTGATGCGGAAATATCCGGTGGCCATCTGCCGCTGCTTGGGCGCGATCAATTGTACTTTCGGCTCGTGGCTGCCCTGCGGGATTCCGTTCAACGGCGCCACCCATTGGTAAACACGACCGTTTGCGATGTCATCCAACGGAATGTAATTCCCGTTCCCGTTGCCCACGTTGCTGAATGCGACCCGGTAGAAGGCACTGTCGGGAGATATGGAGTACACATAGATTCCGTTGTACTGTTGCACCCCAACGGAAGTATCGCGGCGAGCGTAGAGGATCTCATTGGCATTGAAGGCCACACTGTCACCACTTTGGGTGAAAGCCAGCAGTGGATCGTCTCCTGCATTGGCCAATACCGCCTTGTCCTCCGGGTCGAGGGTTTGTTGCAGAGGCTGATTCTTGCTATCCTGCTCGCTGTAAACGTTCACGCCGGCATGTATC
>Ga0315900_10005325_pt1 | contig 17711 bp, 33 predicted proteins | sample LakEriMetagenome_FD_203521 | JGI IMG/M metagenome (GOLD analysis project Ga0315900, IMG submission 203521) | Freshwater fungal communities from buoy surface, Lake Erie, Ohio, United States - Buoy 12 MA114 | ecosystem: Environmental > Aquatic > Freshwater > Lake > Lake biofilm | place: USA: Lake... | reverse complement strand
GGAGACATCATATCAAATAACTTAATAGGATCTTCCGCATCATCTATTGCGTATTGCTTAATCTTTAACCATTCAGATGAAATCTTGTAGTTCTTTCTAATTTCCCCAGCATCATAATACTGTCGCCCTTGCTTCTCGAATCCAAGCTGTTTGATTAACGGTTTAAGGGCATAAGTTTCAAAAGACTTGCTCACATCAAACGATACAGAAAGAAAGTAAGTGTCACAGATTTCTCTGCCGTAAATAGATATATTCTTATAAAGAAGGTCACGAGTTCCATCCAAACGGAATTTAGATTCATAGTGGTTGAATTTTACTTGGCTGTTGTTTCTACCTAATTCGAGTGTAACGTTGTTTGCTTCGGCTCTGGCTTTTAAATAAGGAAAGTCATAAGTAATAATATTATGACCAATGATAACGCTGGGATTAACTTGTCTAACATAAGAGCAAAAGGAAGTTATTAACTCACCTTCATTCTTATAATCATCATACGAGAATAATCTGTTTACAGATTTCCCATTATGATCCCTGTATGTTGTGCTTATAAGTAAAACCTTGGCATCATCTGCTTCCCCATCCAATCCCGTGGTTTCAATGTCAAAAGATAAAACAGCTAAATCGGTAGGCTTTAAGTCTCGATAGAAGGTATAACCATCCTTAACCATACAAGCTTCCTCAGCATTGTAAATGGAATAGCTATCTTCATTCCGAATGGACGATCTTGTTTTCTCGAAGTCTTCTCTCGTGGCAAATTGATAGCCATACTTATAATGCAAGTCACCTTCTAGTTTAACTGCATTGGCTGCCAATTTGTTATGAGTTAGAATCCAATACCGATGTGGTCTAAATTCTGAAACTACGCTTCCATCTTCTTGTTGAATAAAGATTTCAACACTAGAATCAACACACTCAAGACCTATTATTCTAGAAATATCGGACTTACCATTTAAAAGCTTATTCATTCCTGCTCCGATTTTAAAATAACATCTCTACGAAGTCCAACATAAATATCACCATTCTCAAGAAGAACGGCAACATCTGCATTTTCTAATCTAACAGCTCCCCAGTATGTTCCGCAAATTAAATTATCATAGCTCCTTTGTCTTATTTTGTCGTCTAACTTACCAATAATGATTACTAAATCTCCCGGTTGCATAATTATCTCGCTGTCTAAAAGTATTCGTTTTCATCGAAAGCATTTTCAAGCACTTCGGTTATTTCATCTGAATCAAACGCCTGAACGATTACAAGTCTGTCTAATAGTATATCAGGAATATAGGCTCGTATTAAATTAAAAACATATTCAATACGATCTTCCGGCTCCATGTTCTTGAATATATTAGAGCTGATTATTACTTGTATATCGTTGTCTTGGTCTGGTTCAGTGATGGTTAAAAATGTTGGTCTAGCATATGCGGAAAGAACATATTCTAAACTAATTGTATCCCTTATCATCTTCAGGCTCCTTGAAGTCTTTCAAAGCTTTACTAACGCTTTCAACTGTTTGATCTTCTTCTGAAGATAATTCCAGATGAACTATATCGGACTTGCTTACAGCCTGATGATATTTATTTGGCTTGTGTCCAAGATAAATGAAATTGTCATCCTGATCGGTGAAGTAACCACTAACGTGCATAGGAGTTTTTAATAGCTCAACTTCTTTGGATGTCTGAGTGGTTCTTTCAATGATGAATCTTAGAATGACTACAACATATTCTCCGGCAAATAATTCAAACAAATAATCAAGTTTTTCTTTTTCCTTTGCCATAAATCAAGTCCACCCATTGCTAGAAGATTCAATTGAAGCCCGTCTTTCGCGAATCTGTTTAAGATCCTCAAAGTCTTCATCGCCCATTTTAGAAATGGTTCCAGTAAGTCCATCCCATCTCCAGTCAAGAGAGAAGAGGGGTCCCATCCTGTTCTTTAAACAAGAAAGGTTGACATACTTATCATTCTCGGATTGCTGTGGATTATAACCCGGCCTTGACATACCAAGCATCACGCTAACAGATTGACTGATAGCCCCAGAACCCTTTGCTGCATTATAAGATTTAATTTCATCCGCAGGGGTTCCAGATATTTTAGATGGTTGAAACAAACTAAATACACAAACTTCTCTTCTTTGTGCAATCTCTCTCATCTTCTGCGCGACAAAAGACGATGAAGCTGTTGCATCGCTATAATCAGTTTGAACAAGTTCATTGTAATCAACGACCATGAATTTAACTTTTTGGCCAGTGGTAGATTCGACTTCATCAAGTGTTGAATCAATGTCAGGTACAGTTTGACCGGTCTTAAAACAGAAACTAACATTTTTATATTCCTCGGTAATTTTATCCTTAACAGTTTTCCTAAAGGTTGGATCGACTTTAAACTTTTCAAACATTGCTTTAGATCCAATGTTAAAATGTTTCTGTACAAGCTTCTGATAAACAATAGGGGCATACATGTCATACGAGAAGAATACACAACGATGACCTTGTTTTGACATATTGTTTAGAATTTGAAGACTAACGGAAGTCTTACCAACACCCGGACTAGCGATCAAACCAACGCTCATACCTACAGTTAAACGAAGCACATCATCTAATCCGTGGATACCAGTCTTGATTGTGTGAGCATCAATATTGGTAGCAAAGTTTTCAAATGAATCAAATGCTTCTGTGACGGAAGTAACGTTTGCTTCAGTTCTGTTATCCCAACGAATGTTCAATCTCTCGCAGTACTTTGCGAGCCATGGATTATTCTTAGGAGAAAAGCTGCCACCTTCCCATCGATCACTGTAAACAGAATTCTCAATAATGTTTTTGTAAAGTTCTTCCTTATCAAATTCAGGTTGACCTTTAATAATGGATTGTTTCTTAAGAGAGCTTTTACAAAGATAATAAGTTTGCTCTTTGTCATAACCCATTGCACGACATTTAGCCGCAAGAACCATAAGAGCATTGTGTCTTTCGCCTGATTCATAGTGACCTTCAAGAATGGCAAATACATAATCCTGCCATCCCTTCGGCTTCTTGGAGAAATCAAGCACACTCGGGGAAGCTACCAAACTTAATTCCGGTTTCTTTTGTTCTACAGTAAATAATGTTTCGGGAAGCTTTACTGCGGTTTTGCTGAATTCAACATCATCCCTTTGGTTCTTAGCAAGTTCTTTAATCTGTTCAATATTCATTTCATCGATTTCCGCAATGTGTAGTGGGATTTTGTATAATCCAGTTTTAGGATGTTTAGTGTATTCCATCCTGATAATCCTAGCAGGGTCAGATACTACACTGTCGTATGTTTTTAATCCATTGGCAATTGTACCAGTGGCATGTTTAAATTGTTCTGGAGTTATTTCTTTATTGAGGGGAAGCACAACGTGCATTCCTTTTGATCCGGAGAAGTAACAATGAATCTGATCTGGATCAATACTGTAATTATCAACAAGTCGTTGTGCCAAGGTGATGACATCTTTTCTTGCTAATTCAGGATTATTAGCGCTGTCAAAATCCCAAACAAGGATATCGGTGGTGACATCTTTAATTCTAGCAACTGATCCGGTTTGTTCTACTTGTTTCTTTTGTTCTTCGTTGTATTTGAAGATTGAGATGTAAGCGTCTTGATTTTCTGGAATATCTAGCTTCTCTATTTCGTTTAATGTCATTAGCTTACCTTTAGACACTAACCCTAGTTTTACATTATAATATTTCTGTGTTGTTTTTGCTTCTGTTGCTAACATGTTGTTTTCCTTTTTTTTATCTGTGCTCATAATTTAAAATGTTTGAAATCTACAAAATACACTCTTTTAATATTTTTCTGTACCTCCATTTCTATCATAGTTGCATAGCCTTGTATCTTGGCGCAAAGATGCACGACGTAATAATTATTATCTATAAATCTTATTTGATCAAGAAAAAAGTCGCATGGATTTAAATTTTGACTTGAAACTTCTTTTCCTAGTTTGCGAATATATTTATCTTTAGGATGACATTTAGCAAATCCAATTTTAATTGGGATGATTACTTTATCAAATGTCAAAGACATTCCTAAATGTAACATCAGTTCTTCTTTATCTGGAACTTCGCAACAAACTGTATATTTGTCGCCAATGTTATGATAGTATTGAAGTTTATGTTCGTTGTTGTTCATGTTGTTCCTCATAAAAATAAAACCCCACGATAAAATACAGGAGATGAAGTTGTATAATACCGTGGGGAAAAGGAGCATGGGACAGAGCAACCCACGCTAACGCCCCAATAAGTCAACAGTAAAACTTATTGAGATGACTAATTTAATTATTTAATACTACGAGTTCAGCGATAACAAAATCGGGAATCTTGTTAATGCGCTCACGAGCTTTCTCGGCAATTTCTCCGCTGAGTTTACCAGCAGATACTGCAGCTTCAAGAGATTCCAATTGGAACTTCTTGTTCTCAACGCGAATAATATCGTTCGCCTTGAATGTAGCATCAGATTTAATCTTGATGTATGGTGGCTTATTGGAGTCCTTAGCTTTAAGGAATGAACCAATTACTTCTCTTTTGTACTTTTTCTTTTCTGTCATTTTATTTGTTTCCTTCTTCATTTACGGTTTCAGTTTCATTCAGTTTATCGGACAAGGCTTTTTGTTGCAGAATAAATCTAGCATCAAGAAGTACCTTGGCCAAACTGAACGCTTCTTTAGCATCTTTGCTATAGAAATTTGTTTCAATTACCTCAAGAGGGTAACCGATGATAGCCTGATTCAAACGCTTTGCATCTTTGTTTGAAAGCTTAGATGTAGCTAATTTGTATTGAGGCCAATAATATTTAAATACCATGCTAGCCGCTTTGTCCGGTTCAATAGACTGCTGTTGCTGTAATAGCTCATTAGTAGCCGCTTGTACCTGTTCTTCGGTGGCAATGTGTTCTGTTGTGAGTTCTTCGTTCATGCCCATTCCTCAACAGTAAGTTCAGTGGAAGGAGTTACAGTTGTTTTTGCATTCTTCCTAAAAGAAGAAGTCTTAACTGGAGTTGGTGCTGTTACGGGTTTTGCAATAGCATCAAATTCAGCATTAACGTTATTTTCAGAAGTCGCAACAACTACTTTAGAAGCAGTTGGTTTTCCAATCTCTGGGCTGTCAAGATCCGCTTCTGCCATGTCTTCCGTAGGAATGCTGAAGGTTTGAATGAGGGCATACTTAAGAGCGGCAGACAGTGCCTTGTTGGTAGCCTTGTCGCCGCTATCAAGACCTTCCGCTGGAATTGGTCCGATGGTAACTTTAGAACCATCTTCAGCGAAGAAATCATATTCTACCTGAATGGCAACGTGCTTATCGATACCACTCTTTCCGTTAGAGCGAGTAACTTCTTTAAGTTCTTGTGAGAATGAAGTGGCACGAGGAGCCATGAAGACTCCATGCTTAGTAAGCGCAGGATACAAAGCATTTACAAACTGGTCAATCCCGCGAAACTTAAACCCTTGTGATAAGTTTTTCTGGTCTTTACCAACATGACCAATATCTTTCATTACTTCTGACATTTTTTTATAAATCAAATTATTCATTTCTGTTTTCTCCTTTTTTTATTTTATCACTTTTCATTTTCGTTTTCAACATCTTTTGATTGACCAAACTTTTTTTCAAGTTGTCTCATCAGTTCTTCTTCTTTAGCTTGAAGAACATATTCGAGTTCCATCATCATCTCTTGATCTTTCTTGTTAACTTCATAGTAATAAAGTTCACTAGCAAGAAAACGAATGGCGATGAGTCCACCGATTGTAAGTCCAGCATATGCATCGTATGAGTAAGCAAGACCTACGGCATACGCATAAATTAAAAATGTTGTAACTTGATATACGAACTTATGGATTTTTTCACTCATAGAATATCAGCTCCGAAAAGTAATACTTGAAGACGTTCTTGGATGATGAGCTTTTCGGTATTGGATTCTACGATCTCAACGTTTCCATTCTGAAGCGTAACGCTATTGAATGGGATTTTGACAACGTGATATTTACCATTTCCTTCAAACATTGAATATGCCGAAGTGTCATAATTAACCATCGGCTCGTTATAGTGATTTGTTTCTAGCATTTGTTGTTCCTCTTCTATTTGAATATCAAATTCTTTTTTGTTTTTCTTTGCCATCATATTGTCTTCCTCTGTTTCAAGTTTCTGCTGATTCATTTGGAAATCTGAAAGATGTGATGTCTTTAACGAGGATTCTCCAAGCGTCTTCAGTTTGAACGAAAAACGTTCCATTATCGTAACGAATAAGTTCTTGAAAGTCAACAATGCTTCCATCAAAATCAACTTTAAATTTGTCACCATTTGAAATTTTAACCTCTACTTTTGTCATATTTATTCCTTGTTTATTAATCCTTTCATTGAATTACGGTAGCACAAATTGATGTAATCACAAACGCCACCATATGTATTTGTACACGCGTTCAAGTTTCTTGTAAAGTGACCAGTCTTAATAGACGTATTAATGTCGTCAATATTATCCAATACTAAATTCTCGGTAGCTTCTGGTATGGCGTCAATTAAAAATTGAACATAAACTTCCGGACTCACTGTTTCATTCCAGTCACCATTACAGCGAACGCCATCAATATCGTTATTACAAGTTTTATGTCTTCCACCTGATCCATCATGATTACACTTCTTGCATATTTTAATTCTGTTTTTAATTACGTTTTTATTTAGTACTATGTATCCGGCTTTCTTGGTCTGGTACTTTTCTGACACAGCATGGACATACAAAGATAGCTGCGGAGATGTGACTACAGAATCTTCTTCGTAATGAACTGCCGATGTTTTTAAATCAAGTACGATGGGTTCATTGTGTCCTTCGACTTCTGCTACAATATCAATATAACCAATTACCTTGTCTTCCCCGTTATCAAGTTCAATGAATTCTTGCGTGCTATGTATCTTACGCAGTCTGGGCATTACCTTCTTGCGGAAGGCATCGATCATATAAAGCCCCTTGTTGTGCAAGCACATCCAGAATGCTTCATTGCACAAAGTCTTTTCGTCTTGTGACAAATTATCAAACCCCTGCGCATTCCGCTTCTCGGCTAATTCAATAATTGTTTCTTTACTGACGCCAAGCTTTTTAATGTCTTCGGAAGTCAGTAGGTCTTTATCAAAGTCAGACTTGGCATATACAAGATTAGGATTATCTGGAAGATAGGTATTCTCACCATTGACATCTTGGAATCTCCAGAAGTATGAGAATATCTGTTCAGGGGTTTTAGTCTTGTCTTCGTCTGGCTTAAGCAAAACACCGATGGCTTTATCCAAAGCACTACCAAACATAAGAGCAGAGCGCATTTTAGTTGGTCGTATTTTCTTTACATACCAAAACTCATATGCTTTACCGCACTGTTGAAATTTGCTAACCTGACTATGACTTAATCTATTTCCCATTACATCATCTCCAATTCACTTATAGGTAAGTTCCAACAATCAGCTCTCACTGTAAAGTTATTAGAAGGATCGATAGAACCCTTCTTTAGAAACTTAGCCTTCTTAAAATATTCATCTTTGGTTTTATATCCGAGAAGATACGCTTTAGTGTATTGCGTACCTTCTCGCAATAGTGAAACAAAATAATAATAATCAGTCAATTGTTTGGTATTATAATTAGCAATTGAACATTCATAATATGGTTTAGGAGTAACAGTTCTATCTTTAGTTTTAACTTCTACTCTTTTGTTATGAATAACAATATCATGGTTATAATCATTATCTCTATGAGCATCGACATAATGTTTTAAAAAACAAACTTCGCCTAAAAATCCGGCGAGATTACCTTCTCCGTTTCTGATAGAGTTACGCAGAGTGCCGAGTTGTTCGGCTAGTTCTTTGGCCTCTCTAATCATATCCGGAGTAATGATAATCTCTACCATTTACGCTCCGCGACCACTAGCTCTCTTGAGTGAAGCCGCATAGCCAGTGCCGCCTGTTGCTTTTGGTTTAACTGCGGATGCGGTCATAGTACTAGCGAGATGTGCTGTTTCCATTCTCTTGAAATACTTAATAGTGCTTCTGTTGGCCATGTTTTTTCTACTGCTTCGTTTTTGTTTCTTAGTCATAAATCTCCTAGTTGAGTAAAAGCAAACTCTTTGAAACAAGTTCGCATACGTTTTTGATTTTAGATGGAATGGTTTTGTCAGCGCATACTCTAGTAAATACAGAAGTATCTTCTGCATCTTCTGGAGTTTTAGCTAGTTCATTTGGGAATCTAATAGGTAATGTTTGTAGTTCGTACTCGAAGAACCCACTAATGTATTCATAGGGAACAATCATTGCGTATCCAAAATTACCAGAACCAGCGAATACGAGACCTGAAATTTCTCCTTTGTTGTTATATACAGGAGAGCCGGATGATCCGGGCATAATGGTGGAACTAACCACTTGCGCTTCGTATGTTCTAATTTCTGGAATCATACCAAAGAACCTACAAAATACAGCCGTATCTTCTTTTTCAAAGTCTTCCGGTTCGCACTTCTTTGTACCAACAAGAATGGTGATTAATTCTTTTTGGCTGAAGTGTCCTCTGGTGACAATCACAGGAAGAAGATGTGGATGTCCGGCAACGATGGCATCTTCATATAATTCTGGGGAATCTGGTGCAACGACAGTGTTAATCTTAAAGTTGTTGTTTGTTGTAATTAAACATAAATCATGAATCTGGGATACACGATAGTTCTTGACGATACCCTTGGCATAATCAGAACGAACAATGCCACCATTCTTAACTACTTCGCACACATGGGCATTCGTAAGTATTTGAGATGAATTCTTATTGGATGAAATAATAACGCCGCTACCGCCTGATCTTCCATCGTACCGAGTAATCATTACCGAAGTCATGGAATATTCAGGAGCTGTGGTGGGTTTAATAGTTTTTGTTCTTGTTGATACAAAAACTGAAATAGATGTAATTGTTAATGCTAAAGCTACGCCAATCTTAATACGTTTATTCACTTAATAACCTCCTTGTTATTGTTTTTTATTCGTTTGTTTATTTCATATTTGAAATAGTTATGAAGTAAATGGGATTCTATTTTTTCAAGAAACGTATTTAATTCAATTCTAAATTCTCGGAAAGGTTTAAATAGTTTATTGCAAATCCAAAGATGAATCATAACCTTACATCAGGGTAACATAACCTGTTTTATAAGTCAATGATTATTTTTGAGATCTATAAACTGTATCAAGTCGTTTGTATTGCTTTTGGGATGCGACATCTTCATCATACAAAGCCTTATCGATCCAAGTGATATAGTTATTAGGAGCGCAAGTAATGCGTCCATCATCTAATGCTATGAATGTAAATGTCTTGGCTTGTTCTGGGAACTCAGCAAATGGAGCGTGACCATCGTTGTCATGTGATATAATGGTGAATAAGTATGTGCCTTCTGACGATAGAATTTTGGCTCTTTGATCTCTTAGGAAATTAAATCGAATGTAGGAGATGTCGTAAGAAAAACAATCATACGCCTGTGCTTCTGCAATAGTACCAGAATGAGATGGTTTAGTGCTCATTGAAGCAAGTGGGAGACCATACCAGTTAGAGCCGTTGTAAAGCATTACATGGCATAGAAACTGTCTAGCTGGAACGGAAGTAATCCCATACCAATATGCTTCAGTGCAGCCATAGGCTAACCCTAGATATTTATTATCTATATACACTTTAGTTAATGGTATGTTTACAGTTGAATTGTTCATAAAATGGCTGGGAAGGTAGGGATCGAACCTACGACCTTCATCTTAACAGGATGCTGCTGCTACCTCTGAGCTACTTCCCAAAAATTGGTGTCTGCGGCGGAACTCGAATCCACACTTGTAAGTTTTTAAAACTTATTCCTCTGCCGATTGGGATACGCAGACGTATTTATTTTTCTTTTCTACGTTTATCTTCTTTTAATCTGTCACTTTCTCGTTTGTTCAATAAATCAATAACTAATTCACCTTGACCACGATCAACAAGTTCTCTTGGTCTTGCATGTTTAAGAGAAGCATTTTCCTTTTCTACCCACGACATAACTTTCTTACGATTCCACCCAAGCTTTTCTATTGCAAGAGTTATAATCTGTTCAAGAGTCGGACCGTCTGTTCGATGAGGATTTCTGCAACGTCTGTATGTCATAGTTAATTGGTGCGCCTTGAAGGACTTGAACCTCCGACAAATCCGTTATGAGCGGACTACTCTAACCGGCTGAGTTAAAGGCGCAAACTCTTAAATATTATTATACATAAATAAAATAAACAATCAATCTCTTTCTGATAGTTCGTATAAAAAGTTTACTTTTCGTTCTGTATTTTTATAAATATTTAAAATCATTTCAAAAAAATCACCAGAGTTTAAATCGCTTTTAGCTCTATTGCAATTACCACAACAACTAACAACATTATGAATTAAATAATCCTTTGAGCTATCTATTCTATCTAAACCATGTCCAGTTGATTTATTTTGTTTGCCACAATAATAACAATTTTGGGATGTTATTTGTTGTAATTGTTGTTCTGTTATATTTGTTTTTCTATTGTTGTCATTACATTTCTTAATAAGCTGTTGATATTTTCTTTTAGAGTTTGATGATCTATACCTATCGTAATGAAATTGACATAAGCCCTTGGCAGTTCTTTTATTGAAGCAATCATCGATACTACATTTATATTTCATGTTTATGCCTCACAAGATGCACATTCTTCTTTTGAGCGTGATGCAAGATCGCCTTTTAATACGCCCTCTGTACGAAGATAATATAATCCTTTTAGTCCAGAATTATATGCTTCAATGTGTACTTGATTTATATATTTAGGATCACTGTTAGCACCGAAGAAAAGATTTAAAGACTGTCCTTGGTCTATAAACTTCTGGCGTTGAGATGCTTGTTTAATAATAGAGAACTGATTAATCTCTCTGGCGGTTAAGAAAACGCTCTTCTCAAGATCAGTTAAAGAGGATAAGTGTTGTACGCTTCCATTATTCTCTGTAATGCTTTTCCAAATTTCAGATGTATTCTTTTCTTTTTTATCTAAAATATGTTCCAGTATTTTATTCTTACGAATAAATGTTCCCTTGGAAGTTTTCTGTGAAAATATGTTGGCAGCAATAGGTTCAATTCCTGCAGACCATCCACCGCTAATAATAGAATTAGATACTGTGGGAGCTTGTGCATTTAAATGAGTATTTCTCATCCCAGTTCCTTTACACCAAATTGGTTCTCCATATAATTTAGCAAGTTCTTGGCTGGCTTTAATGCTGCGTTGTTGAATTGTTTTAAAAATATTAGCATTTAACATCATTGATTCAAAGCTATCAAATGGAAGCATTCGAGATTGAAGTAAGCTGTGCCAACCAAGAGTTCCGAGTCCAATTGCTCTACCTTTTATAGCAGAATTAATTGCAGATTCAAATCCCGATTTGTTTTGTGCTTTTTCAATATACTCGGATAGTACTGCGTCTAAGAACATGATTGATAATTCAACCGCGTCTGTATCTTTCCATTCTTCCCATCTCATTAAATTCATAGAAGAAAGACAACAAACAAATGTATGATCCTTATCCGTATATAACATTATCTCATTGCAAAGATTGGAAGACTTAACTACAAAATTATTGTTTTTATAGGCCGGTGGATTTGCATCATTAACATTATCAGTAAAAAGAATGTAGGGTTCACCAGTTTCAACTCGTGCCTTAATAATTTCTTTCCATATAGAACGCTTATGCTTATCTCCTTCCAACATAGAATTCATCCATGAATTAGAAATACAAACAGCATTATTAACATTAAGACAACGGCGATTCATATCGCCAACGGGTCTGCGAATATTAATAAACTCTTCGATGTCGGGATGATCCACGGGAAGATAAAGTGCGGTTGCTCCTCTGCGAGTAGCTCCCTGACTTACTGCTACAGTTGTAGTATCAAAACATTTAGCCCAAGGTATAATCCCTTCAGATTTACCATTACCAGAAATTGGAGATCCTCTTCCTCTTATGTCACCAAGGTAAACTCCAACACCAGCTCCATTCTTAGAAAGCATGGCTAACTCATGTTGTTTACTAAAAATGTTATCAATACTATCATCGACATGGATGGTATTACATGAAATAGGAAGGCCGCGTTCAGTACCCATATTCGATGCTACTGGGGAAGCAAGACATAGCCAATTTTTCCACATGATGTTAAAGAATTTATCTTCCAAGTTATCATGTGTGAATTGTTTAGCTCCAGCCTTGGCAACACGACTATACATCATTCGTGGAGTTTCATTTGGAAGAAGGTATCCACCTTTAAGTGTACGATAACCTTCAATATCTAACCATTGAGGAGCTTCGCCGGATTGTTTAAGTTGTTGTAATTCTAATTCTATAGCATCCATAATTACTACCACATTTCTTCAAAGTTTAAATTTCCTTTAGAGTAATCTGATACTCTTCCACTAAAGAAATCTTGATGAGATACACCACTAGAGAGTGAATCAAACCACTCCATACGCTTCAGCGCTTCCTTGTCTATGTTCTTCCAATTAGGTTTAAGTCCAAGATCGGTTAGCTTTGTATTACATCGATGGCGAATAAATACTTTTAAATCTTTAGGATCAAGTCCTTCGATTGCACCAAGTTCAAAAATCTTATCAATGAAATCATCTTCAAGTTGTACTGTAAGTCTTGCCGCTTCATAAATATCTTTTTTAAGTTCATCAGTAAATACTTCAGGATATTCAGATACAAATTGTTTGAATAACCAACAACCAGCTTCGCTGTGTAAAGTTTCATCTTTAATGCTGAATGCAATAATTTGACCTACACCTTTTAGCTTGTTAAATCTACTGAAGTTAAGGAGTACAGCAAAAGATGAGAATAGATTCACACCTTCATTGAAGGCACTAAAGATTGCTAAAGACTTGGTGATATCTTCTTTGGACTTGCCTTTAGTATTAATCAATCTATCAATCTTGGCCTTAGTGGTAGGTTCATTAAGGAATGCTTTATAATCAGTAAGTCCCAAACTATCATTAAGATATGCATAGCTTACAGCGTGAATAGACTCAAAAGATGCGAATGTATTTCCCATCATTTGTATCTCCGGTTTTTTAAACCAGTTACAAACCTTGTTAGACCAATAATCTTCAATTAAAATTTCAGCCTGAGTAAATCCCTTTAAGATGCCAGCAATTACATTTTTTTCAGAATCAGTTAGATTTTCTTTCCAATCTTGGATATCTCCAGCCATTGCAATTTCATGATGAAGCCAATGTGATTGCTGTTGAAGTTCCCAATACTCATAAGCTCGTTGATATTCAAAAGGTGCATATTCAATTCGAGTATTTAATAAAGACATTAATTCACCTTAAATTGCTCTATGGTCTTCGATTGAAGATTGATATTCAAATTCAAATGTTGGTTGTGAATCATCATTAGCTGTTGTCTGAATGATGATAGGACGTTCGCCAATGAATTCTTGAACTGCAACGATGGCATCCTGAAGATCCTGAAGCTTGATAGCTACTTTAGGAACAATGGTTTCAATGATGATGTTGCCAGTGCTAGTTGTTTTAAGTGTTACTGCATCGGGATCGCCGCCGATTGCATCTTCAGATATTCCAACAATCAAATTAGTTTTAATCATTTTCATTTTCTCCTTCTTGAATAAGTTCGTTTAAATATTCTGTTACGTTTACATCTTCTACTGTTTCATAGAAATCTTCTGCGCTACAACCGAGAGCTGCGGATGCTTCAATTCCTATTAAACTTAAATAAAGACTTTTGAATTGTTTATTAATTTCATCGTGAAAAATTACGTCATATGTTTGCAATGCGTTTTTCTTCTGATTAATTAATGGAGTAATTAAATAAATGATACCGAACTTATTGTCATGCAGCCAGATGATGATGTCGCTATTCATTTGATGATTAATCTCCTACCCTTCACATCATTGTAATAGGTAGCTCCCAACTTTATGGTAGCCAGTTTAATATCTTTCTTTATCTTTGTCAAAGTATTATTAACACCAGTCGAAAGTATTTGTTTTGTTTCTGCATCATAGATAGTCCACTCCATGGCCTTTAAGTCTATGTTTACATTGACAAATTTACTACCACATAAAAGAGGTTTGATGTTGACAATGGTATTATTTTGTCTGTCTCTTTTATATCTGATGCGTGTCATGAATTATTTTTTGCCACCACAAGTACAGATGAATCCAAGGCAAGTTGAGTCATGTTCTTTTTCGTTGTTTTGAAACATTTTTTTCCTTTTGTTTTTTTTCTTCAAGAGCGATTAAATTTTTATCTCCTCTTTCTCCGAGACAAACCTTTAGTTTTCTTTTGTTCATCTCTCTAATAACATAAGAGAGGATATCAAATCCGAGAACTTCATGGATAATTTCATCTTTAATGTGATCAATATCGAGCGGCCATTTGTCGTTCTTAAAATGTTCCACAGTATCTCTAATTATGCGAGAGTTTTTATTAAAGCCTTTGGGAATCTTTGCTTTCTTTGCGTATTCTGTTAAAAAATCAGAACCTATTAGAGTTTTAAACTTATCTTTCTTTTTCATGTGCCTGTGCTCCCGAATCCGTTTGTTCCACGTTGAGTGTCGTTAAGGTCTGTTACTTCTTGGAATGTTGCCTGATATACTGGGCAGATAATACCTTGAGCAATGCGTTCACCCTTCTTTATGGTGTAGGATTCATTGTCTGATCTGTTCTCGATGATTACCTTCACTGAATCTCTGAAGTCACTGTCAACAGTTCCGGGTGAGTTAGCTACACGAAGTGGAGTCTTAAAGCTAAGACCTGATCTTGGTCTAACCTGTAGCTCAAGTCCTTTAGGAATCTCAAATGCAATACCTGTATCAACAAGCAACACCTGTCCTGCGTAAACCTTATACTCTTGTACTGAGTGTAAGTCGAACCCACTTGCTCCTTCAGTTTGATACTGAGGGATAACAGCATCCTCATGTGTTTTCTTTACATTAACTTTAATCAATTCAAATCCTCTTAACATATTATTCTATGTCCTTTTCTTTTGGTTCTAAAATATCTTTAATTAAAGCGAGTAAATATTCAATGTTTTCAGCAACCCAAGTCTGAGGCATTTCTCTGTTGTAGTTTCCTTTATGGACAAGATAACCATTTTCAACTTTACGAATCTCTAACATCACTCCGCACCTTTCTTGCATTTAGGACATTCAGTTTTATGCCAATTAGGAAATTGTTCAAGACTTAATTTATGAACAACATCATCTGCTTCATCAAATGTTTTATATAATAATAATTTTGCTGTCATTTTATCAAGATCTAAATGTTCTACTAAACCAAAATAAGAACCGTATTTAATTATGAATCCAGTATCAGGTATCATTTAAACAATTCCTTCATTGCATCTACAGACTTCTTAACTTCACGAAGATGTTTAAGTTCTCGTTCTGCTTCATTCATATTTTCATATAGCTCAACAACGTGAGAAACCATTGGAAGCATCTTAACATACACATCATCTTCCACTAACTTAACAGAAGTCTTTAGTGAAATTGGATCTGCGAATAAAGTTAGAAGTTCATGTCTAGCTTTATCTGATAAGGCTTGCATTACACGAATCGGTATATAGATTTTCACTTAGATTAATCCTTAAAGATTATAGCAAAACATGGAGTGTTCTCACCAACATAAGCACCAAGAACGTTGTATTCAAAGTATTCATGCGCTTCGCTTTCTGTCATTCCTTCATCCATTAGAATGTCAATGCACTTATCCGTATCGTAACAAGCAATGTATCCAGTTAATGGATGGCTTACGAATCCAATGATAGCATCATCAAATCCATCGGCAAACATTGCTTCGTTGTTTAGATCGGAAATAATTTGTTTTTTATTCATTTGCTTTCAAGTTCCTGTATCATTCTATCCAAATAGAATCTTGCCTTGCGTAAGTCTTCCAGCTCTTTACCTTTGTACTTAGCTCTACAAGTATATTTTATCACATTGGCAGCACGAAAGTCTAGCTTTTGATCTTCGATGAAATCAATAACTTCTATTAGCCCTTGGGTATAATGACTTGGATGATTTACATTATCATTCATGATTATTACTTTTTCTTGAATAGTTTTGTTTGTTCTTTTTTCTTTTTGATTACACCAGCCGCATATCTTTCACTGAATGAGCCAGTGTTTTCAATCTTGTCCAAAGTCTTTTCATTAACCTTGTATCCGATAAAGAATGCTAACAAATGCGTGATAACTAATAAAATGATGTATCCCATATTATCTCCTTAATGTTTATTTGGGGAGCAGGTCGCTACTCCTGCCAGTATCGGGCATCCCCCGTGGGGTATTCCAACAGCAAATCCGATACAGTTTTCTGTGTCTTGCGTGTCTCCAGTGGCTATTGTTGCAGTGATTTCTCACCTCAGTTTCCACAGCTTCCCACGCCGTCCCCAAAACTTTTTTATTTCTTCTCAGTTTGTTCGATGTTCTTGTATGTCTCAGATCCTAAGATGCTTTCGACATCTACGCCTAAAGTATTGAGAACATACAAAGCATACTGAAATCCCTGTTCAAACTCATCATTCTTATTCATTAGAACATACTCCAGTGAAGTGTAATGTTAAAGAATGTGGTGTTTGTAAATGCACAGTACAAAGGATTCAATGTATAGAAATTTCCTGTACCAAAAACATTATACACATTCACAATGTTTCCTCTGCATCCTGCATAGAATCCACGCTGAACAACAACGAAGTTTCCAATGGGAGGAGGAACTGGCATTGGTAAAGGCAATGGAGCTGGCGGAACAGGATTAACCACTACAGGAGGAAGTGGATTAAGATTAATTGGGGGAGGTGTATAAATATCTCCACAAGCAGTTAACAAACAACATGCTCCTAAAATGATAGATAATTTTCTAAACATACTTTTACTCATTCCTTATTGGTTATCGATTCGCCGTTTGATTGCGGCAAGTCTAGGTTTTAATAATACATGATTACTATAAACTGGGTCAAGTTCTTTTACGAATTTGACTGCTAGTTTCTTATAATAAGATTCAAGAGTTGTTGATAAGTCGATGGTCAATGTCTGGTTAAGACCAAGACCATTCGTGTCATAGAATCCAAACAGCTTTAAACTTAGATCAGCACTGAACGGATAGCTCCTGATGTTCTTTAGGTAGTCCAGATAATTCAATGCCGTTTCATATTGAGCCGGAGTATTCATTGAAGTTCCGCTTAATGTTGTCTCAAGCATGAAGTCTTTGATAAACAGATAGCGTAGTACCACGAGATGGTATGCTGCAGTTCTGTATTCTCCGCCATTCTTAATCTGACTAACAATCATCTTAGAGAATGTTTCTTCCGGCATAAGTCCGGCAATCAGTTGCAATGCGTTAAGCTTAGTCCACTTACCAAGATCAAAGTTATCCTTTTGTTGCTTGGTTAGGATGTCGTCTACCTGACACATATTGATCTCAGTGATCCAAAGGAAAGCAATACCAGCAAGTTCTGCTTCCGTTGCAGTTTCAGCCAATGCCTTTGCCGGAGCAATCATTGGAATAACATTAGCACTTGAAAGCGTAATGTATTTAGTATTTTCTGGCTTAAGCAATTCATTAATTGCAATCATGAGAGACTGTGCATGAATACCATTAGAAGTCGAAGCCAAGCTATCAGTCATATCACCAATTGAATTACTCATATTGGTAGTATTGTCTGTCATGGTT
>Ga0315900_10005323_pt1 | contig 17713 bp, 17 predicted proteins | sample LakEriMetagenome_FD_203521 | JGI IMG/M metagenome (GOLD analysis project Ga0315900, IMG submission 203521) | Freshwater fungal communities from buoy surface, Lake Erie, Ohio, United States - Buoy 12 MA114 | ecosystem: Environmental > Aquatic > Freshwater > Lake > Lake biofilm | place: USA: Lake... | reverse complement strand
CCTGATCATTGCCGATGAGGGCTCTCACGTTTCCTATCTGGAAGGCTGCACCGCGCCGATGCGCGATGAAAACCAGCTGCATGCTGCGGTGGTGGAGCTGGTGGCGATGGATGATGCCACCATCAAATACAGCACGGTGCAGAATTGGTATCCCGGCGATGCCGAGGGCAAGGGCGGCATCTATAACTTCGTCACCAAGCGCGGCGCCTGCCGTGGCGCACGGTCCAAAATTTCCTGGACGCAGGTGGAAACCGGATCCGCGATTACGTGGAAATATCCTTCCTGCATTTTGCAGGGCGAAGACAGTGTCGGCGAATTCTATTCAGTTGCCATCACGAATAACTACCAGCAGGCGGATACCGGGACAAAGATGTTCCATATCGGGCCGCGCACCAAATCCACCATTGTCTCCAAGGGCATCAGCGCGGGGCATGGGCAGAATACCTATCGCGGCCTGGTGCGGATTGGCGCCAAGGCAACGGGCGCGCGCAATTTCACGCAATGCGACAGTCTGCTGATTGGCGACCTATGTGGTGCGCATACCGTGCCCTATATCGAAAACCGCTGCCTGAGCGCGAAGGTGGAGCATGAAGCGACCACAAGCAGGATCGCTGAAGATCAGCTGTTCTATTGCCGCCAGCGTGGCTTGTCGCAGGAAGATGCGGTGGGGCTGATTGTGAATGGTTTCTGCCGCGAAGTGCTCAAGGAATTGCCGATGGAATTCGCGGTTGAAGCACAAAAACTATTGCAAATCTCGCTCGAAGGGAGCGTTGGGTGATGTTGGAAATCAAGGGACTGACCGCTGAGGTTGATGGCAAGCCCATTCTGAAGGGCATTGATCTGGTTGTGCCGCAGGGTGAGGTGCATGCCATCATGGGCCCGAACGGGTCCGGCAAATCCACGCTTTCCTATGTGCTGTCTGGCCGTGATGGCTATGAGGTAACGGGCGGCTCCGCCACGCTGCATGGCCAGGATTTGCTGGCGATGGAACCGGAAGAACGCGCTGCCGCAGGCGTATTCCTGGCCTTTCAATACCCGGTAGAATTGCCTGGTGTTGGCAATGCCACCTTCCTGCGCACTGCGCTAAATGCCATTCGCCGCGCCAAGGGCGAGAGCGAATTGGATGCCATGCAATTCCTGAAGCTGGCGCGCGAACGCATGAAGGCACTTTCGATGAATGACGAAATGCTGAAGCGTGGCGTGAATGTCGGTTTTTCGGGCGGCGAAAAGAAGCGCAATGAAATTTTGCAAATGGCGCTGCTGCAACCGAAGCTTGCCATTCTGGATGAAACCGATAGCGGGCTTGATATTGATGCGCTGAAGATCGTGGCCGATGGCGTGAATGCCATGCGCGGGCCGAATTTCTCCGCCCTGGTGATCACGCATTATCAGCGCTTGTTGGATTACATCGTGCCGGATCGCGTGCATGTGCTGATGGGCGGGCGCATTGTGCGTTCAGGCGGGCCGGAATTGGCGAAGGAGCTGGAAGCGCAGGGTTACGGCGCCATCCAGGCCGCGGCGTGACGGCGGCAGTCCAAACCGGCGCGGCAGGCTTCCTTGCGCGCTATCAGGGCTTAAAGGATCATTTGCCGGGGGCGCGGCTGCCTTGGCTGGCAGCGCTGCGTGCGGATGCGGCGGCGCATGTTGCGGCGCGCGGCTTTCCGACACGGCGGGTGGAGGCGTGGAAATACACTGATTTGTCGCCGGTGGCGCAAGCAGGGTTTGCTGAGCCTCTAACGGCCGTTGCCGGCGCGTTGACACTACCGAAGCCACGCGCCGCGGCCCGCGCCGTATTCGTGGATGGGCGCTTTCGCGCCGATCTTTCGGCACTGAATGGGCTTGGCTATCGCATCGGTTCTGTCGCGCAGCATTTGCCGGAATTGAAAGGGCGCCTGGGCGCGCTGGTGCCGCTGGCCGAACATCCGATGACAGCGCTGAACACGCTGATGTTCGAAGATGGCTTGTTCCTGGATGTGCCGGTAGGCGTAGATGCCGGGCATTTGGAGTTGCTTTCCATCGCCATTGATCCAGGCCGGCCATTTGCCTTTCATCCGCGCCATATCATCCGCCTCGGCGCGGGGGCGAAGCTGACGCTGCTGGAAACGGCGATGGGTAGTGGCGCGCAATATCTGCACAATCCAGTATTTGAGATTGATCTGGCGGAAGGTGCGGTGCTGACGCATGGGCGCGCGCAACAGGAAGGCGAAGGCGCCTTTCATCTTTCCATGATCCATGCCCGCATCGCCGCTGAGGCGCGTTATGACACCATGGCGGTTTCTGCCGGTGCGCGGCTGACCCGGATGGAAATTCATGCGGCGCTGACCGGCCCCAAGGCTTCCTGCCACATGAATAGCGCGCAATTGGCCGCCGGCCGCGCGCTGGTGGATACCACCACGGCGCTGGATCACGCCGCGCCTGATTGCGCCAGCCGGCAGACCTGCAAGACAGTTTTGGCGGGTCAATCTCGCGGCGTGTTTCAGGGCAAGATCCTGGTCCGCCGCGAAGCGCAGAAGACCGATGGCTATCAGATGAACCAGGCTTTGCTGCTTTCAGAAGAAGCGGAAATGGACAGCAAGCCACAGCTTGAAATCTATGCCGATGATGTGAAGTGCAGCCATGGCGCGACCATCGGTGCGCTAGACGCGGATAGCCTGTTCTATCTGCGCTCCCGCGGCGTGCCGGCGGATCAGGCTCGGTCCATGCTGGTGCAGGCCTTCCTGCATGAAGCCTTTGAAGGGTTGGAAGATGATATGCTGCGCGAAGCCTTGACCGAAGCCGTGGATCGCTGGTGGGTGCGGCATGGGACGGCATCATGAGTTTTGATGTCCAGCGCATCAGGCAGGATTTCCCGATCCTGTCGCAGCCGCAGCATGGCAAGCCGCTCGTGTTCCTTGATTCGGGCGCCAGTGCGCAAAAGCCCCGCGCGGTGATTGAGGCGATGACGCGCTGCATGGAAACGGCTTATGCCAATGTGCATCGCGGCGCCTATCGGCTTTCCGAAGTCGCGACCGATGCTTTTGAGGCCGCGCGCGGTGCGGTGGCGCGCTTCATCAATGCGCCCGATACGCGGGAAGTGGTTTTTACGCGCAATAGCACGGAAGCGATCAATCTGGTCGCGCATAGCTGGTGCCGTGGCGTGATGCGCCCGGATCAAGCGGTGCTGATTTCCGAGCTTGAACACCACGCCAATATCGTGCCCTGGCAAATGCTGCGTGATGATCGCGGCAATCCCCTGCGCGTTTGCCGCGTGACGGATTCTGGCGAATTGGACATGGAAGACCTGGCCGCCAAGCTTGCCGATGGCAAGGTGGGGCTGGTCGCTTTAGCGCATATGTCCAATGTGCTGGGTACCGTAACACCAGTTGAACGTGTGGTGGCGCTGGCGCATGCGCATGGCGCGAAGGTGTTGCTGGATGGGTCGCAGGCCGTGGTGCATCGGCGCGTGGATGTCGCCGCCATTGGCTGTGATTTCTACTGCTTCACCGGCCATAAGCTTTACGGGCCAACAGGCATTGGCGTGCTTTGGAGCAAACTAGAACATCTGGATCGCATGCCACCCTTCTTGGGTGGCGGTGATATGATTGAAAGCGTGAGCTTCGAAAAATCCACCTGGGCCAAGCCGCCGGCACGGTTTGAAGCCGGCACGCCCGCCATTATTGAAGCGGTGGGGCTGCATGCCGCGATTGATTACGTGAACGCGATTGGCATGCCCGCCATTGAAGCGCATGAACGCGCTTTGGTGGATCATGCCATGCGCAAGCTTTCAGATGTGCCAGGGCTTACCCTGCTCGGCCATGCGCAGGATCGCGGCGGGGTTTTTGCCTTCGCGCTCGATAATGCCCATCCGCACGATCTTTCAACGCTGCTTGATCGCGCCGGGATTTGCATCCGCGCCGGGCGGCATTGCGCGGAGCCATTGCATACACGCTTCGGTCTAGAACAGGGCACCGCGCGTGCATCCTTCGGGCTTTATACCACGCCTGAGGAGGTGGATTACCTCGCCGGCGCATTGGTAAAAGCGCGGGAGTTCTTCGCATGAGCGGCAGCGATTTCTTCGGCGATTTGCGTGACCTTTATCAGGAAGTGATCCTGGATCATGGCCGCAAGCCGCGCAATTTCCGCCGGCTGGAAGATGCGGACCGTACATCGCGCGGGGACAATCCCATGTGCGGTGACCGTATGGAGCTATTCCTGAAAATGACGCCGGATGGGCATATTGCCGATGCCGCGTTTCAGGGCCGTGGCTGCGCGGTTTCCATGGCGAGTGCTTCACTCATGACCGAAACGGTGAAGGGCAAAACGCCGGATGAGGCGCAGGCGCTTGGCACTGCCTTTCGGGATTTGGCAATGACCGGCCAATGCCCCACCTGCGCGGCTTCACTGGAAGACGCCATGGAAAGGCTGACGCCGCTTTCAGGCGTGCATGAATTTCCAAGCCGAGTGAAATGCGCGACACTCGCCTGGCATACGCTGAATGCGGCCCTTGCCGGCGCGAAGGAGGCGAGCAGTGAGTGATGACACCACCAAGACCGAAACCCCGGTCCATGCCGCCTGGACACCGGAAGGCGAGGTGAAGCCGCCTGCACAGCCGGTTTCCGAAGACGCTGTGATTGGTGCGATTTCAACCGTATTTGATCCGGAAATTCCGGTGGATATCTATCAACTTGGCCTGATCTACGCGATCGAGATCGGTGATGACGGCAAGGTGAAGGTGGAAATGACCCTGACTACGCCATCATGCCCTTCCGCGCAGGAATTGCCGAACCAAGTAGATGAAGCGGTGCGCGCATTGGATGGCGTTTCTGAAGTGCTCGTGGAAGTGGTGTGGGACCCGCCCTGGGATCATTCCCGCATGAGCGAAGATGCGCGGCTCGCGCTCAATATGTTTTGAGGTGATGGCATGAATGCAACCATTGAAGCCAAACCCGCACGGCGCGCCTTGCCGCCTCTGATGTCGCTGACCGACGGTGCGGCGGAACGGCTGAAGGGGCTTTACGCCAAAGGCGAACAGGGCAAGTACTTGCGCATCGCGGTAAAGACCAAGGGGTGTTCTGGCCTTTCCTATGATCTTTCCTGGGTAGATGCACCAAGTGCGGGCGATGAAAGCGTCACCGATAAGGGCGTGACGGTTTTAGTGGACCGCAAGGCCACACTTTTTCTGATTGGCACGGTGATGGATTATGAGGTGAAAACCATGTCAGCGGGCTTCACCTTCACTAACCCGAATGAAAAGGGCCGCTGCGGCTGCGGGGAAAGCTTTCACGTTTGATTGGTTGCTAGACAGCGCCCAACCAATCCGCCGCGACAAAACGGTAGCCATTGCCTTCTTTCGCCAGATAGCCATTGGCGGGGAAGGGAAAGTGATAGCCGGTAACGCGAATCCGGTCTGTCGCCACGCGGTCATAGATACGCCGGCGCGTGGTTTCCGCGGCGACCGCATCGAAATCGAATATAATGTGGAAATCGGGGCGGCGCGCCAGAAGTTCTGGCCGGTTCGTGGTATCGGCCACGAACATCATCTGATCCGCGCCATCAGCGACATGATAGCAGGTATGCCCAGGTGTGTGGCCATGAGCGGCGACTGAACGCACGCCTGGGACCACTTCAGCATCAGGTCCAATCCGGCGCATGCGTGCCGCATAAGGTGCCAAGCGCCGCGCGCTATTGGCAAAGGTGGCGCGTTGGCCTTCAGGGCTGCGCGTTTCATTCGTGGTGTCGCCCCACCAGGCGATTTCAGCTTCGGGCACAATCACTTCGGCATTGGGGAACGCAGCCCCACCTTCGGCATTCAGCAGGCCATTCACGTGATCGCCGTGAAAATGGCTCATGACCACGCGCGTTACCCGGGCCGGGTCAATGCCGGCAGCGCGCATGTTTGCAAGCATGCGGCCATTGGTCGCACCTGGGGCTGTCACGCCATTACCACTATCGAAAACCACCAAATCACGACCGGTATCAAGGAAGGTGACAGTAAAGGGAATGACCAACCGGTCCTGAGGCAGAAAGGCATCGCGGAGTACCGCCTGGACATCAGACAAGGGGGCGTTGCGAACAAATCCCTCCAGAGGGCGCGCGAAAAACCCATCATGGACAGTCGTCACGGTAAATGACCCGACCTTGAAACGATAAAATCCGGGCGTCTGGATCTGTGGGGCTGGCGCAGTCTGCGTGGATTGCGCCCGAACCAGGTTGGGGGCCATCAGAAAGGAGGCAGCAGCCAGAACACCACGACGTTGAAAACTGCTCATGAGCAGCCTCCTTTTCTTGATTGGGGCAAGAGGCTAGGATTCAGGCGAGACAGAAGTCTTGATCAATCCCATCTAACGAAGCTATTACACCTGAACTGTTCTACTCACAATGGAAAACGTGATTCCGTGCAGAATGCCGCCCCCCCTCAATCTTCTGGGTTTCTTCGAAAGCTAATCGAACGGGTGACCGGGAAAGGATTGTCTGAGGGGCCCTCCCACGGCCTTCTGCATCTCAGGTCCGAAATTTCGCGCCTATCCGCTTCTGTTTCCAAACTCAATTCTGCATTTGGCAGGCGCGATGTTGCCTCGGTGAAGGCCCTGCTGGAAAGCGCTGTTCGGCGTGATTTTGAAGCGGCAGTGCGGGATAGGATACATACCGTCCCACTGCCGGACGGGACGGTTCTTTGCCGCGTGCTTGGTCGTTACAAGATGTATGTGGATGCGGCGGATACATCATTGGCACCGCATTTGATGTTGGAAGGCTTCTGGCAATACTGGATAACAGCGTTCCTTTGCAGAAATCTTGATCCTGGTGAGACGGCCTACGACCTTGAAGCAGGTTATGGCTATTACAGTCTGCTGATGAGCGAATTGGTGGGCGCGCAGGGACGCGTGGTGGCACTGGAATACAATCCCTGGCTCTTTCATCTCTTGCGGCGCAATTTGTCAGTGAACGGCCGAGATAACATCGTAATAACCCACCGGATCATGGCTGGGGGCAAGGCTGCGGCGGCCAGGGAATTACCGGCCAACTTGATGGGTCCTTCGACAGGTTCTCAACAAGGTATACAATTTCGTCGTGAATCCATCACCAGCTGCATCGCCCCGATGATGACGCTTGATGGGCTTGAGCAAGGCTCAGCCGATCTTGTTATTGTATCCACTACTGCTCTGGAACAGGGGGCGCTTCAGGGCATGCGGGGCTTGATGGATCGAAGCCCTTCGCTGAGAATCATTTTGCAGTTTTCCACGCAACGCTGCCCCACCCCCCGGGAAACATTGCTTACCCTGGCAGACCGTTTCCCGCTGCGCTTCATTGATTCCGATAGTCGCGCAAAACCAACTAGCATCGAGAAAATTCTGGAAACTGGCACGCTGAGCCTTTTTCTTTCCAAGACCGAGCCTCGTTGAATCTTGCCTATTCTTTGCGCGCCTGGCCGAGGAGCTTCAAGCACGTCCCGAGCCGCCAAGTGGTCCCTCTTGGCTTAGAAATACTCCAGTAAACTAATCATTCCTGGCCAATACCCCGGCCAGGACAGCAACCGCCGCCATCAGATCATCCGTTTCCATCGCTTCATGCGGGTTGTGGCTACCGTTTTGATTTCGCACCAATAGCATCGCAGTCTTCACGCCAGCGGCTGCGAAGTTATTCGCATCATGTGTGCCGGGGCTATGCAAGCGCGGGGCATCTATGCCGCATAAGGTGGCGGCATCTGCAAGGCTTGTCATCAGCCCTGGATCCATCAACCCGGGGGCAGCGCTACTGCGTTCACCAAGCGTAATCGTCACGCGCCGGCGGGCCGCAACATCGGCCACAATCTGCTGCAGCTTGCCTTCAAGCGCCATCAGATGCGCCGCATCATAGGCGCGCAGATCAAGGCTCATTTCAAAATCACCGGAAACGGCAGTCAGAGAATGCCGATCCGCTGGCGTGTGAAACCGCCCGATGGTCACCGCCATTGGCCTGCCAGCGGCTTCTTCGGCAAGCCAAAGCTGTTCCAGGCAGAGCGATAAATCGGCCCCCGCCAAGGCGGCATCTCGGCGAAAGCGATGCGGCAGGCCGGTATGCGCATCCTCACCCGTCATTCGAATGAAAGGATGGCGCAGATTGCCCGGATTGGCGAGGCAAATGGCAAGCGGTGCATCAGCTTCAATCAATTGCGGCGCCTGTTCGATATGCACTTCGAGATAAGCACCCATGGCAGCAGGATTACGCAAAGGCTTTGCCTGCCTAAGCTGCGCCGGATCACCGCCCACCGCGGCAATGCTTTCGGCCAGAGTCTTGCCCGTGCGCGCATGGCGCAGTTCCAAAGCACCGGCTGGCAGGCGGGCCAATAAGCAGCGGCTACCTATCAGGCCAAGGCCGAACCAAACCGCTTCTTCACAACGAAGTGCCAGCACTTCAATATCCCGGCGCGGTGTGATGCCAGCAGCGCGCAGCGCTGCAACAACGCCAATGCCGGCAATCACGCCGGCCGCGCCATCGAAATTGCCGCCCTGCACAATGCTATCCAAATGCGAACCGATGATGATCGGCGGCGCTGCCGGGTTGTCAGCCGCCCAGCGGAGCGAAAGATTGGCGCCGGCATCAATGCTGGCCTGCATGCCAAGCGCCTCACCGGCCTTGCGGATCAGATCATGCGCTTCGTTTTCGCCACGCCCATAGGCATCGCGCGTGATACCGGGCGGGTCAGCACCAATCGCCGCCACACCATCCAACAGGCTTTGCACCAGCGGCTTTTGCGCCGCGACTGCTTCATCAAGCGTCATGCTGCCATGGCCTTTGCATCGCTCATCACCATATCGGCGGCTTTCTCACCGATCATGATGCAGGGCACATTAGTGTTGCCGGAAGTGAGCGCCGGCATGATGGAAGCATCCGCAACGCGCAGCCCGGCAATGCCATGCACACGAAGCTCAGCATCCACAACAGCCATCGGGTCGCTGCCCATTTTGCAAGTGCCAACGGGGTGATAGGTGGTCTCGCCCACCTGCTTCACCCATTCAATGATTTCCTCATCGCTTTGCCTTGCCGGACCGGGCGCGATTTCGGTCAGGCGCAGCGGCGCCATGGCCGGCGCATACATGATGGATCGCGCGATTTGAATCGCGCGCACCGTCAGTGCCGCATCCACGGGCGATGAGAGGAAATTGAAATGAATCGCCGGTGGCGCCTTCGGATCAGCAGAGGTGATATGGATATGCCCCTTGCTTTCCGGGCGCATGACATGGGCGTAACAGGTCATGCCCGATTGCGCGGCGATGCGCGGCCCATTCGGACCCGCTTCAGTGAAGGCCGGCACCCAGCCCAGCAAAAGATCAGGCGCTTCCAGCCCTTCTCGGGAAAAGACAAAGGCGCGGATCGGGGCTGCCACCGAACCCAACATGCCCTTCCCTGTTAGCGCATAGCGCAAGGCCTGCCCCACCAGGCCAAGCCCGCGCCCACGATCATTCAACGTATAGCCCTTGGCACCCACCGCCCAGCGTGTGCGCGGCGCGTAATGGTCACGCAAATTCTCGCCAACCCCAGGCAGCGCATGCATGGTTTCTATGCCAAGCGCTCTCAGGCGTTCCGGCTGACCAATCCCTGATAACTCCAGCAATTGCGGCGAATTGATCGCGCCGCCGCTGATGACGACCTCTCGCCCCGCGCGCGCTTCATGTGCCTGGTCGCCCTTACTGTAGCGCACACCCACGCAGCGCCTGCCCTGAAAAAGCAGTTTTTCCGCGAGTGCCCCTGTTTCAACATGCAGGTTGGCGCGGCCACGGATTGGGTCCAGGTAGCAAGCGGCGGTACTCATGCGCCGGCCGCCCGAAATACTGGCTTGGCTCATGGCAATGCCATCCTGCCGCGCGCCATTGTAATCTGGGTTATGAGCAATGCCGACTTCACCGGCGGCCTTGATCAGCGCCTGGAAAATCGCATCGCGCGGTTCGGGATTCGTCACACGCAAAGGCCCATCCTTGCCGCGATAGGCAGCGTCACCATCGCCCTGATAGGTCTCGATCCGCTTGAAGAAGGGCAGCACATCCGCGTAGCTCCAACCGCGATTGCCCATTTGCGCCCAGGTATCGAAATCCTGCGCCTGGCCGCGCACGAAAGCGAGGCCATTGATCGCACTCGACCCGCCCAGAATGCGCCCGCGCGGCACCGGCAGGCGCCTTCCGTTGGTGGTGGCTTCCGGTTCTGAGGTGTAGAGCCAATTCACCTCGGGGTTATTGATCATGCGCGCATAGCCGACCGGGATGCGGGTCCAGCGATAGCTCGCGGGGCCCGCTTCCAGCAGCAGCACCTTGTTGCGCGGATCGGCGGAAAGGCGATTGGCCACCACCGCGCCCGCCGAACCGGCGCCGATGATGATATAGTCATAAGTCGCCATGACCTTCCCCTTCGTTTTCACCCGCATCAACCCATGTGGCGCGCTTCAGGGCAAGTCCTGGCAGAACGGCTTGGGGCCATGATGGGCTGGGCGTGGCAGCGCGATTTTGGATTGGGCTTGGCGCGCGCTAAAAGAAGCCATGGATCGCTTCGCACGGCATATCGCCGCCTGCAATAACATCGCCTCCCCCGCTGGCTTCCTCGGCTTTCACATGGGGGGCCTGCAAGTGGGATTCGTCACGGCGGAATTGGCCCGCGCGCTGACTTTCCGTCCACGCGATTTCCACTTCGATCAGCATGGCGTCGCCATGGCTGGCCGGCTGAAGACCAGCGGGGCGCGAAGCGATGCACTTGCCGCCGCATTGCCCAGCCTGGCTGAGGGTGGCTTTTTGCGTATCCGGCGCGAAGCCTTCGATGTGCGCCAGACCAGCGATGGGCCGGTGCTGGCAAGGCTTGATCGCGGGGCGCTACCGGCCTTTGGGGTCATGTCCCAGGGCGTGCATATGAATGGTCTGGTGCGCCGCGCGGATGGCTTGCATGTTTGGGTTGGCATTCGCGCCCGAGACAAGGCCGTGGCGCCGGGGCAGCTTGATAATCTGGTCGCGGGCGGCATTCCGGCGGGGCTAACGCCCGCAGAAACCCTGGTAAAGGAGGCCGCCGAGGAAGCCTCCCTGCCCCCAGAATTGGCGGCGCAAGCTCGGCCCGTTGGGCGGGTTTCCTATATCTTGCTGAATAATGAGGGGCTCAGGCGCGATGTGTTGCATTGCTATGACCTGGAATTGCCTGAGGATGTAACGCCCAAGCCCAATGATGATGAGGTGGAGCGGTTTGAGCTTTGGCCCGCCAGGCGCCTGCTGGAGGCCGTGGCCGATTCGGATGACATCAAATTCAACGTCAACCTGACGTTGATTGACCTTTTTCTGCGCGAAGGCTTGCTTGCGGATCCTGCTGGTTCGCTCCGCGCGGGGTTGGACCAAGGGCCGACCTGACCCGGCATCTGGACAAGCCGCATTTCCCTTTTACAGATAGTCCTCAGAAAAGGTTGAGGATTGGAAGTGCCATGGTGGACCTGACACGGGTCTGGGATGTGATGGTTGCGGGTGGCGGCAATGCCGCGCTTTGCGCCGCCATTACCGCGCGCCAGGCCGGGGCCAGCGTGCTGCTGGTGGAACATGCGCCGCGCAGCATGCGGGGCGGCAACAGCCGGCATACGCGCAATCTGCGCGCGCTGCATCCGGCGCCGACCGATGTACTGACGGAAACCTACCTGGAAGAGGAGTATTGGGACGATCTGTTGCGCGTGACCGGCGGCAAGACGGATGAGCATCTGGCGCGCATGTGCATCCGCGCATCCCAACACGCGCCGGATTTCCTGAAATCCTGCGGCGTGGTGTTCCAGCCATCGCTTTCCGGCACGCTCTCCCTCTCACGCACCAATGCGTTTTTCCTGGGCGGCGGTAAGGCGCTGGTCAATGCGCTGTATCGCACTGCGGAACAGCTTGGCATCGGCATTCTGTATGATACCGAAGTGCAGCATATTGAAGTTCAGGATGGCTTCGCGACAGAAGCGATCATTTCTCATCACGGCTTTCCCGAACGCGTGCGCTTCAAGGCGCTGATCGCATCCTCAGGCGGGTTTCAGGCCAATCGCGATTGGCTGCGCAAGTATTGGGGCGATGCCGCCGATAACTTCCAGATTCGCGGCACGCCTTACGCGCAGGGGCGCGTTTTGCGCGATCTGCTCGATCAAGGTGTGCATGAAGTGGGTGACCCCACGCAATTCCACGCCGTTGCCAACGATGCCCGCGCGCCGATGGAAGATGGCGGGCTTGCCATGCGCTTGGATTGCGTGCCGTTTTCCGTGGTGGTGAACCGCGATGTCGAGCGGTTTTATGATGAAGGTGAGGATGTCTGGCCCAAGCGCTACGCCATTTGGGGACGCCTGATCGCGCAGCAGCCTGGCCAGGTTGCCTTTGCGGTGACGGACAGCAAGGCGTTGCATAATTATCTGCCGAGCGTCTTCCCGCCCTATAAGGCCAATAGCATCACGGAACTTGCTGATATGGCTGGGATTGATGCGGGTAAGTTGGAAAAGGTGATTGCTGACTATAACGCCGCGGTGCGCCCTGGCACCTTTCAAGCCATGAAGCCCGATGATTGCCGCACCGAAGGGCTGACCCCGCCCAAAAGCCATTGGGCGCGGCTGATTGATACGCCGCCCTATTACTGCCACCCACTCAAGCCCGGTATCACCTTCACTTTTTTGGGCGTGAAGGTGAATGACCGCGCGCGGGTCATTATGGCAGATGGGAAACCTTCGGCGAATATCTTCGCCTCGGGAGAGATCATGGCTGGAAATATCCTGGGCCAGGGCTATCTGGCAGGTTTCGGCATGACGATTGGCACCGTATTCGGCCGGCTGGCGGGTGAGGAGGCAGCACGCAATGTGCGCAATTGAACAAGGCAGGGCGCGCTGATGTTACCTGAGAACGAAACCACCGCCGAAGCCCGCCGCCACATGGCGGTGTGCAATTCCTGCCGTTATTGCGAAAGCTATTGCGCTGTCTTTCCCGCCATGACGATGCGGCGCGAGTTTTCGACCGGCGATCTGACGCATCTGGCCAACCTATGTCACGGCTGCAAGGGCTGCTATCACGCCTGCCAGTATGCGCCGCCGCATGAATTCGGCATCAACCTGCCCGTGACCTTCGCGGAAATACGCGCCCAATCCTATGCGCATTATGCCTGGCCGCGCGCCATGGGTACGCTGTTTGAACGCAATGGCACGGTGGTGACGCTGGCGTCTGCACTTGGCGTGACGCTGGTGCTGCTGCTGACCATGGCTTTGGTTGATCCTTCCATCCTGTACACCGCGCAGCGCGGTGAAGGCGCCTTCTTTCGCGTCATTCCCATGTGGCTGATGGTGACATTGGCGGGCAGCACTTTCGGTTATGCGATCATTGCCATGCTGATCGGCGGCATACGCTATTGGCGTGAAGTGGGTGGCGGCGCGCCGGCACCGGGGCCTGTCGTGGATACGGCAGTTGATATCCTGACGCTCCGCAACCTCGGCGGTGGCGGGCATGGCTGCAATGATGTGGATGACAGTTTCTCAAGCCAAAAGCGCTGGATGCATCAGGCCGCCTTCTATGGCTTCATGCTGTGCTTCGCCGCCACTACCTCGGGCGCCTTCTATCATCACTTCCTTGGCCTGCGTTCGCCGCATCCCTTCTTCTCCCTGCCGGTGCAGCTTGGCACTTGGGGTGGTGTATTGCTCTGCCTGGGCACAGCAGGGCTGATCCGGTTGAAGATCATCACAGACCCGGTGCCGGTGGCGAAGCGCCTGGTGGGCGGGGAATACGCCATGCTGTCGCTGCTGTTTTTGGTGAGTGCGACAGGGCTTTTGCTGCTGGTGGTGCGCCATACCGGGGCGATGGGCGTCATGCTCGCCTTGCATCTTGGCTTGGTTTTGGCGCTGTTTGTGGCCCTGCCCTACAGCAAAATGGTTCATGGGGTGTATCGCGGGCTGGCATTGTGGCGGCATGCGCGGGAAAAACGCAGCAGTGGGATGGTTGCTGCGGAATAAACCCTTGTGGCGCGCGGTTGGCGCGCCATCTCAGGGGCGATGAATGCCATTGCCCCTACCCTGCCCGATATCGCCGTCTCCGAGATGCCCAGCTGGCTCATTGGTGAATTGCGATCAGACCATGCCGGCGAAACCGGCGCGGTCATGATCTATCGCGGCATACTTGCTTTCTGCAAAGACCCCGCCATTCGCGACTTCGCCGAACGACATGGCGCGACAGAACAGGGGCATCTTGATCTGTTGAATGCGCTGCTGCCACCGGACCAACACAGCCGCCTGCTACCCATTTGGCGCATCGCCGGCTGGATGACCGGCGCCATCCCCGCGATTTTCGGCCCGCGCGCCGTCTATGCCACGATTGATGCGGTGGAAAGCTTCGTGGACCACCACTACCAGCAGCAATTGGATAGGCTTGAGGCTGAGGGGCTTTTCCCGCCGCTACAAGCGCTGCTGCGGCACTGCCAGGAAGAAGAAATTCACCACCGCGATGAAGCGCGCGAAGCCGGCGAAGGCCGCGCCTATGGCCCGCTTATCAGCGTCTGGGCCTGGGTGGTAGGCGCGGGTTCCAAAGCAGCGGTAGTGGCGGCGAAGCGCATTTAAAGCGCGCTGGCCTATCTGCTGATCTGCGTTTCCCGCCACCACACCAGCAAGCCGCCACCCAATATCGCCGCGGTGCCGACCCAGGTCCAAAAATCGGGGAAGGTCTGAAACACCAGCCAGCCGACAATGGCCGCGAAAATGATTTGAATGGTACTGAAGGGCGCCAGCATGGAAGCCGGCGCGCGCTGAAACGCTGCAACCAGCAACATCTGGCCGCACAGATTGAGCAAGCCAGCCGCCGCAAAAGCCGGCAGATCACTAACATCCGGCATGGTCCACACCAGCGGCACAAACGCCGCCGCCAGCGCCAATTGTACTGCACTTGTCCAGATCAGCGTGGTGATGGCGCCATCACGCGGCATCATGCGCGTAATCACCAGCGCAAAGGCCCACAGCACGGCCTCAGACAAAGGCCAAAGCGCCGCCGGGCCGAATACCCCCATGCCAGGGCGCAGCACCACCAACACGCCCAAAAAGCCAATCGCCACCGCTACCCAGCGCTGCCAATCCACTTTTTCCTTGAGCAGCCAAATGGAAAACAACACGACAATGAAGGGCGATACGTAAGCGAGTGCCGTGCAATCCGCGAGGTCAAGCAGGCTTAAGCCCTGCACGAACATGACCGTGCAAAAGTAAATGCAGGCGCCGCGCAGGATTTGCAGACGCGGATGGGCGCTGCGTGCCACGGAAGTGCCGCGCCAGGCCATGAAGATCAGCAGCGGCAAAATCTGAAACACCGCACGACCAAAACCGATTTCAAGCGCGTGGTAGCGTTCCGTCAGCACCTTGGAGGTCGCATCCACCATGGTCAGGATAAAGAAACCCGCGAGCAATAACAGCACCGCCAAAGCGCGATTCTGCGCCGGTTGCCGGGGGGAAGATGCTTGCAGTGTTTGCATTAGCAATCGCCAAAAAATTCGCGCGGCGCGGTGTTGTCTGCGCCGAGGATCAGCGCCGCAAGCCGCGCCATGTCCGCATCGCCAATCACGGGCGCGGCATAGCGTTGGCATTTCGCCAGTACCGCTTCGGCATCCAACGCAAGCCCCGGATCACCGGCAATGGCGCCGACGGACACCTGATGGCAGGCACCACTGACCAGCGTCACAATCAGCCGCGCACCACGTTTTTCGGCGGCTGTCAGTGCCGTGTCTTCAACCAGTTCTACCAAACCCTCAAGCCTGCGCAGCGCAGGATCAGCCAGCGCGGCATCGGTATAGGCCGAAGGTCCAAGATCACCCTGCATCAGCGCCGCCGCCACTGCCCAGCTTAGGCTGAATTGCGCCTGAATGGCGCGCGCCGGGGCGCGATTGCCAGCGTAGCGCAAAGCCTCGGCATAGGTTTCCAGGCGGAGCGCCGTCACATCATCCAAGCGATCAGCAATAGCCGCGCGCAATTCCAATGCAGCGGCGGCGGCGTAATGCGCATGGCGCACACCAGCGAAGGGCTTGATGTAGGCTTGCTCCATCAGCCACTCGCCAGCTGGCGCGCGCGTAGCCGGTGTTTCATGGAGAAGCGCGATGCGCCGCGCCTCAGAAAGGCCATTCATTGGCGCATCCATGCCAGCACGCGCGGCTGCCGCTGCCATGGCGCCAAGCAACACCGCATGGGCCGGGTAGCTGTTCCGCCCATCCATCCCGGCGGCAATCGGTGCGTAAAGCGCGAAGGGGGTTTGGCAGGCGGTCAGGCGAATGGCGCGCGCCACTTCTGCCGCATCACCGCCCGCTAGCCTTGCCGCGGCCGCAGCGGCGCCGAGTGAATGCCAGGACCCATCCACATGCATGCCAGGTCGGATGCGCCAAATCTCTCCAGCACGGGCAGCGATTTCATAGCCAAGCGCGAAAGCGTGATGCGCGGCGCGCGCTGAAACACGCCCCGCCGCCAGGGCGGCGATGCAAAGCGGCGCGACCGCCAGCCCAGGTCGGCCATGGGCGCGGGCCAGCCCCTCATTCGCTTCGTCCCAGCACATGGCAGCGGCCAGCACTGCGGCAGCACCGGCCTCCGATAGCCCAGCGGCACATCCCGGCAAATGCACCGCACCGGGCATGGTGATAGCCAGCGCATCAGCAAAACGGCGCGGCGCGGCATGGCCAAGCCCGGCGATCATGCAGCCAAGACTGTCCAACAACAGCAAGCGCGCGGATTGCGCGGCTGTCCCCGCGGGCCCATCCCACGCGAAGGCAATCACATCATCAAAATCGCCTTCAGGGCGTGCGGTCATACGTGATCCACATGGTGCGCTTGGCGAGGCGATCATAAACGCCGCGGCCACGGTAATTATCATCCGCAGTGATCCAGCGGACCACAGACCAACCGCGTTCGCGCGCCATGGCGGCCAGATGATCAATCAGCGCATCGGCCACGCGCTGGCCACGCGCGGCGGGGTCCACAAAAAGATCATCCAGGAAGCAGCCTGTGCTGGCCGAAAGCGGGCGCGCGAAGGGGCGGTAATGCGCCATGCCAATCGCCTCACCGGCCGCATTCTCGGCGATCAGCCCCTTCACCTCATGCGCTGGGTCCTGCGTCCAGGACCATACCCGCGCGCGCATCTCGGGTGTTTGAGTCACGCGGTAGAATTCCGCATAGCCCGCATAGAGAATTTCCCAGCGTGCACGGTGATGCGGCGCCAGCGGCACGATGCGGGGTGAAGGGTTCATGGTGTTGCCCTTGATGCGACATGAAATTGCACGCGCCCAATTGCCTGCAGCGCGACCATCATGGAAGCGACATGGGCGGCTTGCAGAAAGGCGCCTGTGCCGACCAATACGGGAAGCTCCGCCAGCGGCAATAACTCCACCGCAATCTCCTCGCCCGCATCCAGGCTTTGCGCGCCATCAGCATAAGCGCCAAGCGCCAGCACGATATGAATGCGGTTGGTATGCGTGGCCGAATTGGGGCTGAGGCTGGTGATGTGGCGAAATTCCCGCGCCGCAAAACCGGTTTCTTCGCGCAATTCACGCGCGGCAGCTTCAAGCGGGCCGGCATCCTCCGCATCCATCACGCCGCCCGGCAATTCCAAATGCACACAGCCCGCGCCATGGCGATATTGGTGGTTCACGACCAGCCGATCATCATCCGTCACCGCCACCACATGCACCCAATCGGCATATTCGAGCACGTAATAGGGATCCAGCACCGCGCCTTCCGGCGTGATGCAACTATCAGCGCGGAGCCTGATCCAGC
>Ga0315900_10005318_pt1 | contig 17731 bp, 18 predicted proteins | sample LakEriMetagenome_FD_203521 | JGI IMG/M metagenome (GOLD analysis project Ga0315900, IMG submission 203521) | Freshwater fungal communities from buoy surface, Lake Erie, Ohio, United States - Buoy 12 MA114 | ecosystem: Environmental > Aquatic > Freshwater > Lake > Lake biofilm | place: USA: Lake... | reverse complement strand
CTGGCCGGCCGCCTGTTTGTGGTGAAGCGCGAACGCGACGGCCTCTATGATGTCCGCACCGGCGACGGTCCGCGCACCCTCACCGAGGACGCCAACCAGGACTTCTACAGCGTCCGCGGTCAGCTGCTGGCCACTCCGACCGATACGCTCGATATCCGCGTGATCGCCGACTACACCAAGCGTGACGAAGTCTGCTGCGCCGCCGTCGCCGTCATCCGCAACCCGACGCGCCAGGGCTGGATCGACATCCTGTCGGCCTCCGACTCGGGCGTCCTGAACCCGCCGGACCCCTCCAAGCGTATCGCCTACTCCAACCGCGACACGACCCAGGAGATCGAAGACAAGGGTCTTTCGGCTGAAGTCACCTGGGACACGCCCTGGCTGAACGAAGCCACGCTGACCTCGGTCACCGCCTGGCGCGAGTTCTACAACCTCGGCGCCCAGGACAGCGATTTCTCGACGGCGGACGTCTGGTACCGCCCGGCGGACGGCCGCAACTTCGTGCAGTTCGAGCAGTTCAGCCAGGAATTCCGCCTGGCCGGCCAGGCTGATCGCCTGAACTGGCTGGTCGGCGTGTTCGCCGCCAAGGAAAACCTCAGCACCGGCCAGACCCTGCTGTTCGGCGACGACTACCGCCCCTACTTCAGCCTGATCGCTTCGGGCGGCGCCACCCAGGGCGCCCTGCCGGGCACCTACTACATCCCGGGCACCGGCCAGAACGACCAGCACCAGCAGGAAGCGAAGAGCCTGGCGTTCTTCACCAACAACTCCTACGAGATCACGGAAGCGCTCGAACTGACCGTCGGCCTTCGCTACACCCGTGAAGAGAAGACGCTGGAGACCCAGTACAACAACCTGGGCACCGGCCTGCCCTGCTTCGCGTTCAGCCTCTGCGTGCCGTGGACCGACTCCAACTTCAACAACGCCGACAACAAGCAGTCGCGCACCGAGAAGGAATGGAGCGGCACCGCGAAGCTGGCCTACCGGTTCAACCCGAACCTGATGGGCTACGTTTCGTACGCCCGCGGCTACAAGGCCGGCGGCTTCAACCTCGACCGCGCCCGCAACCTGGTCTCGACGACGGTCGCGCCCTACTTCACGCTGAACCCGAACACGGCCTTCGAAGCCGAGTTCGTCGACAGCTACGAGCTGGGCGTGAAGAGCACCCTGTTCGATCGCTCGCTGCTGCTGAACCTGTCGGCCTTCACGCAGAACTACGAAGGCTTCCAGCTCAATGCCTTCACCGGCATCAGCTTCATCGTGACCTCCATTCCGGAAGTGAACTCGCGCGGCTTCGACGCCGACTTCGTGTGGTTCACCCCGGTTGACGGCCTGCGGTTCCAGGGCGGCGTGACATTCTCCGACACCGAATACGGCGACTTCACGCCGCCGGCCGGCGCCTCGCTGCTGCTTCCGGGCAACAACATGTCGTTCGCCCCGCTGTGGTCGGGTTCGTTCTCGGGCAGCTACGAGCGTGACCTGGGCGAGAACTTCACCTTCCGCACCAGCCTGAGCGCCAAGTTCACGACCGAGTACAACACCGGCTCGGACCTGAACCCGCTGAAGATCCAGGAAGACCTGACCCTGCTGAACGGCCGGGTCGCCCTCGGGACCAAGGACGAGCGCTGGTCGCTGGAACTCTGGGGTCAGAACCTGACCGACGAGGACTACTACCAGGTCGTCTTCGACTCGCCGCTGCAGAACCAGACCAGCGCCACGCCGGGGGCCCTGCCCACCGTCAACGCGCTGAACGCCTTCATGGGCGCGCCGCGCACCTACGGCGTCACCCTGCGGGCCAAGTTCTAGGCCTGACGGACACGTCAAACGAATGGGGCGGCCCGGAGCAATCCGGGCCGCCCTTTTTGTTGGACCCGCAGGCCGTTCGTATCGAGGGTCAGCCCTCAGGCGAGGGCGGCCCTGAGCTTCGCGCCCGTCTCCTCGATCGCCGCCGGAACAGCGGTGCAGAAGGGGGACAGGGTGTAGAAGTCGTGGACAAAGGCCGCGTACTCGACATGCTCCGCCATTGAGCCGGCGGCGTTCATGGCCGCCGCGTAGGCCTTGCCCTCATCCTTCAGCGGATCAAAGCCGGCTGTGACGACCAGCGCGGGTGCGACGCCCGTCAGGTCGGCCTTCACCGGCTCGGCGCGCGCCTGTTCCGGATGACCGGCGGCGGCGAGGTGGTTGCCGAACCACTCCATGACCTCGGCCGTCAGCAGGTGCCCGGTGGCGAGATCCCGGCGCGAGGCCGTGTCCTGGTCCATGGCCGTGGCCGGGTAGAGCAGCAGCTGGAAGGCCAGTCTGCGCGACGGGTCCTCACGCAGGTCCAGCGCCACGCTGGCCGACAGGTTACCGCCCGCCGAACAGCCGCCGACGGCGATGCGGGCCGGGTCGAAGCCGATCTCGGCCGCATGATCGAAGGCCCAGCGCAGCGACGCCAGGGCGTCGTCGTGGGCGGCCGGGAACGGGTGCTCGGGCGCAAGGCGATAGTCGACCGACAGCACCCGCACGCCGGACGCCGCCGCCAGCCGCCGCAGAAAACTGTCGTGGCTGTCGAGGTCGCCGATCACGAAGCCGCCGCCGTGGAAGTAGACAAGCCCGGGCCCAACGGCGGGCGCGCCATTGGGCGTGTAGAGCCGCGCCTTCAGCGCCCCCGCGCCGCCGGCGACCTCAAGGTCGCGCACGTCCAGGTCGGTCGGGGCGCCGGCGTCGACGCCGACCCGCTGGGCGCGGTAGCCCTCGCGGATCATGGCCGGCGGCAGGGTGCTGAGCGGCGGCATCTCGACGGCGTTGGTCGCGTCGAGCAGCGCACGGAAACCGGAATCCATCGTCATCGTCCTGTCCTTCAAACCGTGACCACGCCGGCGCCCGGCGGGTTGGCATAGATGTTCTGCACAAGCCCGTCGCGACGCTCGAGCGTAGCGCGCTGGTTCACATAGCCCTTGTCGGTGATCTCGCCCGCGTCGATCGACGGCGGCTCGGTCATGATCACGAAGCGGCCGATACGCCGCGACGAGCCGCCCGCCGTGGCTTTGAACGCCGCCAGCTTCTCCGATAGCAGCGCGGTCAGCTTCTCCATCGGCGTCCCCGGACCGGCATCGGCCGCAAGCGTCTGCATTCCGGCCATCGAGGGCCAGAACAGCGCGCCGATGAACGGCTTGTCCTGACCGCAGATCACCGCGTCCATTACCCAGGGGCTACAGGCAGCCACGAGATCCGGTCGCAGCGTGCCGACGCTGACCCAGGTGCCGCTGTCGAGCTTGAAGTCCTCGGTCACGCGACCGTCGAAGACCATGCCCTGCGCCGGATCATTGTCGTCGAGGAACCGGGCGGCGTCGCCCAGCCTATAGAAGCCCTCTTCATCGAAGGCGGCGGCGGTCTTTTCCGGATCGTTGTGATAGCCGGTGGTGACCGTCGGCCCCTTTACCCTGACCTCGTACTTGGTCCCGTTCGGCACCAGCTTGATGGTCACGCCGGGCACCGGCAGCCCGACCAGACCGACCTGCTCGGTTGCCCAGTGGGTGACGGTGACGCCCTGGGTCTCGGTCGCGCCATACATGGTGGTCAGCGGGATCCGCTGGCCCGTCTCGGCGATGGCCAGCGCCTGCAGCCGCTCGTTGACGTCGTTGGACAGGGTGGCGCCGCCGTAGCCCATGTAGCGCAGGTTCCTGAAGAAGGAGGCCCGCAGGACCGGATCCCGCTCCATGGCCTCGGCCAGCATGCCGAAGGCGATGGGCGCCGAGCCGAAGACCATCGGCGAGACCTCATAGAGGTTCTTGATCGTGGTCTCGAACATGCCGGGGATGGGCTTGCCCTCATCCAGGTGGACGGTGCCGCCGCCCCACAGCACGCCGTTGAAGCCGATGTTGCCGGCGCTGATGTGGCTCCAGGGCATCCACTCCAGGCTCTGGGGGACGACGTTGGGGTCGGCCTCCTCGGCGCGCAGGCCCTCGCCGCCGGCGATGGTCGCCGACATCATGCCGAAGGTCTGGGGCACGCCCTTCGGCATGCCGGTCGAGCCGGAGGTGAACAGGTACTTGGCGACGGTCTCATGGCCGAGCGTCTCGCGCGCGGCCTCGACCGCGGCGGTGGGCTCCGTCGCCAGCAGGTCGGATAGCGGGATGGCCCCCTCGCCCTCCCCGTCGGCGGTGACGAACACCAGCTCGGGATCGACCTCGCGCAGGGTCTGGAAGGCGCGCTCGAACATGGCGCCCGACTGGGCGAACACGACCTTCGGGCGCACCACGGCGGCGCAATGGCGCAGCTTGGCGTGGTCGCTGGAGATCAGGCTGTAGGCCGGGCTGATCGGCGCGACCGGCACGCCGGCCGTGTAGCAGCCCAGCATGACCAGGGCGTGCTCGATGGAGTTGGACGAAAGGACCATGACGCTGTCGGCGCCGGTCAGGCCGCGATCCAGAAGCGACTGGGCGATGCCCTCGGCCGCGCGCAGCGCCTCGCCGTAGGTGACCTGCCGCCAGGGTCCGTGGCCGGGCTCGCGCTGCTTCATCCACGGCCGGTCAGGGTGGGCTTTCGCCTTCTCCTGCAGCAGGTGGGCGATCGAGCGAGGCCCCTGGCCCGGCGCGTGGTTGGAGCGGACGAGGATCGAGCCGTCGGCGCGGCGCTCGACGGTGACGTCCGGCCCCTTCTGCGGCAGGGGCTTGAAGGGAACCTTCGGAGCGGACACGGCGGCGGACGCCGCACCATCGGCGGAGGTCATGGTCGGGTTCCTGGAGCGTTTGTTATCGTTGTTCTCTTGAGACTATCGATGCCCTCGGGGGAGTCAAACGCACGGCTAGGCCTTGCGTCCTTTGACACGCCGCTGCGCGGCTGCTCAGGATGACGTGCAGGGGCGCTCCCTTCGACGTCATGGTGAGCAGCGCCCCCGGGTCCGACCGCAGGTCGGCCCGAGGATGAACTCCGCGCGTGTCGAACCACGCAGGGCCTCACAGCCCGGTCAGCCAGCCGAGCAGCAGACGGGTCACCTCTTCCGGCGCCTCCTGCTGGGTCCAGTGGCCGACTCCGGGCAGGATATGGGCGCCCTGCAAGCCAGGCAGGTGCGGGGCCATGAAATCGACCGGGTTCACGCCCGGGATCATCTTCAGCACCAGGTCCCGATCGCCGCCGATGAAGAAGGACGGCTGTTCGATCCTGCGGTCCTTGAACCCCTGCAGCCAGTCGAAGTCCCGCTCGTGGTTGCGGTAGCGGCTGAGCGGCCCGAAGAAGCCGGAGCGGTGGAATTCGGCGGTGAAATAGTCCTCGTCGTCCTTCGTCAGCCAGGCCGGGAAGGGCTGCGGATCCGGCAGCCGGTCGAGGAGGGCCGCGCCGTGCGGCTTGTCGACCGGCCAGGTCCCGTCCGGCGCATCGCCGCTGATGGCGTAGTAGAACTTGCGGATCGCCGCGCGCGGATCGCTGCCCAGCTCCGCCTCGGCCGGGCCGACGTCCTGGAAGTAGATCTGGTAGAAGAACCGGCCCTTGTCGGTGAAGGCCGCCTTGATCACGTCCAGGAACTGGACCTGCGGCACGCCGGTCCAGGGCACCGACAGCCCGGCCACGGCGCTTACCCGGTCCGGCCGCGTCAGGGCGGTGTTCCAGACGATGGGTGCGCCCCAGTCGTGGCCGATCAGGATGCCTTTCCCGTCCGGCGACAGGTGCTCGATCACCCCCGCGACGTCTGCGGTGATCCGCTCCAGGCTGTAGTCCTCGACCCGGCCCGGCTTGTCCGATCCGCCGTAGCCGCGGACGTCAATGGCGCAGACCGTGAAGCCGGCCGCCGCGACCGGCCCGATCTGGCGGCGCCAGCTGTACCAGCTCTCCGGAAAGCCGTGGACCATGACCACCAGCGGCCCGGAGCCCTCGACCACGGCGCGCAGGTTGATCCCGTTGGTGGGAATGGTGACAAAGTCCGGCATGGCGTTTCCCTGATTTTGGGCCAGACGATCACCGGCGACGTCGGGTCAGGCAAGCGCTGGATGGATCGAGAGTCTTCATCGCGGTTTTCGCGCTGTCCTTCCGTTGTCCGGCCAGCCGATCCGGCCGGGCTTCGGGGGCATTTTACACCCTGAGCGAAACGCGGGGAGGAACGCGCGAGTCCGGCGAGATCTTCGTCAGTTCCAGGAGTTCCGCCAAATTGAGGGTCGCCCCCTCACCCATGGCGTCAGGCCCGAACGGCGCCGGCACGGCCTGAAACGGGCTCCGGGGCGGGGGGCGGATTGTCCCGCGATGTCCCCGTTTGTCTCCAGAGTATATGTCTCCGGAGTCTCGCTTTCCGGACCCCCCCCCATGACCGCCAGCCACCCCCTCGACCGCCCGGTCTGGAACGCCCTGACCAGCCGGCAGACCGACTGCGCCATCGGAGACGGGGCCGCCCGACGGTTCGCGCCGGACTACGGCCCGCTGACCGGCGCCCGCGACGCCTCGCCGGAGGGTCAGGCCGCCCTCGCCGCCCTGCCCTGCGACGAGACCGGCCTCTGGCTGCTGGAGGCCGAGGCGGTCGCCCCGCCGCCGGGCATGGTCGTCAGTCACAGCGCCGACTGCGTGCAGATGGTCGCCGACGGGCCAGTCGCGGCGCCGGACCCGGACTTCGCCTTCGTCGACCTGACCGAGGCGGACGCCGCCGAGATGCTGGCCCTGGCGACCCTGACCCGCCCCGGCCCCTTCGCCGCGCGCACCGGCCGGCTGGGCGCCTTCATCGGCGTCAAGCAGGACGGTGTCCTCATCGCCATGGCCGGCGAGCGGATGCGCCCGGTCGGCTTCACCGAGATCAGCGGCGTCTGCACCCTGCCGGATCATCGCGGCAAGGGCCTCGCCGGCGCCCTGATCCGCGTCGGCCTGGCGCGGATCCGCGCGCGCGGCGAGATCCCGTTCCTGCACAGCTATACCAGCAACAGTGCCGCGATCGGGCTTTACGAGAGCCTGGGATTCCGGGTGCGGCAGGCGGCGGTTCTGACGGTGTTGACGCGGGCTGGATGAAGGACACGCAGATCAACTTTTACTTGCATTGGAAGATTCTTGTTCCGTTTTCGCGAGCTTCCTGCTAGGTTTGCTTCATGAGGGATCCCAAGCAGCCAAAGCACCCCGGTCTTGAGGAAACGCCAGCTCTGTTCGACGCGGAGTTGGAGCCCGCAACACCTCTGTCCGACGAGGAAGAAGCCGCTCTGTTGGAAGCCGAGGCGGATGCTGAGGCGGGGCTGGTGGTCCCTCACTCGGAAGTCGCCAGATGGATGCGGGCGGTCGGCACGCCGGACGAGTTTCCTATGCCGGCGTCGTGGCTGGAGTAGGCTTCAATGTTGAGAGGTTCCCGACATGACTGACCCAAAGCAGCCCGGGGTCGAGGAAGCCCCCGCCGAGTTCGACGCGGATTACGACGAGCGTTCAGCCGCAGCGGACGCCGATGCGGCGGCCGGGCGCGTCGTGCCACACGAACGGGTGGCGAAATGGCTGCAATCGATCATCGACGGGAAGCCTGAGCCCGCGCCCTACTCGTGGCGAAAGTAGTCTGGACGGACCAGGCCATCGCCGATGTCGTCGATATCGTGGCGTGGATTTCAGCAGAAAGGCCCCGCGTCGCGGTGCGGATCGCGGAGAAGCTGTTTCAGGCCGGATACAGCCTTGACCAGTTTCCCGAGCGGGGCCGCACGACATCTCTGGGTCGTCGAGAGTTGATCGTGATGGCGCCCTACCTGATCCGCTATCGCGTCGAGGATGATCAGGTCACCATCCTCGAAGTCCGCCACGCGGCGCGGAAGCCGGGGTGAGTCACCGCCTCGCAGCCGTGTCGCGGATCGCTTCGAGCCAAGGATCATCGTCGGTGAGGACCGGGCGGATCACATGGCCGAACCGCAGGGTGGTCTCACCGTTGCCAACGAAGGATGCGGGAATTGCCGCGCCCAGAAGTCGGCCATCAGCGTCTCGGAAGACCAGATAACGCGCCAATGGCTTGACGGACAGATAGCCGGTGCAGAGCCGTCCGACGCGCCCTTCTCCCAGCTCGATTGGCCCGGCGAGCGTGGAGAAGATCGTCGCAGGGGACAGCAGATCGGCCAGATCGCGGCGCTGGTGGCTCTCGTCGAGACGCGGCGACCAGAAGCCGTCGAGCTGAAACCAAGCAGGGCCATCGCCATTCAACTTTTCGAGGCTTCGGAAGGTGATCCGAGCCGCGCCGTCCTTCCGGAGATCGGCGAGCATGCTGCGCTTCGCTCGTGCGGAGGAGAAACCGGGCTCGCGGCCAACGGCCCGGGCCGCGACGGTAGCGTCCACCCAGTGCTCCAGTTCAGGGATAGGCGCGGCGCGCTCGGCTATCGCAAGGTCGATGTATGCGGCGTTCTCCACCATCAGCGCGGCGAAGTCGCTTCGTGGAAAAGAAACGTAGTCGGGGTGATACATTGGCGGTCGGCAGGCGAACGCGGGTCCTGCGGCGGCCCAAAGCGCCGCGACGACCAAAATCGCGGAGGCGACCCTCACCCCACCAGCCGCTCCCGCCCTTCCCAGTACGGCTTGCGCAGCTCCCGCCGCAGCACCTTGCCCGAGGGGTTCCGCGGCAGCGCATCCGCGAAGTCGATGGTCTTGGGCGCCTTGTAGCCGGCGATCCTCGTGCGGGCGTGGGCGATGATCTCTTCGGCGGTGGCGGTGGCGCCGGGCTTGAGGACCACAACGCCCTTGACCGCCTCGCCCCACTTGTCGTCGGGCACGCCGATGACGGCGGCGTCGGCGACGGCGGGGTGGCTGAACAGGGCGTTCTCGACCTCGGCCGGATAGACGTTCTCGCCGCCGCTGACGATCATGTCCTTCACCCGGTCGTAGATGTAGAGGTAACCCTCGTCGTCGAAGTAGCCGGCGTCGCCGCTGGAGAACCAGCCCTCGGGACAGATCGCCTCCTTGGTGGCGTCCGGCCGGTTCCAGTAGCCCTTCATCACCCCCTTGGCGCGGATCTGCACCTCGCCGACCTCGCCCGGCTTGCCCGCCTCGCCGGTCGGGGTGAGCACCCGCACGTCGAAGCCCGGCCAGGGCTTGCCGCAGGAGCGCAGCTTGTCGCGCTCGGGCGCGTGGTCCTCGGGCGGCAGGAAGGTGGCGCCGCCGATGGTCTCGGTCAGGCCGTAGAGCTGGGTGAAGTCGCAGCCGAACCGCGCCTGGGCCTGGCGCAGCACCGCCTCGGAGATGGGCGAGGCGCCGTAGAACATGCGCTCCAGCTTGCTGAAGTCGGCGGTCTCGACACCGGGCGTCTGCAGCAGGAGGTTGATGATGGTCGGGGCCAGGAAGGCGTAGTTGATCTGCTTGTCCTGCAGCAGGTGGATGATCTCGACCGGATTGACCTCCCGCGTCAGGATGTTGCGCACCCCCTGCAGCGTGGCCAGCAGGCCGCAGTTGGTGCCGGCGACGTGGAACAGCGGCATGACCACCAGGTTGGTCTTGCCCGCCTCGTACTTCGCCCAGCCGGCCTCCAGCGCCAGGCTGAACAGGGCGATGAAGTTGGCTTCCGTCAGCTGCACGCCCTTGGGCAGGCCGGTGGTGCCGCTGGTGTAGAGCTGGATGACGTCGTCATCCATTTGGGCGGGCAGCATCGGGTCGGTGGCCGGGTGGCCGCCGGTCCAGTCGCGGAAGGCAGGCCAGCGCGGGTGGCCCGGCTCGAACTGCACCAGGCCGTGGACGTCGGGCAGGTCGCTCATGATCATGTCGACCACGCCGCCGAAGTCCTCGCCGACGAACAGCATCTTCGCGCCCGCGTCCTTGAGGATGAAGGCGACTTCCGGCGGGGCGAGGCGCCAGTTGACCGGCGCCAGCGTCACCCGCGCCTTCACGCAGCCCATCCACAGGACGAAGAAGTCGTCGGTGTTCTTGGCCAGAACCCCCACGCGATCGCCGGGCTTCAGGCCCTGGGCCAGCAGCGCGTTGGCGCAGCGGCTGGCGGCGGCGTCGAGCTCGGCAAAGGTCGTCGTCCGCCCCTCGAACCAGATCGCCTCGGCGTCGGGCCGCAGGCGGGCCTGCAGGCGCGGAATGTCGGCCACCGAATGGATGTCGGCCATGCTGGTCATCGGTCGTTCCTCACTGTCGTGCGCCTCTGCCGGGCGTTGCTGGGGACAAGGTGCACCAAGGACCTCCAAAGCAAAAGAGCCGCCGGATCGCTCCGGCGGCTCTTCGCTGTTGGTCGATGCGTCCTTCGACACGGCCCTTCGGGCCTGCTCAGGATGACGTGCAGAGATACGTCATGGTGAGCAGCGCTCGAAGAGCGCGTGTCGAACCACGCAACTACTCCGCCGCTTGCGGCGGGGCGTAGCCGAGCATGGCCTTGGTTTCCAGGAACTCGTGGAAGCCGTAGTCGCCCCACTCGCGGCCGTTGCCGCTCATCTTGTAGCCGCCGAAGGGGGCCATCAGGTCCCCGCCGCCGCCGTTGATCGAGACCTGACCGGCGCGCAGCTTGGACGCCACTTCGCGGATCTTGGTCACGTCCGTGCCCGAGACATAGGCCGCCAGGCCATACTCGGTGTCGTTGCCGACGTGGACGGCTTCATCGACGGTGTCGTAGCCGATGATCGAGACGACCGGGCCGAAGATCTCTTCCTTGGCGATGGTCATGTCGTTGGTGACGTTGGCGAAGACGGTCGGCTTGACGAAGTAGCCCTTGTCGATGCCGTCCGGACGGCCGACGCCGCCGGAGACCAGGGTCGCGCCCTCGTCGATGCCGGCCTGGATCAGCTTCTGGATCTTGTTGAACTGCACTTCCGAGACGACCGGACCCATCTGGGCGTTACCCTTGGGGTCGCCGACGGTGGTGGAGTCGGCGGCGGCCTTGGCGATGGCGATCACCTCGTCCATGCGCTTGCCGGGGACCAGCATGCGGGTCGGGGCGTTGCAGGATTGGCCCGAGTTCATCATCACCGAACGCACGCCGCCGGTGACGGCCGCCTGGAAGTCGGCGTCATCGAGGATGATGTTGGGGCTCTTGCCGCCCAGCTCCTGGGCCACGCGCTTGACGGTCGGGGCGGCGTTGCGGGCCACCTCGATGCCGGCGCGGGTCGAGCCGGTGAAGGAGACCATGTCGATCTCCGGGTGGCTGGAGATGGCGGCGCCCACTTCCGGGCCGTCGCCGTTGACCAGGTTGAACACGCCGGCCGGCACGCCGGCTTCATGCATGATCTCGGCCCAGATGTAGCCCGAGAAGGGGGCGACTTCCGACGGCTTCAGCACCATGGTGCAGCCCACGGCCAGGGCCGGGGCGACCTTGCAGGCGATCTGGTTCACCGGCCAGTTCCAGGGCGTGATCATGCCGCAGACGCCGATCGGTTCCTTGACCAGACGGGTCGGGCCGCGGTCCTCGACGAACTTGAAGCTCTTCAGCACGGCCAGGGCCGTCTGGGTGTGGGCCAGGCCCATGGCCGCCTGGGCGCGTTGCGCCAGCGAGGCGGGGGCGCCCATTTCCTCGGTGATGGCGTCGGCCATCTCGCCGTAACGCGCCTGGTAGGCCTTGATGATGCGCTCGAGCAGGTCGGCGCGTTCCTCGATCGAGGTCTGCGAGAAGGTGGCGAACGCCTTGCGGGCCGCCTTGGCGGCCTTGTCGACGTCGGCGGCCGTGCCCATCGAGATCTTGCCGCAGACCTCTTCGTTGGCCGGATTGATCACATCGAGGGTCCGCGGCGTGATGGGATCGACCCACTGACCATCGATGTAGAATTTCGTGTAGTCGCGCATCACAATCTCCCTTGGGCGTCGAGGCGGGCCCGTTCCGAGGGCCTCTTCAAACGCCAGTTTAGTTATCGCGGTTCATGTGGGGAAGGGGCGACATCAAAACTTGATGCATCGCCCTTCAAAGCTGATGCACCTGCGGCTGGCCGGCCACCGGGCTGCGGGCCTTGAGCACGTACCCCGCCCGGATCGACCCGATGTAGAGGTCCTTCAGGTCCGGCCCGCCCCAGGTGATGTTGGTCGGGTGGTTGATCACCTCGCCGGAGGGATCGTGACAGACCACCTCCACAGCGCCCGACGGCGTGATGGCCACCACCTTGTTGGCGGCGGGCAGACAGACCCAGAGATTGCCGTCTGCATCGAAGCCCACCCCGTCGGTATAGCCGTAGTCGCTGTGATCGACCCCGTCGCCGGCCAGCTTGCCCAGCAAGGACCCGTAGCGCTCGCCCGGACCCAGCTGGCCGCCGGGCAGAACCTCGAACCGCATCACGTCCAGCCCGCTGGTCTGGGCGCAGTAGAGCCAGCTGTCGTCGGCCGACAGCGCCATGCCGTTGGGAAACTTCAGCCCCTCGGCGACGATCTCAGCCGAGCCGTCCGGCCGCAGCACGAAGATGAAGCCGTCGGCGCGGCCGTCCAGCGCCTGGGGCCAGGTCTCGGCGTGGGTGGAGTTGGCGCACCAGATGTTGCCGGCCCGGTCGAGCACCGGATAGTTGGCGCTGGTCAGCCGCCTGCCGCCGACCTCGGCCAGCAGGGTCTCGTGGACGCCGGTGGCCGGATCGAACCGCTGCAGCGGCCCCTCCTCCCGGTCGTAGATGCCGAAGTTGGCGATCAGGACCCGGCCCTTCAGGTCCATGTTGATGCCGTTCGGCGCCCCGCCCTTCGGGCCCATGCGGGTGAAGGACCCGTCGGGGTGGATCTCCGCCACCGCGCACTGGTGGTCCGAGGCGAAGACCCGGCCGTCCCTGCCGACCACGACGTCCTCGGGCCGGTCGATGCCGACGGCGATCTTCATGAACGCTTCAACCGCGATATGCGCGACCATGCCGTCCTCCCGTTGTTCTGTTCTCGTTGGCGCTACCAGAACAGGTCCGGCGGGGTTCCGTCCAGCACCTGGGCGATCCGGCGACGGGTGGCGTTGGTCGTCCCGACGGGCAGGTCTCTCGGATCGAACCAGTCCCGGCGCAGGATCTCGCCCCGCGCGGTCGCCGGCGTCGGGGTCCAGCGCTCCAGGCGGTAGAGCAGGACATGGTCACCGCGAAACGTGCGGACGTTGTCGTGGATCGAGACCAGCGTCATCCGCCCGTCGGGCCTGACGCCCGCCTCTTCCTCCAGCTCGCGCGCCGCGGCGATCTCGGCCGATTCGCCACGCTCGACCCCGCCGCCCGGCAGGTGCCAGCCGGGGGTGTAGCTGTGCTCGATCAGCAGAACCCGACCCTGGTCGTCGAAGACCATGACCCGCACCCCGACCGTCAGGCCGCGGACCTGTCGCATGGCGATCCGGTAGGCCGGCGTGAGAACTCGGTAGAGGCGGCGGAGCAGCAACATCGCCACAGCCTAGGGCGCCGGCTTGCGGCGCGCGAGGCGCGGGGCTAAAGCCGGACGGATATTGTTTCGCGGAGCTCGACCATGGCCGCTGTCGGCGTCATCTTCCTTTTCGTCATCGTCCTGGCCGCGCTGAACCTTTTCGAGTTCGGCAAGGTCGACTGACCCTGACACATAGTCCGGAGCTCGCGCGGTGAACGGCGTCGCCTTCGTAACCGCCGCCGCCCGGCGCATCGGGCGGGCGCTTGCCGTCGAGGCGGCGCGCGCCGGCTTCGATGTTGCGGTTCACCACCGCGCCTCGCCCGAAGACGCCGAGGCGACGGCCGCCCTGGTCCGGGCCGAAGGTCGCCAGGCGCTGGTGCTGGCCGGCGACCTCACGGCCCATGACGCCGGAACCCTGATCGCCAGGGCCGAGACCCTCGGCCCCGTGACCCTGCTGGTCAACAACGCCTCCCTCTTCCTCGACGACCGGCTGGAGACCACCACCGCCGCCGACCTGGACGCCCATATGGCGACCAACGTCCGCGCGCCGGTTGTCCTGGCCCAGGCCTTCGTGGCGGCTCTGCAGGCTGACCGGGCCGGACTGATCGTCAACATCATCGATCAGCGGGTCTGGCGGCCGACGCCGCAGTATTTCAGCTACAGCCTGTCGAAGGCGGCGCTCTGGTACGCCACCCAGACCATGGCCCAGGCGCTGGCGCCGCGCATCCGCGTCAACGCCATCGGGCCGGGGCCGACCTTCGGCTCGACCCACCAGGCGCCGGGCAGTTTCGAGGCCGAGGCCGAGGGCACGCCGCTGGGCCGCCGGGTGACCGGCGAGGACATCGCCGCGGCGCTGCGCTACCTCATTGACGCCCGCTCGGTCACCGGTCAGATGATCGCCGTGGACAGCGGCCAGCACCTCGCCTGGCGGACGCCGGACATCGTCGACTTCTAGAGAGGGCGCGCTTGGCCGTTTCCCCGCTTCAGGACCCGCCCCTGGACACCGCCCCCAACGCCCGGGTCGTGATCACCAAGGTGTTCGTGCGCGGCCTCAAGGTCGAGGCCGAGGTCGGCGTCTACAGCCATGAGCGCGGCAAGACCCAGCCGCTGGTCATTGACGTCGAACTGGACGTCGCCGCCGCCGGGGCCCGGCATCTGGCCGACACCCTCAACTACGAAACCATCCGCAACGACGCCCGCGCCCTGGGCGCCTCGGGCCATATCGAGCTGGTCGAGGTGTTCGCTGAACGGCTGGCGGAACTGTGCCTCGCCGACCCGCGGGTGACCCGGGCCCGGGTCCGGGTGGAGAAACCCCTGGCGCTGGCGCCCGACGCCGAGGCGGCCGGGGTCGAGATCACGGCGGTCCGCGCCTGAGCGTTCTGGTCCATGCGGCGCGGCTTGCGCCCCTCAGGCCCGAGACGACGTGGCGGCTGGACGGCGACACCCTCATCGAGACGACCGGCAAGCGCGAGCGTCGCTGGCCCCTGGCCTCGGCGCGAAGCCTGACTCTCGCGCCGCCGGGGCCCGGCGGGCGCTGCGCCGCCTGGCTGGCCTTCCCGGGCGGACGGGTGACGCTCGTCTCCCACGGCTGGAGCGGACCGGGCCGGTTCGAGGACCATACCGCCAGCTACAGCCCGCTGGTGCGGGCGCTGGCCGGCCGCCTCTCCGTCCTGGCGCCGGGCGCCCGCATCTCCGCCGCCGGCCTGGACAGTCAGGGTGGGATGTCCTGGATCATCGGCCTGCTCGGCGCCGGCGTCGTCGCCCTGCTGGTCTTCTCGCTGATGGCCGGCGCCGCCGGGCTGGGGGTCAGCCTGGCCGCGCGGCTGCTGTTCGCGCTGATCCTGATCTTCGCCGTCACGCCCTGGCTGAGGCCGCGCCTCGCCGGCCTGAACCCACACGACCTGCCGCGCTCGCTGACCCCCTGAAGGAGCCGGTTTGCCTCGCCGGGCGTTTGCGGCGACGATGCCCCCGACAAAGCGGAGTCTGCCGATGACCGATAGCGTTCCCGTCGCCAGGTCCCACGAGGATCGGGTCCTGCCCGCCATCGTCTATGGGCTCTATGTGTTCGGCGCGATGTCGATGCTGATCACGGTGATCATCGGCCTGGTCATCGCCTACGCCAACCGCGCGACGGCCGGTCCGCGGATGGACACGCACTACCGGTTCCTCATCCACACCTTCTGGAAGACCATCTGGTGGTTCCTGATCGGCATCGGGGTCGGCCTGGCCGGACTGGTGATGACCATCACCCTCATCCTGGCGCCCATCGGCATCCCGCTGATGATCGTCGGCTGGGGCGGAGCGGGCCTGGTCGGGGTCTGGTTCTACGTCCGGTGCGTGGTCGGGATCATCTATCTGGTCCAGGACGAGTCCTACCCCAGACCCGAGGCGTGGCTGATCTAGAGGCGCCGCAACCCCTTATTGCCTAAGGATCGGGCGCATTCGACCGAGGGGTTCCCCTGCGAGTTGTGGCGTTTTGACCCCCCGTCGTTTCACTGCCGCACTCCCTCCTGTTCGGGGCGAAGACGACGGGGGTGCACATGGTGGCGCGGATACTGAGCCTGCTTGCAGGGGTCCTGTTCGCAGGCATCGGCTGGGCCATCCTCGCCCCTGGCGGCATGGCGGGGATCGAACTGCCGGCGATCAGGTTGGGCATTTTCGAGGGCCACCGGCCGTTCATCGGCTGGATAGCGGCGGCGTTGGGGATCGTCGCCCTGCTGTCCTCGGTCCTGCCCCGCGATGGCGGCGGAGGCGGCGGAAAGCGACGTACGGCGCCGCTGGTCGACTTCGACGCCGAGCCGGCGCCGTCGGCGGCGGAAGGGGGCGTCGCGAGTGGAGGCCACACAGCCTTCCACGAGCAGGCTCCGCCGCCGACGGCCTCGCCGCCTCCACGTATGGAGGCGGTTGCCGACGAAAGTTTCGCCGACCTGCGGGAACGCCTCCGAACCCTGGTCCGCACAGAACAATGGCCCTCGGCCGCCGCCCTCGCGCGGCGGCTTCCCGCGTCCGCCACCACCGATGAGGAGCGCTTGCTCGCCGCCCGGGACCTGGGCGACTTCGCGCGTTCGCAGGGCGCCGGCGACGAGGCGGCAGACGCCTATGATATGGCGCTGGCCAGCGCGCGGGGCTTGGCGGCCCAGGCCCCGACCGACCCGGTCCGCCTCGCAATGCTGGCCGGGGTCCTGACCGGCGTCGGCGACTCCGCGCAGGATGAAGGTCGCCTTGAAGCCGCCGTCGAGGCCTACGAGGAAGCCTTGGAGATCCGCCGCCAGCTGGCCCGGGACGACAACAGTCCGGACGCCCGCCGCGCGCTGTCGCTGGCGCTAGAGCGCCTCGGAGACGCCCGCGAAGACCGTGGCCATCGCGTGCGGGCCCTCGATCTCTATCGCGAGAGCTTCGACATCGCCGGCAAGCTCGCCGCCATCGATCCGCAGAAGTACGGCGAAGACCTGCAGGTCACCCGCCGCCGGCTGGGCGAACTCGAAGCCAAGCTCGCCGCGGTCTGATATCCCGGCCCGGCCTCCTGGGGCCGACTATGATCACCGGACCTACGAAAGAGGGCGCAGCCGACAGGCCGCGCCCTCTTCGTCTTGCTCACCACCCATGGAGGGCGGTCAGGCCGGTACGACTTCCCGCCGCACGAGCCGGGCGTAGTCGTCCATCAGCGTCAGCGAAATCTTGCCGGGGATGAAACGGTACTCGCCCACCTCGGCCACCGGCGTCACCTCCGCCGCCGTGCCGACGATGAAGCACTCCTCGAAGCCGGCCATCTCCTCGGGCTGGATGTGGCGCTCCACCAGCTCATAGCCGCGCTCGCGCGCCAGCCTGATCACCGTCTGGCGGGTAATGCCGTTCAGGAAGCAGTCCGGAGTCGGCGTGTGCAGGACGCCGTCCTTCACGAAGAACACGTTGGCGCCCGTCGCCTCGGCCACATAGCCGCGATAGTCGAGCATCATCGCGTCCGAGTAGCCGTCCTGTTCGGCGGCGTGCTTGGAGATGGTGCAGATCATGTACAGGCCGGCGGCCTTGGCCGCGACCGGCGCCGTCCTGGGCGAGGGGCGATCGTACTTCGCCCAGGTCAGGCGAATGCCCTTCTTCTTCTGCTCGGGGTCGAAGTAGCTGGGCCAGTCCCACACCGCGATGGCGACGTGGATCTTGCTGTGCTGGGCCGAGACCCCGATCATCTCCGAACCGCGCCAGGCGATCGGACGAACGTAACAATCCTTGAGCCCGTTCCTGGCGCAGGTCGCCTTGCAGGCCTCGTCGATCTCCGACACCGTGTACGGAATCTTGAAGTCGAGGATTTCAGCCGACTTGAACAGCCGCTCGGTATGGGCCGTGAGCTCGAAGATCTCGCCGCCATACATCCGCTCGCCCTCGAACACCGACGAGGCGTAGTGGAGGCCATGGGTCAGTACGTGCACCTTCGCCTCGCGCCAGGGCACGAACTGGCCGTCCAGCCAGATCCATCCGTCGCGATCATCGAAGGGAACGAGTGACATTTCGAGTATTCCTCCTCTCAAGGAAGCGGCGA